>ERZ773042.418-NODE-418-length-29688-cov-12.455978_pt1 | contig 29688 bp, 44 predicted proteins | sample MGYA00511664_ERZ773042 | MGnify/ENA primary metagenome ERZ773042 (study PRJEB29015, sample SAMEA2737984) | human oral metagenome | biome: human oral; feature: human-associated habitat; material: dental | place: China | collected 2036 ... | reverse complement strand
AGACTTAGGATCTAGTGTCCCAGACGTGAGAGTTCAAGTCTCTCTCTCCGCACCACGCTCAAAAAAATCTTGCGGGAATAGCTCAGTTGGTAGAGCATAACCTTGCCAAGGTTAGGGTCGCGAGTTCGAGTCTCGTTTCCCGCTCCAAAGTTACATATTACATATGGGGGTATAGCTCAGTTTGGGAGAGCGACGCACTTGCACTGCGTAGGTCAGCGGTTCGATCCCGCTTATCTCCACCATTATGCCTAGGTAGCTCAGTTGGCTAGAGCATACGGTTCATACCCGTACGGTCGATGGTTCAAATCCATTCCTAGGCACCATATAATTTAGTAAGATTTTATAAAATTTGAAAAGTGCTAAAAATCGTAAGTTTTAAAAGCTGAAAACATAATAAAGTTTTATAAATATCTATAAAATATAAAAATTACAACAGACAAAAAACAGACAAAGTTAAAAGAGATTCAATTAAGAATCTCTTATTTTTTTACAAGTTATTTAATTTATCTAAAACCTCTAATTTCTTCTCTTTCATGACATGGGTATAAATATCCATAGTAGTAGCTATATCAGAATGCCCTAATAGCACTTGAACGGTTTTGATAGGAATTTCTAACTCAAATAATCTCGTAGCATAGCTATGTCTTATTGAGTGGAAACTTCTATGAGGAATATTTAATTTTTTACAAAGAGTGGTTATTCTTCTTTGAGGTCTTTTTGGCTCAATAGGTTTTCCATTATCAGAAAAGATTAAATCAAATTCCTTAGGTAAAGTTCCTAACATTTTTAAAACTCTATCTGGTAAAGGAATTTCTCTTGCACTATTTTTTGTTTTTAATTCTTTAAATTTATATGTTAATTTTCTGTCATTCACTTTTTCAACTTCTACATTTCTTCTATACTGTCTTGTAATGCTAATCATATTCCCTTTTATATCGCCCCATTGTAGCCCTAAAACTTCTCCAAGCCTTAGACCAGTATAAAATGTTAAGTAAATTAGTGCATCAACTATATTCCTTATATCAAGACTTTTAATAATTAATTCTTGTTCTTCCTTAGAAAAAACATTTACACTTTCTTTTTTAACTAATTTCTGTAAAGTTACACCAGGACAAAAATCTTTCATCATTATTCCTTGTATTAAAGCGAATTTTATACAAGAGTGGACCTGGATATAAGTTTTTTTAATGGTGTTTATTGTAAAATTTTCCTGGAGCTCATTAAAATATTTTTGTAAATCATTTAAGGTTATTTGATTAGCCTTTTTTCTATTAATAGAATAGGGCATAATTCTTAATCTATAACATGTTTCATACTCATAAAAAGTATTTGGTGATACTTCTACTTTTTTAAAATTAAAGATCCAATTTTCAAATAGCTTGCCAAATGTGATATCAGAATTTGAAAGAGAATTAGTCTTAGCTTGATATTTAGCAGTATTCATTTTATCCAATACTACTGACTTTTTATAGCTACCAAAACTCTTTCTAATCTGCTTACCACTACTATCCCAGCCAACTGTAATGTTAGCTTTATAGTAAGTCTTGCCATTTCTTATAACAGTTGAGATAGTACCTTCTCCATTGGCTTTTCTGCCTGCCATATAAAATCACTCTCCTTTCAAATTGCATAAAAAGCAAGAGTGTGATATAATCCAATTAGTACAACAAAAGAGAACACACTCTTTTTAGCCCCTATAGTGATGTTCGCCGTATCACTGCTGGGGTATTTTTTTATTTTCCTGTATTTAATAATATTGAAGGACAATAATAAATCTTATTACGTTTATTATCAGATGTATTTAAAATTTTTAGTTCAACTAATTCTCCCAATAATTTTTGAACTGTAGTTTTTCCTATTTTTATTCCTTTACTTTGAAAATATTCTCCTACATGTGTACTTTGGAAAATAGGTTTAATAAATATAAAATCTAAAAAATAAATTATAAATTTAGATGAAATACTTTTTAAAATAAGTTCTTTCATTTCTAAGTATTCTTTTCTTAAAAGAAAAGCTTTTTTTGTGTTAAGTTTAGCTTGTTCACATATTCCTTTTAAATAATACTCTATCCAACTTTTCCAGTCATTATTTTTTGAGATTCCTTCTAATTTCTCTAAATACATCGATTTATTTTTTTCAAAATATGAGCTCATATAAAATGTGGGAAAAGGTAAATAATTTTTATAGTAAAAAAACAGAGGGATTAAAAGTCTTCCTATTCTACCATTGCCATCTTCAAAAGGATGTATCATCTCAAATTGAGCATGGATTATTGCTGATTGAATTAAAATTAACTTTTCTTCTAAATGTATATAATCTTCTAAATTTTTCATATACTGTTCAGTCTTAGAAGGGCTTACAGGAGTATAAGAAATTCCTTCACTTCCTCCGATGTAATTTTGAAATCTTTTAAATTCACCAGGATTTTTAGTTTTTCCTCTAACATTATTTAAAAGTATTTTATGCATTTCTTTTATTAAACGAGATATCAAAGGTAATTTATTATCAAATTCTTGAGCATCAATTTCATCTAATGTAATCATTCTCTCTAAAGCAAAATACAGAGCTTCTCTATAATTCGATATCTCCTTTAATTCATCTTTTTGAATTTCAGTTTTTACTCCAGCTTCAAAATTTAAAAAATCTTCCAATGTAGCATGAGTTCCTTCTAGTTTTGATGAAATAACAGCTTCTTGAGCTAGCAATGGTGAAATTAATAACATTGGATTTGGTGTTGAGATTAAAAATCCTTTATATTCTCCCAACAAATTACTAGCATCCGTCATTAAATTTATTATTTCTATATTTGTTATGATATCTTTTAAATCAAAAGGTAATAGCTTTGGTTCAAATGGTTCTGGGACATTTTTAAATATAGATGTCATTTCAAAAACTCCTTTTCATAGTTCATTTTTTAAGAGAATAATGTTCTTATTTTTTTATAGTTCATTTTTTAAGAAAATAATGTTCTTATTTTTTTATAGTTCATTTTTTAAGAAAATAATGAATTAAGTTATTCTTGTATTTTTTCTTCACTCTCCCTATTTATCTTTAAAATGTATGTAGTTTATTTTTTTAACCCCTTCAGAGTTACGAACTCAAGAGGGGTATTTTTTTATTTTAAATTATTGTAAAGCTTTAATGAATTTAAAATAGCATTAAAAATAAAACCTTTTAAAAAATTTTTTACTTCTTGCTTATCTACATCAGGATCTGTATTATATTTTATGAAATACAATACTAATTCATTTAATATATCAGAATCATAAGCTATTTTCTTACCATCTTCTAAGAATATTTTTTTATCATTTATTTTAGCTATGTCATTAAACCAACTGACTGCATTAGCATAAAAATAAGAGTTAGAAAATCTAGATTGGATATTTTCTATTTTCTCAGTATCTAAGTTTACTAATCTACATATTTCTTGAAATACTATTATCGACACTTCATTTTCCCTTATCAATTTTTTGCCTAATTCCTCTTTTGAAGAATATTTTAAATCATTTAAAGCTTTATCAAACATTGTAAAACCTCCTAATTATTTCTCTATTAATTCTATATCTGTAACCTGATTTACTTCGCCTTCAGGGTATTCATACACTTTAATTATGGCTTTTTTATTTTTAAAGTAATCCCCATAAGCTTCTAAATTTTCACACACTCCAGTGTACTCATATTCAATTTCGTTAATTCCACAATTCCCATATACATCAGCATAATTAAATTGTCCTGTATGTTCAAAATAAAATTTGTTCAACGGAATTGTAAGAGAATGTTTTCCGAATAATTTAGCAGGGGTGTATTTGTAATTATCAATGTATTTTTCAATAAATTTAAAAGTAGGGAACTTTTTTAAACTCCACATAGAAAATCTAACATACTCTACTTTAGCTTCATTCTCTACCCACTCAGGATAAGTCATACTATTCAAGTCTATCTCTAAAAAATCAAACCTAGTGTCAATGTAATCTCTGCTTAAAGTATATTTTTCACAAAAATAAGTTTTAACTTTTTCTATATTTTTATTTTGCTCTAATATATAATTAATAATATAAGCGTTTAAGAATATATTTCTACCAATTATAGTGGCTTCAACTTCCAGATATTTTTTTTCATTATCTGCAGAGCTCTTACATAAACTATTACCATAACGGATAGGATGACCTGCTATAATATGTCCTGCTTCATGATGAAAATTGTAATTAGTTCTAGTTTTTACTTGCCCTTCGAAATAAAGGATAAAAAATTTTCCATACTTATATGAGCTATAAGCATCAGCTGATAATTCAGGATAGTCAAAAACTCCATAGGGGATCAGTTCCCAGCCCATAGCCTTAAATAATTTTTCTGGCACCCTCCAATAATGTTTTACATCTAAATTTTCTAAGAACTCAGATGCCAGTCTGTATGCATCAGGATATTTAAACAATTAAGTCCCTCCTTATCTCTTTTTTGACAAATAAAAATCAATTAAATCATTTACTGCCTTAACTTCTCCATCGTCTAATGCCCCCATTTTTCTAGCTGCTGCATTAGGTATATTTTTAATTTCTCCAGTATACAAATACTCAATAGTGGTATTCAGAATAGTTGCAACTCTCGCTACTTTATCTATTGAAGGATAAGCTACTCCCCATCTTCTAATAGATCCATTTCCTAAATTTGCTCTTCTTTCTACTTCTGCTATACTTATTCCTTTTTCTTGGCAAAGTTTTTGAATAATTTCTAGCATATTCATCTTAAAACCTCCTATTTATGAGTGATTTAAGCGTATTAAAAAAATAATAAAAATTTTTCTTGACATTTAGATTACATTCTAATACAATTAGATTGTAATCAAATATATACGCCATAACCTTATAAAACACCATAGTTAATGACCTGAGAAGTATTTTTACATATGTTGTTTTTATTATGCGTATATATTAGCATAAAATCTATGAAAAGTCAATAAAATTCTACGATTAAATTATAAAAAGGAGGTAAATATGACAAGATTGGATTTTGAAATGGAAGTAAAAAGAGTATTAAGAGAAAAAGGTATTACCCAAGCAGAATTATCAAAACTACTTGGAATAAAACCATCTTATTGCTCTGACATCATTAGAGGAAACAGAAATGGAGGAGATGCTAAGAAAAAAATGATTAACTTCCTTGGGATTAAGGAGGTTTTATGACTGAACTAAGATTAAAAAATCAAATAACAAGTAAAGAATTATTAGAACAAATAAATTTATTTAGACAGGAGGAATACAAGGAAAAATTAAAAAATAATACTTTAACAGAAGCTCAAAAGAAAAGAGGAAAGGCGGTTAAGTTAGAACATTATGATTTGCTTGACATAATAAGAGATGAATTTTCAGAAGAATTACAAGAAGGAAAAATTTCCGTCTTGTTCTATAAGGCTAAAATTGGGAATGGAGCGATAAAAGAAAATCCATATTTTATCCTAACTCTTAACCAAGCCAAGCAAGTTTTGTTAAGAGAAAGTAAATATGTCAGGAGAGCAATTATTTACTACATAGAAGTATTGGAACAAGCGATTCTAGATAAAGCTAAGAGTGAATGGTTGCTAACAAGACAGCAAGGAAAGTTAGTAAGAAGAGAAGAAACTGATGCTATTCAAGTATTAATAGAATATGCAAAGAAACAAGGTAGTCAACATTCAGAAAAATTATATATGAATTATAGTAAGTTAGTTAATTCTTTGGTAGGGATAAAAGCAAATTCAAGGGATAAGGTCGATTTTGGAATATTGATGGTAATAAGACAATTAGAAGATATGTTTACGAGACTAATAACAAGTTCTATGGAAAATAAAATACATTATAAAGAAATTTATAAGATCTGCAAAAATCAAGGTAGTCAATTTGTAGAAATTGTTAATGGGAATGTAAAAAGTCTAGGATATGTAAATTAAAAGGAGGAATATGGAAAGACATTCGTTTGAAATACAAAGAAAAGATGGAAAACCTATAAAAATTCTTATGGATGAAAAAGAATTAAATGGAGTTGTAGAAGTAGAAATATCTAGTATTAACAGTGGAGAAAGAGCAAAAGACTCCATAACAATAACTTTTATTGATATAGAGTCTTTAAAAATAACTAATTTGTAGAAGATATTTGGTAATAAGTAAGGAGGATAAATGAAATTTTTTATAAAAAGTATAGTTATACCTTGTATTACTTCATTAATAACATTTTATTTGATAACAAAAATTATAAGCTAAAAAAGATTATAAGTTTTAGTTATCCAGTAAGTTAATAGAGTAGTAATAACTGAAACAATTATAGGACAGAAAATGTTTTGAAGAATTGATTTAAAAAAATCTTGCCTAAATTCTTTTCTTTTATTAATTGATTCACGAATATAATTTTGGATAAATGCTTTACCTAGGTCTGTTAAGTAATATATTTCAAGTTTATTTGCATATGAACATCCGTGTTCATCCTTTACGTGTTCATATATAGATTTTATGTAACTTGTATTCTCAATAGGAATTTTTAATCCAAATTGTAAATTTTTATATTCAGGTTCTTCTAAATAACTTATTCTAAAAGAAGTAGAAAATTTACTTTCAGGAAAAGCATTTAAAATACTATCCTTTGATACTTTGCCAAATTTATTAATAAACTTAAGAATTTCAATATCAATTTCTTCTAACATAATAAAATACCTCACAATAATTTTAACTAAATTATAACATATAAAAACAAAAGGAGGAATAATGCTACAAATAAGAAAAATATGGGGAGATACTTACTTAGTAAATGGTGAGTATCTTACACAAGACTACAATCAAGCCGTTATAATTGCCAACACTGAAAAAAAGATAAAAGGTTTTGAAGTGGAATGTATGGAGTTAAGTTTTAAAGGATATTTTAAATTTAAATTTAAAAGATTAGTAAAAATTTTGTGGTGCTGCATAAATAAACCTATTGATTTATTGTTGGAATGGGCGTAAGGAGATAGATATGGAAAGAGAAGAAAAGATGATGTTAACAATGTCAGAAACAGCTAAAATTACAGGAATTGGTTTAGCGAAATTGAAACAAATAGCAAGAGAATACTCAGATTTTCCTTACATAAAAATTGGAGTGAAGCACTTAGTAATCAAAGAAAAACTTCCTGAATGGTTTGATAAGCATAAAGGGGAAGAGCTATGAAGAAATTAGCGTTGGTAATAGCCAGCATATTAGTTGCATACAACAAAAGAAAAACATCTGAAGTAGGCGACCAAACCAAATCAGATGTTTAAGAAAAGTATTCAAGTATTTACTTTACTTGAATTATATATTAAATCTTATAAAAATTCAAGGGGTGAAAAAATGGGAATCAATATTAATCAGTTTTATAAAAACATAGATTGCCCAAGAGAGTTTGTTTGTGCTCATTGTGGAACTCATGTCTATGTTATAGATCCAAAAGATAAAAGAGTAAAATACTGCTCTTCTGCTTGTGAAAAACAGTATTGGAGAGATAAAAGTAAAGCAGATGCCGCATATAAAAAGAGAAGTAGAGAAAAAGTAATAGGTATGAGAAATTATAGTGCAAAAGGCATGGCAATCAAGTTATATAAAGAAAAGAAAGAAGCTGAAGAAATGGATTGGAAGGAGAGAAAAGAATGAATACACTATCTGATTTAAATACAAAGCTATTTGAACAGTTGAATAATTTAAGTAAAGAGAATATATCATCTGAAGAACTTGAAAAAGAAATGGCTAGAAGCGAATCCATGATAAAGATAGCAAATGTAATTATAAGTAATGGTGATTTAGCTTTAAGAGCAGCAAAATTTAAAGATGATATGTTAAATGCTGATAATAAGCTACCAAAGATGTTGGAAGGTTAAAAAATGAAAAGAAAATATACAGATGATATTATAGATTTTTTAAGGGAAATTGCTCCTGGAAAAACCTATAAGGAAATAGCTGAAATATTTAATAAAAAATATGATTTAGACATGACGGTTAACAAATTAAGTAGTTTACTAAGCCGAAAAAAGATTAATACTGGAACTCTAGGACGATTTAAAAAAAACTATATTCCTTGGAATAAAGGAAAGAAAGGGTATATGGGAGCTAACAGAACTTCTTTTAAAAAAGGACACAAGCCTAAGAATTGGAGACCTGTTGGAAGTGAAAGAGTTGATGCAGAAGGTTATACACTTATAAAAGTTTCTAATGAAGGTTGTAAGCATAAAATGTGGGCTTTAAAACATAGAATTGTATGGGAACAACATCACAAGAAGAAGATTCCAAGAGGCTCTGTAATTATCTTTGCCGATGGAGATAGAAGTAATTTAGGCATAGAAAATTTAATCTGTGTAACAAGAGAAGAATTAAAGATGCTGAATAAATGTAGATTAATTAGCTCTGTTCCAGAATTCACAAAAACTGGATTAAATATAGCTAAGATTAAGATTAAGTTGGCAGAAATAAGAAAGGAGAAAAAAGGTTGAATATAAGAGAATATTTATCTTTGAATAGAAATAAAATTGTTTTAGCTTTTGATAAAGAAGATATAATAGATTTATTAAAGTTTAAAGAAATGGCTAAAAATGAAACTATGAAAGGAATAATAGTATCTGGAAAATATATAGGGTTTACAGATACATATAGATTGTTTGCAGTAGAAGATACTGATAAAGAAAGAAAAGGTATAGATACGGCAAACCTGTACTCTATAACTTTATTAAATGAATTTTTTAAAGCAGAAACAATAGCAATATTAAATAATGGTAAATTAGCTATTCAAATAGGAACTGAAATAACAGAATATGAAGCTCTAAACAAAAAAGCATTAAATATAAAAAAAGTTATTGAAAGCTATGAATATACAACATTTTTAAAGGCTAATTTTATAAATAAAGGTGAAATAGATATAGTTTGGAAAATGCTAAAACTAACAAAATTTGATACAAGAAAATATTTTATTTTTAAAGATAACAAAGTGAGAGTTGAAGCTTATCCAAATGAGGACTCAAAATTAATACTAGACAATCTATTTGAATATAACAAAGATAAATTAGATGTTAAATTTAACTTAAATGTTAAATACATTGATTTATGGCTAAAATACATAAAAAATGAATTTTTTAATATAAGTTTAAGTACATCTAATAGTGCTATTAAATTCAGTAATTGCAACATAACTTATATAGTTATGCCAATGAGACTTTTATAAAAAATGGAGGAAGAACATGTTTACATTACCAAAGAAAAAAGAAATAAGAGTAGGTGGAAGAACTACAGAAGTTATAAGAGTTAGAAATTCTACTCTTGAATACGTAGATGAAATGGTTGAAGAAAGTGGTTTATCAAGACAAGAAATTATAGATAGAGCAATTAGATATGCTTATGATGATTTAGAATGGGAGGAAGAATAATGAAATTATATGAAATAACAAAGGAAATGAGAGCTTTAGATGAATTATTTCTAAGTTGTATAGATGAAGAAACAGGAGAAGTAAAAGATGATGGTGTAATTGATATTTTAGAGCAAGAACTAAAAATACAATTACAAACAAAAGGTGCAGGTATAATTAAGTCTTTTAAAAACTCTGAGGCAATGTTGAATGGAGTTGTTACAGCTATAAACTTTAAAGGTTGGAGATGTTGGGGATCTGAAACAGCTAAAAATCCTTTAGCAACAGACCCAAAAGACAAATACATCTATGGACGTAGAATATTTAAATACATTGGAAATGAATTAGTTATATCATATTTCAACAATGTAGATAAAAAGTTCACTTTAAAAATGGCTGAAACAATGAAAAAATCTATGAATATTAGATTAAATGCACTTGTTGCAGCAGACCAATTATTATCTGCTAAAGTTAATTTTTATGCAGTTGATAACAGCTTAATAGATATCATAAATGAAGATATTACTTGGACTATAGATCTTGGAATAATTCCAGGAGCTAAATCTATAACATTCAAGAAAGTTTATGATGTTGATGCATTACAAAAATTTGCTGAAAGCTTAACAGCTTAATAAGGAGGGAAAAAGATGGGAAGAAAACAAATACCTAATGCTCTTATAGATGCTGAAACATATTTCAATGGTTCAAATAACCTTGCTGGAATATCAGAAGTAGAATTGCCTAACATTGAGTATGATACAGTTACTTCTGAGCAAATGGGTTTGACTGCTGAATTAGAAGTACCTTTAATGGGTCACTTTAAGAAATTAGAAGCTAAAATCAAAATGGATTGTGTTGATGAGTCAGTGTTAGAAATCAACAATGAAAAATCAATTTTGATTGAATGTAAAGGTGCGGCGCAAGCTATGAACAGAGAAACACACAGTGCAGATGTTTATGGAATAGATGCAACTTTCAAAGGATTAATTAAGAAAATGGACGGGCTAAAAATGAAGCCTAGTGGAAAATTAGAGACATCTATAGATTTATCTGTAACATATTTCAAACTTGAAATAGGTGGAAAAACAGTCATTGAAATAGATGTACTTAACAATGTAAATGTAATTCATGGGCTTGCTAACCAAGCAGTTAGAAAATATTTAGGATTAAATTAAGGAGGACTTAAATGAAAATCTGTTTATCAAAAACTTATAATTTCGGTGGAAAAGAATTTAATGAACTAGACATAAATATTGAAGAAATGACAGGTAGAGATTTTATGCAATGTGAAAAGGAATTTAAAGCTAGAAATAAAGATGCTGGAGCTGTAAAAGAACTAGAAGATTCTTGGGCTATAACTGTAGCTGCTAAATCTGTCGGGGTTAAGTATGGAGACTTACTTAACTTAGTATCTATAGACTACTTGAAAGTGGTGAATGGGGTAAAACGTTTTTTGAGTCAAGGTTGGGAAGACAAAGAGCCTCAGAAGGATACTACAGTGGAAGTAACAGAGGAAACTGGTGCTTAATCTATCTGGATATGATAACAGAGCTTTTAAGAGTTCTTAATTACTTTAAAGTTAATGTAAACTACGATTCTATGTTGGATTGTAGCTTATATGAACTTGACTACTGGATAGCTAGGGCAAACAAGTTTGTAGAAGAAGAGGAAGAAAGACAAAATAATGAAAATTAAAAAAAGAGGCTGCGGTTTAGCCTCTTAGTCTTGCGAATTATAGCATATTATATTTGTTAAAGTTAGTATCCCACTGATATATATTAGTATGATTATTAAAGTTAATATTTTTTGAAGTAAATTTCCTTTTGTAAGGGCATCACAGAATCCAGCTAATATTATCCAACCTATTGGTGTCAATATTAAAAACAAAAATGTTAGGGATAATATAAATAATATTGAAAATAGAAACAATATAGGGCTTTTCTTTAAGCCTTTAAATAGAATTTCTTTATTATTAATCAATCAAATCCCCCCTTTTTTTGTCATATCTTTTCTACAATATATAACATTTAGAATAAAATGTCAATAAAATAAATAAGGAGGTGCAGGTATGTCTAAAGATATGAATTTGGTTTGGCAGATGAGTGTTGCTGGAGCTGCTGGAGCTATGGCTGCAATATCTAAAGCAACTCAAGCGATAAAAGAAGTTAAAGAATCAACTGATGATTTGGTTAAAACTCAAAAAAAATTAGAGAGTTTAGATAAAGTTGCAGAAGCTTATAAGAATGCTAACTCTGAATATAATAAAGCTACAAAAAATTTAGAACAACTTAGGAAAGCATACACTAAATCCAATAATGTTACAGCGGAGTTTAAAGAGCAAGTTAAGAATGCAGAAAAGCAAGTCGACAAGTTAAATAAGCAAAAAGAAAGGCAAAAGCATATTTTTCAAGCTGCAAGAAGTGAATTAGAGAAAGAGGGCATTAAGTTAGAAGGGTATAAGAATAAATTAAAAGAAGTTAATGAAGAACTAAAGAAGCAAGAGAAATTGAAAAAGGCTCTAAGTAAAGCACAAGCTATTTCAGATATGGGAGATGCGTTTTCTAAAAAAGGAAGTGAGCAACTTAGAAGAGGTGCTGCAACAGGAGCAGCATTAGCTATTCCAGTTAAATTCTATATGGACGTAGAAGAGTCACAAGCAGATTTAAGAAAAATTTTAGGAAAAGAAGCCGAGAAATACTATGATGATCTAGCTGAGTTATCGAAGAACGGTCCTTTATCTCAAATAGAAATTAATGAGATTGCAGGTAGTTTAGCACAGTCAGGAATAAAAGGTGAAGATATAGTTGCTTATGCTGATATGGCTGGGAAAATGAAAGTAGCTTTTGATATTACTACAGATGAGGCTGGTACATTCTTGGCCAAAACAAAAGAGCAATTAAACTTATCTAAAGATGAGCTTTTTTCTTATATGGATACACTGAATATGTTATCTAATAACTACTCTGTTACAGCTGCTCAACTAGCTGATGTATCTGCAAGAACTGGAGGATTTGCTAAATCTATAAACTTATCTAAAGAATCTAATATGGCGTTCGCTACATCTCTTATTTCTACAGGAGTAACTGCAGAACAGACAAGTACAGTTTTAGGTAAATTGTACTCTGAACTTTCACAAGGGGCTAACACTAAGAATAAAGCAGCTGCTTTAGAACACTTAGGATTTGACCCTAAAACTATAAACAAAGAAATGGCTGAAAATGCTGAAGGTACTATCTTAAAAGTACTTGAAAAAATTAAAAATTCTAATGTCGCAGACAAGTCAGCATTGATTAGTGATATCTTTGGAAGTGATAAATCTGTAATTAATGGATTGTCGGTATTATCTGAAAACTTAGATGGAGTTAAGGAAAAACTAGATAAAGCGAAAGAAGCTGTATCTGAAAATGAAAAGGTTAACGGAGAGTATGAGGATAGAATAAATACTTTAAGTAATCAATTAAAGATGTTTAGAAACAATGCTTTTAATGCACTTGCCGACATTGGTAAGAGTATAGCTCCAGAACTTAAAGAAACTTTAAATACTTTAAAAGAATTTGCTGGAAAGATAGCTAATTTCATAAAAGAAAATCCTAAGCTAGTAGCTTTTATAGTTAAATTAGTTGCTGGATTTGCGGCTATGAATTTGGGAATGGGTGTTGCTAATAAAATATTGTTAGGACCGTTTGCTAAAGGTGTAGGTTGGTTATATAAGTTTGGTGCTTTTAAAAGCAAAGGAGGTTTATTATTTGCATTAAAAAGAATGTTTCCTTTAGCATCTAAATTATTTGGAACTTTTGTGAAAATAGGAAAGTTTTTAGGGGGAAAATTTATTGGATTAATAAAAATAGTAGGTACCGCTTTAAAAGTAGCATTTACTGCAAATCCTATTGGAATGATTATAGTGGCCATAATTGCTGTTATAGGGATATTTGTAGTTTTATATAAAAAATGTGAATGGTTTAGAAATATGGTTAATGCTATATGGAAAGCTATTAAAGATACTTTTTTAAGTGTTTGGGGATGGATAAAAGAAAAATTTAATGCTTTGGTAGATATTGGTGCTAAGGCTTGGAATGGATTAAAAGAGAGTGGAGTGGCTATTATTGATAAAATAAAGGATGCTTTTAAAGGTTTCTTTGATTGGTTGCATAATAAATGGGAAGATTTAAAATCGATAGGATCTAAATTAAATCCATTCAACTGGTTTGGTAAAAAAGATAATTCTATACCACAAAATTATTCTGGTACAAATTATTTTGGAGGAGGACTTACAACTCTTGCTGAAAGAGGTGCTGAACTTATAGAAATGAATAATAGTTCTTACTTAGTAAATTCTCCAGTTATGGCTAATTTACCTCGTGGAGCTAGAATTCTTAACAATTCACAAACTAGAAGCTCTTTATCTTCAAGAGTATCATCTTTAAAAGATAGAATTAGAAGTATTTCAAATGACTCAAGAACCATGGTTGGTGGAGATACTATAACTATCAACATTAATGGTGGTTCTGGAAGTGCTACAGATATTGCTAGAGTAGTTAAAAGAGTAATTGAAGAAATGCAAAGTAAGAAAAGAAGGACGGCGATAGTATGAAAAAAGTAAAAGTTTATAAGACAGTTAGTGGAGATACCTGGGACTTGATAAGTTTTAAATTATATGGTTCAGAACAGTATTTTCATCAGCTAATGAGGGCTAATCTTAATTTATTATCTATCGCAGTTTTTGATTCTAATATACCTATCATAGTACCAGAGATAACTCCTAACATAAGTGCTATAGAAACATCTAAACTACCGCCATGGAAAAGGTAAAAAAATTCTTTTCTAAAATAGCATAAGATATGCTATAATAATAAAAAAGTATGGAGGACAATAGTAAAAATGTGTAAAACTTTAAATAGTATAGTATTTTTCACAAAAAATTTAATTCCTAATAATAAAAAATTTTTGTCTGATTTAGATTCAAAATTAAATTTAAAAAAGGAAGAAAAACAAAATAAAAATAGAACAGATAAAAATGGAATTAGTATAGAGTTAAGTTTAAATCCAATATTTCATAAATCTGAAAATGATGATTATATTTTAAAAATTCAATCAGGGAGATTGGAATTTGGAATGAAAAGCAATATTAAAAATCCTAGTATTGAGAATTTTAAAAAAGAATTTTTAAAAATTGTAGATTTTTTAAACAAGGCATATTTAGATATATCTAGAGTTGGATATGTATATTATTTTTTTGAAAGAGATAATAGTAATTGTATTTGTGAAGATTTAAAAATAAATTTTTTGAAAGATACTGAAACTTTTAAAATACAATTTAATAAAAAAGAAAATAAATTAAAATATACTTTTAATAATAATATCACGATAAGTGACAACTTAAATGGAAAAAAAGGGCTTTTTTTGTTACAAGATTACAATTCTATTTTTGATGGCGATTATATTTTTACATCAAAAGATATTGAAAATATATTTATAGCTTTAAGTCAAGAATTTTATGAAAATAATAATTTAAAAAAATATGTTTTAAAAAATAAGTAGGTATGCTCAATGGAAAATAATGAAGATATTTTAAAAGAAAGATCTATTCTAGAACCTTTGGATAAAAATACCTCTTTATCGAGCCCTTCTTTAAAGGATAATTTAATAACCTCTAATCCATCAATGAACGAAAGTATTTTTTTAGAAGTAGGAAAAAATTCTGAGAAAATTAAAAATCTAGAAAATGCTAAGATTACCTTAGAAAATAGATTACAACAAATAGAAAAAGATTTTACTAAATTTAAAGAAAATAGAAAAAAAGAAAAAAAATATATCTTTAAAATTCATGCGGTATTACTTACATCTAATATCTTTTTAATTATTTTATCTCTATATTCTTACTTTATAATTTTTGATAAAGTAGTAGATAGTATTTTTAACATCATAGGAAAGGAAAATATTTTAGAAAGTATACAGAATAATTGGTTAAAATTATCAATACTTTTAATTTTTATTATAATTCCTAGTGTGGTAATTAAAGATATTTTTTTAGGACTCCCTCAGTTTTATAATGATTTTAAAAATATATTTGAAAAAGAAGAGTAAGTAATTTTACTCTTTTTTCTTTTATAAAAATTTCTCTTGACTTTTGTACGTAAATATATTATTATATTTGTACAGGCAAAAGTTAGGAGGTGCAAAATGAATGCCAAAATGGGTAGACCTACAAATAATCCAAGAAATAAAAGATTAGAGATTAGACTTAATGAAGAAGAAGATAAAAAGTTGAAAGAATGTTCTGAAAAATTAAGTTTGACAAAAACTGATGTTTTGATGAAAGGGTTAGATGAAGTTTACAAACAAATTAAAAAATAAAGTATTGCTACACCGTCCAAAGTTCACAATACTTTATTTGCCAAGAAGTTTCCCTCTTATGAAATCTATTATATCATAAGTGGATACTTCTATCAATTTAAAATTTTGAATGGAGGTATTTTTTTATGTATGCAAATATGGAAAAGGTAATCAAAGAAAGTAGAAAACACTTAACAACTCATTATGATATGACATTTGACCAATTAAATGATATTCGTGATAATTCAAAAGGTATTTTTGAAATGATAGGAACTGCATTTATGTTTGGTTTTGGACAAGGTATGAAATATCAAAAGAAAAGAGGTAAGGTGAATAAAAATGGAAAATAAATTGATTACAAAAAATGAAATAACAAGTTTGGAACTATTGGCTGAAATAAATAAATTCAGAAAAGAAGAAGGAATAAAAAAAGAACTTCTTCATAAAACTTTATTGGCTATAATTAGAGATGAATTTTCTGAGGAAATCACTGAGCAGAAAATTTTGCCCAGCTCATATAAAGATAAATCAGGACGTACAGTCCCCATATTTATTCTAACTTTATCACAAGCAAGACAAGTTTTAGTAAGAGAAAGTAAGTTCGTCAGAAGAGCAGTTATACATGTCTTAGAAAAGTTAGAAAATCAAGGACTAGAAAATAAAGAACAGAAGAAACTGCCGTTTCAAGTTCAAGAAATTAAACCTACTACTTGGAGAGGTGTTCCTGTTATAGAGGTTCAAGATTTAGCTAAACTAACTAATATAACAGATGCAACTATTCATTGGTATAGTAGAAATAAAAAAATAAATTTAAGGCATATGAATTTACAAGAATACAAGAAGGAAAATTCGGATAAAAATTATACAAATATTTCTGCAATTTCTGTTTTATACAAAGAAATGGTAATATCTTTATGTAAGAAATATGGAGTATATGAAAAATATAAAGATTTCATAGATAATTATTTTAAAACTAATAATTTGGTTGAATATAAAGGTAAAGTAAATGACGAGTTTGACCATTTGATAGCTGAAGCGACAAGAATAAAAGCAAACTTGTTAAAAGAGAAAGCAGAAATAGAAGAAAAATTAATGAAATTAAACAAAATGGGATTAACTAATTAAACACTAAGAGCAGTGTAAAAGCTGCTCTTTTTTTATTGCAAAAAGGAGGTTGGTGTAATTGGGATAGCTAGAAACATAAAAATATTAGTTTTCTATGAAGGAGTAGATATTACTGAAGAAATACAACCTAGTATCTCGTCTATGACTTACACAGATAACTCAAAAAATGCTGTAGATGACTTAGAGTTAGACCTGGAAAACTTAGATTACAGATGGCTTAACGAATGGTATCCTGATGAAAATTCAAGACTCTTAGTAGGAATCCAGCAAAATGAAAATGGAAAAACTAAGTTCTTAGACCTTGGAATTTTCTATGTAGATGAGCCTACTTTTAATAACCAAAGATTATCCTTGAAATGCCTGGCATTGCCATTAGACCAAACTATTAGAGAGCAGGTTAATAGTGTTGCATGGGAAAAAATAACCCTATCTGAACTACTATCTAAAATCGTGGTTAAGCATGAGCTAGATTACGAGTTACATTGTGATAATGCCTTCTTTGATAGGCTAGACCAAGATAGAGAAACAGATTTAGGTTTTTTAAACAGAGTTCTATCTGAAACAGCTCTAAGTTTGAAAGTTACTGATGACAAACTAATAGTCTTTAATGATGATGCATTAATTGATAACGATAATATTGATATCTTTAATATTAAAGATTTTCGTATTAGAAGCTTTACTCTAAAGAAGAAAAATCAAGGTATTTACGATAAAGTTGAAGTCAGTTATTATGATGCAGATAAGAAGAAACACATTGTTGAGACAATTACAAAAGAAGAACTTGAGAAAAGAAATGAGGTAAAACATGCTTGATGATGGAGGATATATAGCTTTTAAAGAGAAAGCTAACAAGACAAAAACTAAAAAAAGAGTTAAAAAAGCTAAGACAAAAAAGATTAAAACTAAAGGAAAATCTCAAGCTAAGAAAGTGGCCGAGAAAACTTTAAAGGACAGTTTAAAGCAAGAATATTCTATAAACTTAACAGTTGATGGAGATGTTAGATACTGTGCAGGTTGCATTATAGAACTAGATGATAGTTTTGGTAGATTTGCTGGAAGATATGTAATTGATAAAGTTACACATAATATCTCAGGAGACTACACTTGTGATATAGAAGCTTTTAAAGTTGGTGCTAGACAAAATGCAGAAGAAAGAGCAAAAGCAATTGATAAAGCTAAAAGAGATAAGAAGGAAAAAGAGAAAAAAGCTAGAAAAAAAGAAAGAGAAAAAAGAAAAGCAAATAAGATTAAAAATAAAAAGGTGGTGAGTAAGAATGTTGGATATCTTGAAGCAAGGGGAAGTAAATGATATAGACATAACGAATGGTAAAGCAAGAGTTATATTTCCTGATAGAGATAACAAGGTTTCAGATTGGCTAAATATACTGGTTCCATTCTCAGAGTCACATTCAGATAATTATCATCTCAAAGTAGGGCAAACAGTCATAGTCTTATCATTACCTGATATGATGGAGCAAGGTTACATCTTAGGTTGTCCTATGAGACCTTCTGGAATTTCTGAAGGAGAAGTAAAAAGGACATTCTCAGATGGCGGATTCTATTCTTATAAAGATGGAGTTTTGACATTATCTCCAATCAATAAAGTGGTTATTACTGCAGATGTGGAGATAAAAAAGACTTTAATTGTAGATGGAGATACTACTTTTAAATCCAATACAGATACAAAAGGTACTGCTATGTTAGATGGCATTAATCTTAATAAACATACTCACTCAGGAATACAACCTGGAAACAGTAAGACTGGAGGTCCATCATGATAGGAAGTTTAGGAGACATAATTTTTTATGCTAGTGACTTGAATGTATTTTCTTTAAAGAAGGAATTATCAAGAAGTAGAAAAGCCAAAATAACTCGACATGAGCCTATTTATGGTATCGGTAAAGTAAGACAACAAGGCAGAGAACTTATGGAAGTTAGTTTATCAATAGAATTGATAGCAGGGCTTACTAAGGTACCTAGTCTACATTTACAAATGTTAAAAGATTTCATGGAGTTAGGAAAATTCGCTCCATTAATTCTAGGATATCACATCATTGGAGAGTTTCCATTTTTGATAACAGGAATTGAAGAAACATTATCGCATTTTAATGCAGTTACTGGAGAGTTTGATTATATCAATTTGGATATAACACTGCTGGAGTATGTGGATGATCCTTTACAATATCAAAAGAAAATAGAACATAGACAAAACGCAAAAACATTTCTTGGAGTTGAATACGAAGACATAGTTAAAAACCTACAAAAAGAGGTGTTTAAGCTATGATAGCACATATAAATTCTAAAGATGATATAAATTACAACCCTCAAAATGAAATAGAAGATGTGGTAAGAAATGTACACATGATTCTAAGAGTAACAAAGGAAGAACAGCCACTGATGAGAGAATTCTCTTTAGATAGTGATATGGTTGATAAGAACATTCCAGTTATTAAGAACAAGCTAATTGGCTTGCTGATGACTAATTTAAAAGAATATGAGCCAAGAGCACTGCTTAAAAATTTAGATTTAAAGTTGGAAAATAATGACTTGGAAATAATGCTTGAGATAGAGGTGATTATATGATAGATGATACTTATGAAATATTAGATGCAAATGCTGAAGAACTGAGACAGCAAATGCAAGAAAAGTTTGAAGAACTTAGTGGACGGCAAATCTCTAAGTACTCTCCAGAAGGTCTTATCTTTGCAAGTGTTGCATATCTGATAGCAATGAGAGAAGAAAACTACAATGATAATCTAAAGCAAAACTACTTAAAATATGCTAGAGATTATAGATTAGACCTGCTGGGTGATAGATATGGAGATAGAGGACTGAGATTAGAAGAGCAATATGCTAAAGCTACTTTTAGATTTTCTATCATATCTGCTAAACAAAAGAAAATAGTAATCCCAAAAGGGAGTCTGATTAGATATAATGACCTTTATTTTGAGATAAATGAAGAGTATTCTATAGCGGAAAATACTTTGTTTGTAGATGGTATTGCAACATGTAAGACTCCTGGAACAATAGGAAACAATATCCCTATTGGACACATCAACACAATGGTTGACTTATACCCTTACTTTTCTAAAGTGGAAAATATTACAATTTCTAATGGTGGAACTGACCTGGAAGAAGATGAGGTATATAGAGAAAGATTAAGACTAGTACCTGATTCTTTTTCTGTTGCTGGGTCTGAAGGGGCTTATGTGTTCTGGACATTATCTACATCTCCAGAGATAGTAGATGTAACAGTTAAAAGTCCGAAGCCTTGTGAAGTTGATATTTATGTACTTACAAAAGAAGGAGTGCCTACTCAAGAAATGAAAAACCAAGTATTAAAGGTCGTAAACTCAGATGAAATAAGACCTTTAACAGATAAAGTTACAGTAAAAAGTCCAGATGTAATAGACTACAAAGTTGAGTTTGATTATTACATAAATAAAGCAGATGAAAGCAATATTAACTCTATAAAAGCTAAGGTACAAACAGCTGTAAATGAGTATATAGAATGGCAAAAGAGCAAATTAGGCAGAGATATTATTCCAGATGAGCTAATCAAAAGATTAAAACTCGCTGGAGTAAAGAGAACTGTCATTACTTCTCCTGCTTACAAAAAGCTAGAACCACATCAATTTGCTAAATGTAATGCTAATGTAGTAGTCAATTATCTAGGAGTTGAAGATATATGATATTAATTGATGACTTGAAATTAACTGATATTGCAGCAGTATCTACGTTAGATGATGCAACAACGAGATGGATATATGAGTCTATAGACTATGTCTTGAGAGGTAGAAATTCTATCATAAATAGTGAATTAAAGAAGCTAGAGATTATAGATTTAATGAATGAGCATGAAATTAATATGCTGCTATGGGAATACTCTATCTACACTAAAAATGCAACTCTTGAAGAAAAGAAAAAGATAGTTAAAAGGGCTATATTTTCTAAAATCAATATGGGTACAACTAAAGTATTAAAAGATGTGTGCGGTCTACTATATAAAGGATTTGATGTAAAAGAATGGACAAACCATAATGGTAAACCAGGTACTTTTAGGATCTATACAGATAAGAAAATAACAGACCTTGATGAGTATAGAGAGTTGATGGAAAATATCGAGGCTAACAAGAATGTTAGAAGTCATTTAGATTATATAGAGTTAAAACAAGTAAACACATCTAAATACTACATATCAGGCTTTAAAGAAATGACTTTACTGGCAACTAAGGAAAATAAAAAGAAAGACTTTACTGTAAATAGCAACGTTTACATAAAAGCATATAAGCAAATAACAGGAGGTATGACTAAATGAAATTTAATGGGATAACTAAAAAAGGTAGAGAATACTTGGCTAAAATTCAGGCGGAGAACAAGCCTATTAACTTTTCTAAAATTAAAATAGGTGAGGGTAGGCTAGATAACTATGATAACCCAGCAGAACTAGAGCATTTAATTAATCAGAAAGTTGATAAAGGAATATTAACTTTAAACCAGGAACATGACACAGTTACTCTGACAACAAATATAGATAATGTAAGTCTTAGAACAGGATATTATCCAAGAGAAATAGGCGTGTTTGTTAACGATAATGGGCAAGAGATAATGTACTATTATATGAATGATGGAGATGAAACTTCTTGGATACCGCCAGAGACAGATGGGCCATTTAAGATAGAACTAAAACTTAAGCTTATAGCATCTAATGCTCAATCTATAATTGTGGAAGGGTCTGGAAAAGAACTGTACATCACAAAAGAATTTTTAGAAGCTAACTACACTAAAAATGGTGGGTATAAAGGAACTACCAAAGAAATAGATGATAGAGTTGTTGCAGCAGTAGGTCAATTAAATGGAATGTTCCCTTTATCTGAAGCAACAACTGGGAATATCTATTACCATCAAGGAAATAAGAAATTTTATATATGTAAAAGTAATTATAATGGTACAACAATATCTGTTCCAAATATGAATTTTGAGGATCTTAGTATTTGGGATAATCGTAAGAGATTGGAAAATCTATTCAGTTTTAGTAATCAAAGTGAAATAAATATAATAAAATTTTCAAATATTGCAATTGTGTTTGGTACTTTTAAAAATATTGAGTTTAACAAAAGTGCAGATATAATTATCCCAGTTACTTTGAAAAATGTCAGTGTTATGGCAACTCCGTGGCATACAGGAACTCCTGGTAACTTAACTATTATGTCATATGGAGAAAAAAACAAAATAACAATCAGAGCTAATAATAATGGAACTAATCTAACAACCGTAAGTGGAACTTTTATAGCTATAGGAATTGTTTAAATTTAAAAATCTATTCAGAGCTGAAAGGAGAAAAAAGATGTTCTATATATACACAAGAGAGAAAAAACCCAAAATAAAGTTTACAGTAAATTTAACCAGAGAAGAAGTAAAAGAATTAATGGGAGATAATCTATTTTTAGATTATCCTGATTTAGATAAAAATAATTTTATTATTGTAGAACAAGAAAATATATTTAAATATCCAATTTTAAGCAATGATGGAATTATTAGAGAAATGACAAGAGATGAACTTGTTGCTGATGGAATAGAAGTACAACTGAATCAAGGGGAAAAAATAGAAAATAGAAAGATTATTAAAATAGAAAAACCACACAATAAATTAGAAGAACTTTGGAACTGGACAGGCACTGAATGGGTTTATAATCATTCAGCTGAAAAAGAAAAGTATTTTACAGAAATAGATGCTATTAAAGTAAAAATACTAAGCTATGGTTTTGATTATGAAATTGAAGGTAAAAAACATAGGCAAAAATGCAGAGATAAAGACATAACCTTATTGGCTTCAAACATAACTTTTATGATGGGAGAGAGAGCTATCCTTGGAAAAGAAGAAGCTATAACTTGGTATTTTGAAGATAATTTTGGATTAGAATTAGATTTACAAAAATCATTAATGTTAGCTAATTATGGTAAAACTTTTACTCAATCAGTGTATGATACAGAGCATTACTTTAAAACAAAAGTTGAACCAAAAAGTATTAGTGAAGAAGAGTTTGAAGAAAAAAGAAAAGAAATACACTCTAAACTAGCTAATGGCTAATTTAATAATTAAAGGTAGTTTTATATAGCTACCTTTTTTTAATGGCTTTAAATAGTAAATTACGAGGTCGGTTTAATAATTTTTATATAAAAAAATAAAGGAGATGGTAAAAATGAAAGTAGCATTAGTTATTGGTCATAACAAAAGAAGCAAAGGAGCATATTCAACCGTAGTTGGTAGTGAATATGATTATTGGAAAAGAATAGCAGAAAAAATAAAAACTGAAATTCCATTAATGGTAGATGTATATGAGAGAAAGCCAAATCAATATTACACTAGAGAAATGTTTGAAGTGCTGGAAGAACTTAACAAGAATGATTATAAGTTCTGTATGGAACTTCACTTTAATGCAGCAGCAAGTGAGCAAGCCAATGGTTGTGAATGCTTAGTTTATTGTGGAAATAATAAGGCTAAGGAGCTAGCAACAGATTTTATGGCTAGATTGCAAAACAAGTTTGGCAGCAAGATAAGGACCAAAGAAAATACTTTAAAAGAAACTAAGGTTGTAAATGGAAAAGAATTAACAACAGAAAAGAAAGAAGTTACAAGAGGTTTAATCTTAATTCAAGATTCTAAAATTAGGGGAGGTTATGGAATATGTAAATCAAAAGACACTTACATACTTGTTGAGCCTTTCTTTGGTAGCAACAATGATGAGTCTTTGAAGTTTTCTGTGGAAAAAGATGTTGTAGATTTATTCGTTAATTTTATAAAAGAAAATATTTAATAAACAGTCTGGCCAGACAGTTATTATAAAAAATTTATGTCCGGAAGAAGTTTAAAATTTTTGCCGGGCAAGTATTTATGAGTATTTAAAAATTTTAGGAGGTAAAAGTATGGAATTAGTAAAAAATTATATTGGTAGTATCACAAAACAAGGTTGGATTGGTATAGCATTAGCTTTGGTATTTATTATAGTTATAGTAATATCTAAAAAGAAATATGCAGATACAGTGGAAAAGGCAATAAGACTTTCAGAACAATCATTTAATTCAGGAGAAGGTCAAAAAAAGTTAGCAGCAGCAATAACTTATATCCAAAATGCTATAACTTTAATGCCTTGGTATGTAAGATTAGTAATAGTTCCTGTAATAAACAAAAAAAGTATTATAGATGCAATAGAAAGAACATTACAAAGAATATCAAATACATTTGGAAAAGGCTCTAAGGTAGATATAAAAGGTAATGAAGATGGAGAAAACTAAATTAAAATTAGAGTTTATTTCAAATAAAAAAGCAGTTTTACTCCAAGATTATATCTATTCAATCAATGGTTATGATATTAAGGTGTTTAGAGGTTTCATCACTGATGGAGCCTCTGTACCTAAATCTTTGCAATGGCTCTATAATCCTTATGGAAAATATATTAATGCAGCAGTAATTCACGATTATTTGTACAGTACTTATAATAATACAGGTATAAATAGAACTCTTGCAGATAAGATATTTAAACACATTATGAAAGAAACAGGAGTTGATAATAGAACTGTAAGAAGATTTTACAATGCTGTGAAATATTTTGGGGAAACATCTTGGAAATCTAAGTTGCAGAATGAGGGTTATAAAGATAGGGCAATAATAGATCATACTAAAGAGGCTAAAGAGTATTATGCATACTGGTATGATAAATTAAAATTATAGGGGTTGATAAAGTGGTATTTTTGGTAAAATTAGGAGCATATTTTATTGCTTTTTTAATTTGGTTAATTGGAGGCTGGGATATTCTTGCAAAAGTATTATTTACTTTAATGTTCCTGGATTATTTAACTGGATTAATTGTTGGTTATAAAATGCAAAACCTTAATTCTAAGAGAGCTTTTAAAGGATTAAGAAAAAAAATCTTAATCCTAGTTATTTTATGTGGAGCAAGTTTAATGCATAAATTAGTTCCAGACTTAGCATTTAGAACTCTTGTAGGAATGTTTTACTGTGCAACAGAATTATTAAGCATAACAGAGAATGTTGCAAAAGTAGGAGTTCCAATACCTAAAAAACTTAAAAAAGCATTGGAGCAACTGAGAGAAGAAAAGGAAGAGTAAAGGGGTAGGATTTTGTCCTACCCCTTATTTTTTACATTATCTTAAAAGTATTAGATTTTTTCATAGAAAGTTGTATTTCGATATATAACATTCTTGGGGAAATTTCTATGGCAATTAATATTTCTAGCTCTTTGCTCATACATTTTTTCACCTGGACGTGTTTCAGATAATTTTGTATCATTTTCATCTAAATTAAATTCTTTTGGAATTATATCATCTATAAATTCTCTTAGAGTAATAATTTTTTTCGTTTTAATTATCTCTTCTAAAAGAGTGCACATCATTTCTTCTGTAACCATTTTTTTTACCCACCTTTCCTTATATTTATTTAAAATCCCCCCTTTACATTTACTATTATAACACACTATTTATAATTTTTATATTTATTGTTAATTTATCAGTTGATTTTTTGTAAAAAATATTGTAAAATAATTAAAGTTAGAGGTGAGATCATGGGGAAGATGCAAGATATTTTTGAAAGATTATCAAATTTAAATTCTATAATGAAGAAAAAAATACTAAAAAAAATAGTTGAAACAAATATCCAAAAATGTCCTTATTGTATTTCTCAGGATTTTATAAAAAATGGAAATGAAAATACAAGAAAAGGAAAAGTCCAAAAATATATTTGCAAAAATTGTAAAAGAATTTTTAGGGATTCTACGGGGACAGCTTTCTCTAAGGCTAGGATCTCGATAAAAGAAATTGAAAAACTTTTTGAATATTTTGAAAAAGGTTTAACTTCAAGAGAAATAAAAAGAAAAGGTTTAAAAATATCGCATGTAACAATATGTAAATGGAAAAAAAAATTAGAGTTGGTTTTATCAAAAATAGACTTTAATAATATTTGAATAGGAGGTAATATGAAAAGTTTTATAAAATGGCCAGGTGGTAAAACAAGTGAGATGGAGATAATTTTGAAAAATATTCCTTCTTTTATAGACAATTATTATGAACCTTTTGTAGGAGGAGGTGCTGTATACTTTAATATAAAAGATTGTGAGAAATTTTTTATAAATGATAAGTCAAAAGAATTAATTTCATTATATAAGAATATAAATAAACAAGACAAAGAATTCTTTCAAAAAATAAAAGAAATTGATAAGTGCTGGGAACTTCTTGAAACTATAACAAAAAAACATTTAAATAATATAGAAAAACTTTATAAAAAATATAGAAATGATAATATAGATAATAATATTTTAGAGAAGAATATATTGTTATTTATCAAAAATAATTCAGAAGATTTTAATGGGATGTTTGCTAAGGATTTTAATATAGACGAAAAAAATATGCTACTAGAATTCCAAACAAATTTGATAAAGAAATTAAAAAGAATGAAAAAAATAGAACAAGAGAAGGGTAAACTGTCTATAGAAGATGTAAGGAAGAATATAGAAACTGGTTTTAAGAGTGGGCTATATATGCATTTTAGATTTCTTTATAATAACTTAAAAAAATTTAAAATTAATAATTCTTTTGCTTCGGCAATCTTTTATTTTATTAGAGAATATTGTTATTCTTCAATGTTTAGATATAACCAAAACGGGGATTTTAATGTTCCTTATGGAGGTATTAGTTATAATAAAAAAACTTTAAAAGATAAAATAGAATATATACAAAGTAATGAAGTTTTAAGAAGATTGAAAAAGACATTAATAACTAAAGAAGATTTCGAAGTTTTTTTAAATAAATACGAATTTTTTGAGAATGATTTTATTTTTTTAGACCCTCCATATGACACGAATTTCTCAACATATTCAAATAATAATTTTGGTTTTGAAGATCATATAAGATTATCTGATTTTTGTAAAAAAACAAAAGCAAAATTTATGCTTGTGATAAAGAATACGGATTTTATTTATAATCTATATAAAAGTTTTAATATAAAATCTTTTGATAAAAAATATTCAGTAAGTTTAAAAAATAGAAACGATAGAAGTGCAAAACATTTAATTATAACCAATTATTGAATATTATAAAAAATAAAGCAGGATTAATTTCCTGCTTTTTTAAATCATTCTCGGATATGATACACTCAAAATAATTATTGGTTTTATATCTCAAAATTTCTTACAACAGACAAAAAACAGAATTTATATGATACATTATGATATAATCTCTACTAGAACTCTATTATCTTATTATCCATTCACTAGGCACCATTGCTAATAGTAAGACATTAATGATTATTCGTTAATGTTTTTTTTATACAAAATTGCACAAAAAATAACCTTTAATTTTCTTGATAATTATTGGATATTGTTATAAAATTAAACAAAGTTAAATAAATTAATGAGGTGAGTAGTTTGAAAAAAACAAAAATAGTGTGTACTATTGGTCCTGTAACTGAATCAGTAGAAACTTTAAAAGAATTGTTAAATAGAGGAATGAACGTAATGAGATTAAATTTCTCACATGGTGATTATGAAGAGCATGGAATGAGGATAAAGAATTTTAGACAAGCTATGTCTGAAACTGGAATTAGAGGAGGATTACTACTTGATACTAAGGGTCCAGAAATAAGAACTATGACTTTAAAAGATGGAAAAGATGTAAGTATAAAAGCTGGACAAAAATTTACTTTTACAACAGACCAGTCAGTTGTTGGGGATAATGAAAGAGTAGCAGTAACTTATGAAAATTTTGCAAAAGATTTAAAAGTTGGAAATATGGTTCTTGTTGATGATGGATTACTTGAACTAGATGTTATAGAAATAAAAGGAAATGAAGTTATTTGTGTAGCTAGAAATAGTGGCGATTTAGGGCAAAAAAAGGGAATAAATTTACCTAATGTTTCTGTTAATTTACCAGCATTATCCGAAAAAGATATAGAAGATTTAAAATTTGGTTGCCAAAATAATGTTGATTTTGTAGCTGCTTCATTTATAAGAAAAGCTGATGATGTAAGACAAGTTAGAAAAGTTCTTAAAGAAAATGGTGGAGAAAGAATACAAATAATTTCTAAAATAGAAAGTCAAGAAGGACTTGATAATTTTGATGAAATTTTAGCAGAATCTGATGGTATAATGGTAGCAAGAGGAGATTTAGGAGTGGAAATTCCTGTTGAAGAAGTTCCATGTGCACAAAAAATGATGATAAAAAAATGCAATAGAGCAGGAAAAGTAGTTATTACCGCAACTCAAATGCTAGATTCAATGATTAAAAATCCAAGACCTACAAGAGCAGAAGCAAATGATGTTGCTAATGCTATATTAGATGGAACAGATGCTGTAATGCTTTCAGGAGAAACTGCAAAAGGGAAATATCCATTAGCAGCTGTTGATGTTATGAATAAAATAGCAAAAAAAGTTGATGCAACAATACCCGCATTTTATGTGGATGGTGTTGTAAATAAGCATGATATAACTTCTGCTGTTGCAGAAGGAAGTGCCGATATAAGTGGAAGATTAAATGCAAAACTTATAGTAGTTGGTACAGAATCTGGAAGAGCAGCAAGAGATATGAGAAGATATTTTCCTAAGGCAAATATCTTAGCAATAACTAATAATGAAAAAACTGCAAATCAATTAGTTTTATCAAGAGGAGTAATTCCTTATGTAGATGCTTCACCAAAGACTTTGGAGGAATTCTTTATTTTAGCAGAAGTTATTGCAAAAAAATTAAATTTAGTTGAAAATAATGATATAATTATAGCAACTTGTGGAGAAAGCGTATTTATACAAGGAACGACTAACTCAATAAAAGTTATACAAGTAAAAGCATAGGTTTTAATTAAAAAAGGAGGATGTAATGACAGGTATAGTAGATGTAATTGGAAGAGAAATTTTAGATTCAAGAGGAAATCCGACAGTAGAAGTAGATGTAATATTAGAATGTGGTGCAAAAGGTAGAGCAGCTGTTCCATCTGGTGCTTCAACTGGAAGCCATGAAGCAGTTGAGTTAAGAGATGAAGATAAAACAAGATATTTAGGAAAAGGAGTTTTAAAAGCTGTAAATAATGTAAATACTGAAATTAGAGAAGCTCTTTTAGGAATGGATGCTTTAAATCAAGTTGAAATTGATAGAGTAATGCTAGAATTAGATGGAACTGCTAATAAAGGAAGATTAGGAGCTAATGCTATATTAGGTGTATCTCTTGCTGTATCAAAAGCAGCAGCAGAAGCATTAGGACAACCTTTATATAAATATTTAGGTGGAGTAAATGCAAAAGAATTACCATTACCTATGATGAATATTTTAAATGGTGGAGCACATGCTGATTCAGCTGTTGATTTACAAGAATTTATGATACAACCAGTTGGAGCAAAATCTTTTAGAGAAGCTATGCAAATGGGAGCAGAAGTTTTTCATCATTTAGGAAAAATTCTAAAAGCTAATGGAGATTCAACAAATGTTGGAAATGAAGGAGGATATGCTCCATCAAAAATTCAAGGAACAGAAGGAGCTTTATCTTTAATCAGTGAAGCAGTAAAAGCTGCTGGTTATGAACTAGGCAAGGATATTACATTTGCCTTAGATGCAGCATCAAGTGAATTTTGTGAAAAGGTAAATGGAGAATATCAATATCATTTTAAAAGAGAAGGTGGAATAGTTAGAAATACTGATGCCATGATAAAATGGTATGAAGAATTAATAAATAAATATCCAATAGTTTCAATAGAAGATGGTTTAGGTGAAGATGACTGGGATGGTTGGGTAAAACTAACTCAGGCTATTGGAGATAGAGTTCAAATAGTTGGAGATGACTTATTTGTAACTAATACTG
>ERZ773042.417-NODE-417-length-29702-cov-5.010794_pt1 | contig 29702 bp, 36 predicted proteins | sample MGYA00511664_ERZ773042 | MGnify/ENA primary metagenome ERZ773042 (study PRJEB29015, sample SAMEA2737984) | human oral metagenome | biome: human oral; feature: human-associated habitat; material: dental | place: China | collected 2036 ... | reverse complement strand
CGATTTTTTCATCATTGTAGGAGTACCAAGCACCCGCTTTTTTGATGATATCCAAGTCAGTTGCAATCTTAATCAGCTCGCCTGTCTTAGAAATACCTTCTCCATACATGATTTCCACAAAGGCTTCCTTGAATGGTGGAGCTACCTTGTTTTTAACGACCTTGATTTTAGTTTCCTTACCGACATTGGTATCCTTCGCATCGCCTGTACCCTTGATTTGGGTGTTGCCACGGACATCCAAACGAACAGAAGCGTAGAACTTCAAAGCACGTCCACCTGGTGTTGTTTCAGGATTTCCAAACATAACACCAACTTTTTCACGAAGTTGGTTGATAAAGATGGCAATCGTCTTGGTTTTGTTGATAGAAGCAGATAGCTTGCGCATGGCCTGGCTCATCATCCTAGCTTGTAAACCGACGTGGCTGTCACCGATATCGCCATCGATTTCTGCACGTGGTACCAGAGCTGCAACAGAGTCGATAACGACCAAATCAACGGCACCAGAGTCAATCAATTTACCAGCAATTTCAAGGCCTTGCTCCCCAGAGTCAGGTTGAGACAGCAGCAACTCATCAATGTTTACGCCCAGAGCTGCAGCGTATGACGGATCCAAAGCATGCTCCGCATCAATAAAGGCTGCAATCCCACCTTCTTTTTGCGCTTGGGCCACTGCGTGAAGGGCAACGGTTGTCTTACCAGAAGACTCTGGACCGTAAATCTCAATAATCCGTCCCTTAGGATAGCCACCCGCACCAAGGGCGATATCCAAAGCTAGAGAGCCTGAACTCATGACTTGAACCTTTTGCTCAGCTCGCTCACCAAGGCGCATAATCGCTCCCTTACCAAAGTCTTTTTCAATGTTTTTTAGGGCATTGTCCAAAGCTTTTTGGCGTTCATCTCCAAATTTCTTTGTAATTTCATCCAAATTTTTCTGTTTTTTTGCCATTTATTTCTCCTGTTTTTTTCTAAAATGTCTTTTGGCCATCTGTTCATTATACCAAAAATCAGTTCTTTAATAAAGTTTTTCGTACGAGGTTGAAGGCGTGCATGACGGCAATCTTCCGCACATCCCGTCGGCTGCGACCAGCAATATTGACCTCAATCATTTCCGTTCCTGATTCACTCGCTAAGCCGATAAAAACTGTCCCAGCTGGATGGCCTTCCAACGAATCCGGTCCTGCCACGCCTGTCAAACTGACCGCTAAGTCACTCTGAGTCAGCTTTCTAGCCTGCTCTGCCATTTTCCCAGCCGTAAAGGCTGAAACGACGCCGTGCTTCTTCAGCTCTTCCAGCAGAATATTTAACATCCGACTCTTTTCTTCCATGCTATAGGTGACAAAGCCACCTGAAAAAATAGAGGATGCACCAGCAAAATCCGCCAAGGTTGCTTGAAAGAGGCCAGCTGTCAGACTCTCCGCCGCCGAAATTGTCTTCCCTTGACCCTTGAGCAAGTCAAAGGCCACTTGAGCCAGCGAATTGTCGTCCCCATAACCGTAGAAAATCTCAGACAAAGGCCGCCCCTCAAAAGTCTGATAGGCCAAAATAGACTTTTCCACAGCCTCAAACTTAGCATCCGCTTCTGCCTGACTCAAAGCCTTGGTGGACAATCGCAAGGTCACTTCGCCCGTCTTTGCATAAGGTGCAATGGTCGGATCACTTTGTTGATCGATCATCTCAGACAAAATAGTCACCAACTGACTCTCGCCAATACCGAAGAAGCGGAGCACCCGTGAATACAATTTTTGGCCTGTGGATAAGAGGGGAACCAGCTCGTTATTGACCATAGGCTTAAGCTCGCTAGGAGGACCTGGCAGGACCACATAGGTCACTCCATCAACCTCTAGTAAACCACCAACGGCCAGGCCTGTCGCATTTGCTAATGGAGTGGAGCCTGTAACCAGCTGGGCCTGACGCTCATTGTTGGGCGTTCGGGCATAATCTGGTCGGCTAGCAAAAAAACGATCCAACTTTTCCACAGCCTCGGGGTCAAAGCTCAACTCTCGACCTACAAACTTAGCCAAGGTCTGCTTGGTCAAATCATCCTCTGTTGGCCCCAAGCCCCCTGTCAGGATAACTAAATCGCTACGCTCTTTGGCAATTTCTAGAACAGAGAGAAGACGGTTTTCATTGTCCCCCACTGCTGTCTGAAAATATACATCAATCCCTAGACTAGCTAGCTTTTCAGATAAAAATTGGGCATTGGTATTGACAATCTGACCTGTCAGAATCTCGGTGCCCACAGCAATAATTTCTGCTTTCATAGAACCTCCTACCTTACTATTCGGAATTGGCTTTATTTTATCACAAAAAAGAGTAAAAAAGTTGATTTTCTTTTCAGGAATAAAAAGAGCTGTCAACTTTATTGACAGAGTTGTCAATATCCTGTGGATAACTTTTGAAAATCTGTTTGTTACGGAGAATAACTGGCTTGTTAGGCAGATGCTATTGGCAAAGGAACTTTTTCTTTTTATAATAAACATGAAAAGGATGTAAAGAAGAAACTTATTTATTTCACTAGAAAAGAAAGGGAATCATCATGAAAATTTCTCAAGTTCTCAAAGACATTCGTCAACATCATCAGCTCACTCAGGAAGCCTTAGCAGAAAGGCTCAATGTTTCCCGCTCTGCCATTGCCCGCTGGGAAAGTGGAAAAGGAATCCCTGATATTGGGAATCTCATCGCTATCAGTCGGGAGTTTGACCTCAGTCTGGACCAGCTCATCAAGGAGGATGAGCGCTTGGAGAAAAAGGTCATTGAAGACAGTAAGGCTAAGAAATGGCACTATTTAGTCATTTTCTACCTCTTCTCCGTTTTGGTTGAAATTGCCATCTTTGCCTATTTGCACCATATCTTTATGGCAGGTTTCCTCGTCTCCACCCTCTTTATGCTTTTCTACGAGCTGCGCATCTTTATCAAGGAAAAGATTTGGAGGCAGAAACAGGAGTAAAAATACTCACAGTATAAAAAAGGCCTAAACAAACTATTTGTCTAGGCCTTTTTCTCGTCATTCCTTAACTTACTTTCGTAGCGTAGACGGATGGTCGGCTCTCCTCGAAGGCTCAATCCCTCCTTTTCCCACATCAGGGTCATCCCAATTTTTTCTAAAACTCCTTGACTAGCAAGATTAGGCTTAGTCGTGTGGGCAAGAAATATCTTTACTCCAGGCATTTTCTGAACCAATTCTTTCAAGGCTAAGGCTGCTTCAGTAGCGTAGCCTTTTCTATGATAGTTAGCATTGACAGTATAGCCTATTTCCGCCGTTTCTTGTTCCGTATCTATTCGAAGAGAGATATTGCCAATTAATTTGCCTTCAGCTTTCAACTCGATACCGTAGCGGCCCAAAGGAGCGCTTAAATTATATAAAACAAGACTCTCTCGGCTCTCTTCTATGCTTTGGTGCTCTGGATAATCATATTTTAATAATTCTCCATCTGAAGTATATTCATGATAATCCAACAAATCATCCATAGTCATAGGACGTAGGAGGAGACGCTCCGTCTCCAAGATACGATTCTCCGCTAAATATACTAAGGCTTTATTATCCATCCTTCATTTCCTTTCTGAATAATCTTAAAAATGACTAGAACACAATATCTTCTTTTTATTGACTTAGCAGTCTACTGGCTTATTGAAAAAATTGTAATCACAAAAGCAATGATATTGTTGCAACAATGGAGGACAATTGGATACCAGATATTTTTATCCTTTCTCAGATACAGAAGCGAGAGAAGCAAACCCCCGGCAATGTAGGAAATGGCTGTCACCCACTCTGACAAGGCCCAGCTGTGCATATGAAGGGTAGCAAATAGAAAGGTCGTTAACACGATACCTATCCAGTTAGAGAATTTTTCCAAGAAGGTGCCTAGGAAAAAGCGACGGAAGAAAAACTCCTCAACGATTGGCCCAATGAAGCAGCCGACAAGCAAGAATAAAAAAGCATTTTCTAGAAGTGCAACTTGAATATTGGTGTCATTCTGTCCCTGCAGAGGCAGTCCTAAACTCTGTTTAATGAGACCTGAAAGTAGATTGCAGGCAATTGACAAGAGAAAAACAAAGACCATATACAAGGAAATTGTTTTTAGAAATTCCTTCTTCTTAGTCAGAATCAAGGCCAGCTGCTTCTAGGAATGAATAGACACAAACTGGACCGACAAATTTGAAGCCTTGCTTTTTCAGTGCCTTGGACATGCTTTCTGATAGCTCTGTTTTAGTTGGGGCCTTCTTGTAATAGACAACCTGATTGTCAATCGTTTTGAAACCGACAAAGGACCAGACAAAGTCATTAAAAGAGCCAAACTGCTTTTGAACAGCCAAAAAAGCTTGGGCATTAGCCCTGGTTGCATAAATCTTCATCTTATTACGGATAATATCCGGATTGCCCAAAAGACCATCCAAGTCTGCATCTGTCATCTGAGCAATTTTCTGCGCGTCATAGAAATGAAAAGCCTCCCGAAAAGCCTGACGTTTATTCAAAATAGTCTCCCACGAAAGTCCCGCCTGATAGGTCTCCATGCAAAGCAGTTCAAATAACTTCCAATCATCATGAAGGGGTCGACCCCACTCTTCATCGTGGTAGGCTACATACAAGGGGTTGTTCATTTTTACCCAACCACAACGTTTAGTCATATCCTCACTCCTATTTCACCAACATCTTGAGAGCTGACTTGATATAATTTTCAGCCGTATCTGTTGTGCCTTCAAAGAATTTCTTGATTTTCTTGAGCTCAGCTGCCTTATAGCCCAGGGCCAGCATGGCTTCCATGGCTTCTTCCAACTCTTGGTTGTCCGATGTCACTGCTTGGGTCTGAGGCGCAGCCACTTGGCCAGCCGCCACGACCTTGTCTTCCAAGTCCAACACCATCTGCTGGGCTGTCTTTTTGCCTATCTTGGGAAACTTGGTCAGATAGGTGATGTTTTTCTGCTCAATGGCTTGCACCAATCCAGCATTATCATCGGCTGCGATTATCGCAAGAGCAGAAACGGGGCCAATACCAGAAACCGAAATCAAATTGAGAAAAAGCTGTTTTTCATCTTCTGTGCCAAAACCGTAGAGGAGCTGCGCATCTTCTCTGATCACTTGATGAACCAAAACCTGAATTTCTTGATTGAGCTGACCTGAATAGGCATAAGGGTTAGCCACATGAAGGATATAACCAATTTGTCCTACTTCCACCACAATATACTTGGCTGTAATTTTACTTAAAATTCCTTTGAAATATTCGTACATCATGTCTCCTTTTCAACCCTTTTAGTATATCATATTTTTAACTAGAAAAAATTGAAACTGTGGGAGAAACCTCACATTGGATAGAAAAAAGCTAAAAAACAGAGAATATGGTGACTCTCTGTTTTCAGGATATTTAGTATTTCCCCAATTCTCTCAGGCTGGTATGATTTTCCTGAATCCGACGGAACATTTTTTCCATATCAGATTTGGTGAAGTTGACCAAAACGGGACGACCGTGAGGGCAGTTGTAGGGATTGTCGCATTGTGATAACTGAAAAATCAAATCACGTGCTGAATAGTCATCTAAGCTGTGATTGGCTTTAATAGAACGTTTACAACTCATCATAATAGCCAGCTCAGCGCGATATTTCTTGATAGAGACTTCCTTGGTTAGAAGTAGCATATCGCACATCTCATAGATACCCGACTCGATCTCCTCTTCTTTGAGCCAAATAGGATGCTCACGGAGAATGAATTGATTAGCCCCATATTCTTCTAGGAAAATCCCCACTTCTTCTAAAAGAGTCATTCGTTGTTTCAGATGCAACATATCATCAGCTGGAAATTCAAAGATATAGGGAACCAGAAGCTGCTGCTGACTAGCATCTACATCTCCGATTTTTTCGCGGTAATATTCGTACTTCACTCGCTCTTGAGCTGCATGTTGGTCAATAATATAAAGGCCACCATTTCCTTGAGCAAAAAGGTAGGTACCGTGCATTTGCCCAAAATATTCCAATTCTGGAAAAGTTGAAGTTTCTTCTCCACCCAACTTATCTAAAGCTCTCTCTAAGCTCGCCTGATCCAGCTCTGGATGATCTAGTTGATTGTAAGAAGGAAATTGCCTTTCTGCAAATTTGACAGAAACAGCTTTTGAATTGAGTTCATCTGTATCAGCAGATTGTTGGTCTAATCGGGCAGATTCCTCAAAAGAAGGTTGAGCTTCTGACACTTGTGGTTTCACAAAGAAGTCATTTCTTTCTTTATCGTAATAAAGTCGGTTCTCTTTGAGAGGGAGGCTGGTCTGCTCAGACTTAATTGCTCGGTTAATGGTTGATTTGGCTAAATTCTCTAATGCGTCCGGAATCAAATCTTGCTCTTTCAAACTTGCAGCAATAGCTTGCGATATCAGGATCATGAGCTCTCGCTCCTTTGAAATCCGCACTTCTTGCTTGGTCGGGTGAACATTAACATCAGCAAGATATGGGTCAATCCGAATATCAATTACAGCAATCGGGAAACGCCCTACCATGAGTTTGCTACCATATCCGTCTAAAATAGCTCGATTGAGTAGGAAATTCTTGATGTAGCGACCATTGATGAGGATAGTAATGTAATTCCGATTAGCCCTTGTTAATTCTGGCAAACTAATATAGCCTGATACTTCAAAATCCAAATCAGATGCTAAAATTTCAATCATTTTTTTGGCTGTTGTCAGTCCATAAATACCAGCAATTGCTTGACGCAGATTTCCTGTTCCTGCTGTCCGTGTCATCTCTTTACCGTCATTAACAAGAGTGAAAGCGACCTCCGGATGAGCCAAGCTCAAACGGTTAATCACATCTACAATATGAGATAGTTCCGCTTGTTGACTTTTCATATATTTCAAGCGAGCAGGCGTGTTGAAAAAAAGGTCTTCCACTTTGATTTTGGTGCCCCTAGGACAGCTGCTTGGTTCTACAGTTTCAATTTCTCCACCCTGAGCAATTACACGCGTTCCATGTGCACCACTACTTGTCGCAGTTTCAATCGTCAAACGTGAAACAGAGGCAATGGATGGAAGTGCCTCGCCCCGAAAGCCCAATGTCCGAATTCGAAAAAGGTCGGCTTGTTTCTTGATTTTACTAGTAGCATGCCGCCGCAAAGCCAAGGAAACCTCCTCATGCTCAATTCCTTCACCATTATCAATGACTTGAATGCTCCTGAGTCCCGCTTCTTCAATCTCAACTATAATCTGAGTGGCACCAGCATCAATAGAATTTTCTATTAACTCCTTGACAACGCTGCTAGGTCGCTCAATAACCTCACCCGCTGCAATCTGATTAGCAAGATTTTCTGGTAGTTCAATAATTTTTGACATAGTTTTTGGTTTTACCCTTTCTAAACGTTGATTTAATAAGGTTCTGATGATGTTTACACCTATCAAAAATACAATTTGTTCACCTTTTTGTGGACTAAAGGGAGCTAATAGCTTTCTCAAAGTAAGCTACTGCTTCTTTTTCTTTGTCTCTTGATAGGTGGCTGTAAATGTCTAAGGTCATTGTAATATTTGCATGACCTAAGCGATATTGTAATTCTTTGTATGAGATACCAGCATTCAGCAATAAACTAGCGTGAGTATGGCGGAAAGCGTGAAAGGTAAAGCGAGGGATACCTGCTTCTTTACAACGGGTATCTAAAGCGCTTTGCCTAATTGCCAAATCAAAATATTCTCTTGTAGGGGTGGCAAAGACTACAGACGGAGCACGCGCCCCGGTTTCGAAAAATAGCTGGCGTTGCCTATTCTTGTATAGACGCAGCATATTGACCGTTTTCTTGTCTATGCTAATGGTTCGGTTAGCTGACTTGGTCTTGGCTGTACTAACTGCCTTTAAGCCTTTGTTATACGTTTTATTTACGGTGATTGTATTCTTATAAAGGTCTATGTCAGTCCATTCTAAGGCGCAGGCTTCACCGATCCGTAATCCCGTAGATAAGAGCAAATGATAAAGGACATACTCATAATACAAATTATAGCGCTTGTACTGCTTCTTTTCTAGATTATCAAGAAAAGCTTTCAAGTCATCTGGAGCAATAAACTTTACCTTGTTATCAGCCTTCTTTTGTCTTCTAGGAAGTATAATATCTCTAGCTGGGTTATTAGTGACAAGCTGCAGCAATATTCCTTGCTGAAAAATCCTCCTGATGATTGACCGTATTGTCACAAAGTTTTCAAAATATCTTGATAACTGATTGATAAAAACTTGTATATCACTAGCCGTTATCTTGTCTAGTTGTCTGTTCCCAAAAACTGGGTAAATATGGGTTCTTAGATTGCTCAATGTTGCCTCATAGGTTTGTGGCTTAACGGTCAGCTTATAGCTTTCTAGCCATATATCAGCCAGCTCTTGAAAATTCTTGACCATGACTGCCTTTTGAATGGTTGAGCCATTCAGTTTAAAATCTATCTGGGCTTGTTGAGCTTTTGATTTAACCTCTTTTCTTGTCCGTCCTGTTACGCTGGTTTTTACTTTCTTACCTGTTACCTGGTCAACACCGAGATAAACACTAGCACGGTATACAGTTGTACCGTTTTTCTTTTTGACTTCTGTTATTCTCATGATATCCCTTTCTATCAGCAGGCAAGCCGTAAAAGTTTTAGATTGGGTTTATATCATGCTAGGAGCTACGAGAACACCCCTATTTTCGTTTGTTTTATGTAAGACGGTAAAATTATACCAGAAAAGAAAACAAGCGCTTAAACGGGCTTATATTACGTTTTAAAACATGGCATGTTTTGAGGTAAATAATCTAGGTCAATAAATGAGATTGTGAGGGTATGAGACTATTGATCCGATAGGTGCTTGATTTGTTTTTCTATAGATTGAATTTTACAATCCTTGTTTTACTTGTCACTCTAACATCCAAACCTTTTGCGTAAGATTTTTTGTTAACGTTCAGATATTTTTTCAACATTCTTTAATTATTTAATTTCTCTATCTAAATTGCGTTTCACCTCATTTCTTGGTAAAATAGGTACAAGAAGACGACCTTTTGAATGGTTGTTTCTTATACATGTTTTCCTCACACTCAACGTTTGGCGATGGCGAGTGTGAGGTTTTTTAATAGTGTATCCAGATAATGTCTTCAGGATGATTTCCAAAATCTCTGTCATGACTAACAATTTTTATGTCACTTGTTAACATTTTTGTATAAAGCAAGTCATTGTAGTCTTTCATTTGGTCATAGTCATTTAGACTGCTATCGATATGCGATTGTTTGATTGGTAAAATTTCACTGTACTTTAAGATTTCATTTTTTACACTTTCACAAGCTAGTTGATAGTAGTGTGAGAAGTCTGAAGTCTGTTGATAATCACGTTTGAACTTAAAATTATTCTTATTCAATCTATAAGTTCTTGCGTAGTTCTCGTAAGCGGTTCTACAAATGACATTGATATATTCTGAAATGATTTGCGAGTTGATAAAGAGCTTGCAATTTTTATTTTGTGCTTCGGATAAGAATTTTTGATAACCAAAGCTATTGGTAGAAAATGGCGAGAAGAGATATATCCAGACATTGGTATCAACGATGAAAGTCTCACCTTGATTCAAGGTATAAGTATTCAAATCTTTCTCAATAGCCATCCTGCATTACCTCATCTTGCAAATCGGATAACTCTTGTCTTTTTTCTTTACTGTTAGATAGAACAAGACCTATTTTTTGGAAATGAGACTCACTAACTGATGACCGTTTTATCTTCACTAGCTTTGTGAGTTCGTTTGTTGGTTTTAGGTCATAAAGCTGGCCGATAGCGAGGTTTAGAAATGCTGTGGTTAGAATTTCTATACCTGTAAAATCTAGTATAACTGGCTCGTCTTTCTCAACATATTCTTTAATTTTTTGGAAAACAATTTGTCCAGTTTCATCTAGGATAGCTGATTTATTATTGATGATCTCAGCGATATTTAGTGTTTTCATGTGTACTCCTTATAAAAACCATTCTTCTAGTAGTCCTGATAAATCTATTGTATCAGAAAGGGAAGGATTTTGACAATCATCAAGGAAAAAGGTGATAATAACAAGCGTCCCTGAGACGTTAAATGGGAACTCTAAAAAAGTAATATCACCCGTTTTATCGATGTGATAATATCCGTTATTGGAGACTATTTTTATTTCTCCTTTTCCTCGGAGCTTTTTCTTGAGTTCATACAATCCTACGCCACTGTCATATCTTTCTTTGGTAGACGTCCCTCTGTCAAAAGCCCATTCAAAGTAATCCTCTGTTTTAGAAAAGGAATGTCCTTTGGTTTTGATGTTTTCTATCATTCCAATCCCATTGTCCGATATAGCGAAAGATATAGTGCCGTCTTGACTTCCTCTAGGTTTCCGCGGGTAGTGCTGCCCGCACATATATAAGACATCTGAGTGCGAGTGGTCTCGAACGTTGTGTATAATTTCCAACAGAGCTTCTTTTATCTCTCCTAAAAACTCTTCAGAAGTTTTGTTTCGGATCTGTCTTAAAAGCTCGTCATCTATATATTCGTCAATTTCGTCAATTCTTTCTATCGTTTCTCTAAAAAATGGTATGGTGGTGTTGTAGGTATCGGCTAACTCATATTTTAAGCCGAAATGCTTTAAAAAGCCATTTTTTAGAAGTATTTCTTTTGATTTTAAAGAGAGGTTCTCTATAACGGCGTAAACATCTGCCCCTCTATCTGTTACAGCACTGAACAACATCCCTAGAAAAACAGTCATTTCAGCATTTATCCAGCGGATATTTTCAAAGTTAAAATACACTTCGTCTTCGTTTGATAAGTAAGGTAAAATATCGTCTAATTGGTGATAGAGTTCATTCAGGTTATCATATTCATTATCTAGTATCCTTGGTAAAAAAATTTCGTAATCTGTCATACTCACATCCCCACTATTTTTTTAAATTCTTCTTGTATCATATGCTCACCCCCATGTTGTCGAAATTTTGTGGCTTTTTCGCTCACTAGCTCGGATAGAACGCACGCGCTCCAAGAGCTCACGGAAATAGTCTTTTCCCAGAAGGTTCTCACCTTGTTTTAGACGGTCATCATCCATAGCGAAGCCTTTTAGCATATATTCGCGCAGAACTGAAGTAGCCCACTGTCTAAAGCGCGTGGCTTTTTGAGAGTTGACCCGATAACCTACGGAGATAATGGCGTCAAGATTGTAGTAGCTAACATCCTTAGTTTGGGTTTTATCAGCAATTGCACCGTGTTTTGTGGTTATTTCCATTTTGGAAACAACCACTTTTTCTTCTAATTCTCCCTCTTCAAAGATATTTTTTAAGTGCTTACTAATGGCAGGGACACCAACACCAAACAGCCTAGCCATTTCTTTCTGACTAGCCCAGATAGTTTCCCCGCGTATAATAACGCTAGCTGTTTCTTGGTTGTTATCTGCTGAATAGATTAAAAATTGTAATTTGTTCATGGCTTCCTTTCTGTTGGTGTTTTAAAAATTAGATTTTAAGATATTTGACTTGCTGAACTCCGAGCGAACCCCGAGAAATCACGCGCAAGTATGAAAGCAATCTCTATAAAATACGCTTGATTTATTTGTTGCTGCTTATAACTTATGCCAGTTGTTGTTATACCAATCTCGCACAGCGTCGCGTGGATAGCGTATTTGTGTTCCTCTGCCTCTGTCGATTCGTGGAAAATCTTTAAACTGCAAGAAACGCCCCAGAGTACTGGTAGAGCAACCAAGCAATTTTATTAGCTGCTTTTGATTTAGTTCTAAGGGAAGTGTTTGATCAATATCAATGGCTTTTGTCTTTTCAATGATTACAGCTTGGACCATATCACCGAACTTGTCAGCCATTTGTTGCATTAATTCATCCATATTTTCACACTTTCTGTTTGCATTAAATTGGAATAGTAAAATCACAGCTAAACAGACGCACAACATACGATAGTTTATTTTAAGACCTTGTCCAGAAGATTAATTATTTTGTTTAAATTTTCAAAAAAGCAATCATGCGCCTGCTTAATTCTAATTTCATGCCGTAAGGGGTTCGTGTTTCCCAATTGTTGAGGAATGTTGAGGTTGAACTCTATAGAATGTTAACATTTGCTAACGTTTTAGAATGTATAAACCGCGTGGGTTAGTTGTCCTTTGCATTAATAAAAGAAATTTTAGAACTAAAGACATCGTCCCCAACTCTAGGTGAGTTTTTTATATATGTTTCAAAAGACAGTTTCAAAATTGTATTCTCTTTATGAATATCAACAACTACAGGTATCCTGGTTTTAAACCCCAAAACAACAATCTCTACAAATACCATTGAATTTAAGAATAAATCAAGTTCGTTTATTTTTGTGTAATATTTTAACCAATTTGATATAACGCTTTGTATTAAATTTATAATCGCTTCATTATTAAGCTTTGAGAGAAATTTATTTATATCAGAAGTGTCTTCAGCTTTATTTTGTTGATTAGCTCTAAAAAAAGCTAGGTTTACTATTAGCAATTTCTTTTCTTGTTCTATCGGAGATACTACAAGAGAGAACGGTTTTGTTTTGTTTTGGTGATCTACCACTTGGCAATTATATAAAAAAGCTTCACTAGGTTTGATATTTACAGAACCGTCATCATTTTGACTATTATGAATCGTTGAATTTTCTACTGTTTCTAAGTTATCAAAGTTTAATACTTCCCGAAAATAAAATAATATCTCTCTGTCAGTAATAGTAAAAAAATCTGAAATAGGAATATTGAAGAAATCCAGAAGAGTTTCGAGTGTATCGAACTGAATTCCTTTACTATCGTTATTTAAGAGAGAGGTTAGAGTTGGGCGGGATAAGCCTGTTTCTATTGATAATTTGTTAATACTCAGTTTATTTTTTTCGAGTAATTCTTTTAAGTTTGTTTTTATCATAGGTATTCTCCTTACTAACCTATTTTACATCACGGTGTTTTTTTTTTCAACGATTTGTAAATATTACTTGACAGTTATTTTGTTTTTTTGTAAACTGTAAACAACAACTCACAAAAAAATATTAAAGTTGTAAATATAACATTACAAGAAGGAGGACAAAACTTTGAAAAATAATCTTAGAATTATTTTAGCAAAGCGGCGCAAGAAAGTTTCAGACGTTCACGAAGCTACTGGTGTTTCTAAAACCACTTTGACAGCTTTATACTATGAACGTACCAAAAACCCTGAAACAGAAACCTTGCTAAAAGTTGCGAAATATCTAGGCGTCACTATAGATGAACTACTTACACCAGAAGAATAGAAAGGAGGCAGGCAGTGGCAAAACAACCATTTACCCAAGAAACACTCTATAAGCTCTATGAAGATAACGGAGTTATCACTTTGGATCTTATCGCTGAAGCTTTGCCAACGTGGACGCTTGCAGACATCAAGCAGCGGCTTTCAGGTTGGCGATATCGAAAAGCTATTGATTATAAGTTAGAAAATGATGAGCTGATAGATTTTGAATTTTTGAGAAATAAAAAAGCCCAACAAGTAGAAATTACAGAAGGGCATAGGCTCAAATTAGACTTACTTTTTCGGCAAGTTCTCGCAACTTCTGAAATTATCGAAAAAAGCACCGCCAAAGCAAGCGACCGTAACAAAGCAATGGAACTGCAACAAAAAGCAATGCGGGCAATCCCTGACGCTGTTTTTAAAGAACTATCAGAGGTTTACGAGTAAGAAAGGAGGCGCAGTATGGAATTAGTTTACATGGACGGCAAGAAAGAGCCGTATACACTTTCAAGCATTATTGCAGAATGTGCAGAGGTAAAACATAGGCATTTGAAAATCTTACTGAATAAGCACCGAGCAGACTTTGAGAAGTTCGGAAAGGTGACATTTAAAATTTCACCTTCAGAGGCTGGGCAAAATGTACGTGACTATATTCTGAATGAGCAGCAGGCTACGTTGCTAATCACTTACTTACGTAACACCGAGCCAGTTAAAGAATTCAAAACAAACCTAGTCAAAGCATTCTTTGAAATGCGGGACGAGGTGGCAGAGTTTAAGCTACAGCGTGCTTTAGAGAAGCCAAAGCGCAAGACTTTACATGACAGCATTGAGAACTGGGGACAAAAACCAAAACACGCGCATAGCACTATCACAAATCTTTTGCTAAAAGGCACTAGCGGCATGAATAAAAAGCAACTGATGGCAGCGCGTGGCGGTCTGACAGGCATCGATAGCTTGACCAGTACCGAACTAGCCAGATATCAAGACCTAGAAGATATGGCTATTGCTATGATTAAGCTAGGCATGACTTATCAGGAAATAAAATCCATGGTCTTTAGACCACAACAAGGAGGATAAAAAATGTATCTATCAAACGAACAAGAAAAAGCCCATCTATACGCTATAATCGACCTTGCAGACAATGCTATTTTACAAGGTGATAAAAAACAAGCACTAACTAGCCTTTATTTTATCAAAACAGGACTTGAAAATATTTTAAAAGATAACGATAACTCAAAAGCTGAATAAGCAGCAAGCGCTAGAATCGATTTTAAGCTGATTTTCGCCAATAAGATATAGCCAAAATCAACTTGAAATGTCTCAAGGATATAATTATATCCCTAACCGTTTCAACCGCTCAAAACGCCTATTAGAGTGCTTAAAAACAGAATAAAACAAAAAGGCTTAACCAACCGACCAAGTAGGAAGCCTTTCACACAAATACTAAAACAATACAGCAGGCAAGCCGTAAGGGTTTTAGTAAAGATTTATAGCTAGATTATACCATATCTAGGACATTTTGACCATACGGAGGGCGCTACCCCTTAAAAAGGGCATAAATACAAGAAAATTTAAACGAGGTAAAACACCATGACGAAAACAACAACAGTATTATTGAGCACTGAAAAACTAATCGACTTAGGTAGTGAACTAACTGACATCATGAACAGCTTAGAAATGAATAACTTAACTCTAGAAGCCTTAGAGATAACGCAAAAAGTGGATACAGCGACCTTTAACTGGATAGCTAAGAAATATATTGAGACTGCTTATGCACAAAACGAAAAACTTTGCCAAAGACTAGACAAAATTGCCTATTCTGCTATTAAACAATGACAAACCCAAGGAACTGGAGGCATTAAACAAATGAGCGAACTACTAGGCGCAATTTTAACGCTACTACTTTTCTTTCTTGCTGGTATTTGTACTCAACTGTTTAATGCTTGGGCAATTGCTTACAAGCGGAGGGGCTATATCACTAAAAAGCAACTCAGAAAAATTGAAAAATGGCTAGAGGTTATGGAGGCAGAACATGGCAGATAAAAAAGAGTTTGACCTTGCAAATGAAAGAGCTAAGAACTTTGGTATTTGGCTAGAAGAAGCCTATCAGACTATGTTAGATTTTTCTCTAGAAGATAAATTTGACTGTTACAGTATTGAGGAACGAAACCAACTAGAACGAGTTTTAGAAACTTTAATGGATTTTTGCGATATGTGGGAAAGAGGGCAGATTATCCTAGCCAGCAAAGAAAGAGAGACGATTGAATGAAGCTTCCAATTTTACCAGAGAATTATAAACGCGTGCTTGCTCTTATCCCGCAGGGAGCAGAAAGACCACGCGCAGGCAAAGAGATTGTCAAGCTCACAGGGTTAGATATCCGAACCGTTCGAGGCATTATCCGCGGTTTAGTAATTAAGTATCATATCGCTATTTGTGGAAGCCGTGACCTAGCAGGCGGTTACTATATCCCAGCAAATGACAGCGAACGTCTGGCAGGTATCAGAGCACTAGATAGGCAGCGACAAGATGAGCAAAAGCGGATTAGTGCCCTCATGTATGCGAACTTGGACGAACAAGACAAATATTTGAAAGGCAGTTAGTATGGCATTATTTAGCTTAGATACAGAAACACAACTAAAGGCAGAAGCCCTAACCTTGCTTTCTAACTTTCTGCAGTCTTACACGCAGCCAAAGCCAAGACAGCTTGGACTAATGACAGCCCAACAGGTTAAGGAGGAACTAGGGATAAAATCCAAAACCTTGGCACGTTGGGAAAAAGCAGGCTTAAAACGATATCGCCCACCACTAGAAGACACTCGCAAAGTCTTTTATAAAGTAAGTGATATTCTGATATTTTTGGGAGTAGATTAGGGGGAACAATGGCAAAAACAAAAGTTTATTTTTGGCTAAAAATTGATAAAAAGTTTTTTGATAATATCTTTATCAAGAGACTTAAAACTTTACCGGGTGGTTACACTATGACAGTTATATATATCAGACTTATGCTTGAAAGTCTTGATAGTGACTGCATTCTTTACTACGAGGGATACTTTGATAGTTTAAAAGCAGAATTAGCCTTAAAGCTAGATGTTTCAGAAGATGATATTGAAATGACTATAGCATATTTTACAAAATGCGGTTTAATTCAAATTGATGAGGATAAAAATGCAGAAATGCCTCAGGCAAAGGCTATGGTAATGAGTGAGACCAACTGGGCAAGTTATAAACGAGAACAGAGAAAAAAAGAGGGATTGGAAGAAGTCCAAAAAAGTTTGACAAATTCCAACTCATGTCCAACAGAGATAGATATAGAGATAGAGAAAGATATAGAGCAACAGCTAGAGCAAGAAAAAGCTGGTGAAGCTGGTAAAAATATTATCTTTGAAAAACTAAAAGAGGCTTTTGGTGAAATGTCTGTTAGTGGCACAATGGTAACAGAGGTTGAAGACTTGCTAGCTACTCACGGCCAGACTTTGTTACTTTATGCTCTTGAACAAACCATATTGAACAACGGTAGGTCTATTAGATACACGCGCTCAATCCTTGAACGCTGGCAAGGTCAAGGATTAAAGACTATCGAGCAAGTCAAACAAAATCAAGCAGCTTACGAGGCTAAGAAACAGCCATTAGCACAACCAACACAGGACAACTTCCCTGATGTCCCGTTTTAGGAGGAGGTGAAAACATGGAGGAACAGTTCAAAGAGTATCAAAATAGAAAAATACTTGATAAGGTCTGCTCAATTCATAACGTGAACTATTGGCAAATATCAACACCTATTAGGGGAAGTGATGAACGTAAGTTGCAAGAGTTTTGCCCTGAATGTGTCAGAGAGAATATACAGCGCGAAGAACAAGAGTTAGCTAACGAAGCCACAAACCAACAAGTCTATCAAAAAACCTATCATATCCTAATGCGTGATAGTGTAATCCCTGATGAGTTAAAAACAGCAACATTTGACAATTTCATAGTCGAGACACAAGAGGAGAAACAACTATTAGCCTTTGCTCAAAATCAGGTAAAGAAGTACCTAGAGGGTATGAATGGAAATACGCTGATTACAGGCTTTACAGGCGTTGGCAAAAGTCATCTAAGTGTCGCTATGGCTAAAGCTATCAACGAGGGATGCAAGGCTAAAAATGAACCCAAAAGCGTGCTGTTTGTAACCTTTACAGATATTGTTAATAAAATTCAAGACGGTTGGAGTTATGGCAAGAATGCAGCCTTTACTAAGTTTGATGCCGTGGAACTCTTGAAAAAGCCTGACTACCTTATCATTGATGATCTAGGGGCAAAGAATGCGGTTATTAAACCTAAGAACGATTGGGAACAGGATTTATTATTTGATATACTTAACAATCGTGAGAATACAATTATCAATACCAATCTAAGCGGTGATGAATTAAAAACAGTGTATAACGAGCGTAACTATAGCCGTATTCTCAAGGGCTTAGAGGGGAATTCGTTCAGGATTTACAGTATCAAAGATAAGCGGTATTCAATTCGACAATTAAAGACTAAACAAGTTAAGAAATAACAAAAAGGCGCGTGCCTCTTTTATTGTTTAGCTAGACTTGAAAAACAAGCGGGCTTTTGGTAAGGTATTGAATATAGGATCTAACAAGATAGCGCGTAATTGAACAAAGAACGAACAAAGAGAAAATAACTATTTGAGTCATGGATAATCCAAAGAACACGCGCAGAAAATAGCAAAAAAAGCCAGCTTGTGCTAGCTCCTTTTGGTAAATATTTGATAGTACTATTATACCACAGGAGATATTAAACATGCTGGAATTGTTTAGAGAGATTGACGAAAAAGCAACTCAAGCCAAGGCTAAAAAGATTTTACAGACTTATCGTCGTTTGTGTCGAATTGCTGGGAGTGAATACACTTTGCGGAGCGCCAGTGTTTTTTCAGACCAACCACGTAGCAAGAACAATCAGCCAAGCAAAGGACTTGAAACCTTTGTAGTAAAAAGGCTAGACGCAGAAAGGGAGAAAGTAGAGATAGACAAGGCTATTAGTTTGCTTTCTAGTGATATGTACAAAGAAATATTGATTAGAAGATTTTGCAAAGCAAGACAGTGTAGTAATATTCTGTATATACATGGACTTAGATTTGTCTGAATCGGAATTTTACAGAGAACAAAGCAAGGCATTATTAGAGTTTGCGGAATGGTATAAAGCTGGTGAATTGCTTGTGTTTAAACCTTAAGTAACAGGTTGAAACAGTATTTATACAAACCAAGATACAGGGGCTATTTGCCCCCTATTTTTTTGAACGGGGTAGAGGTTATTTGGAATAAAAGGACGCTGCCCTCTTCTGTGCAAAAAATTCCCTTTTTGAAATTTTTGAGATGACAAGAAAGAAAAAATAATTTTTAAAACACCCCCCCGCACCCTTGCGGGAGTAAGAGAGCCGCGACAAGATATCATCTTACATCACGCGCCAATTTTTCAGATTTTCAAGGGGTGTCATGGAGCCAGAATTAGGAGGTGAGTTCGCTTGGTTAAAAATCCTTATTATCGGCAGAACAAAGGGCGTTTACCCAGCGACCCGCCGAACTATTTGGGAACAGTTGCAAGGGAGACTTGGCGCAAAATCGTTCCGTTTTTAGAACCTTGTTATCAATCTATAACCAAATGCTAAACTGTAATATTTTATATATGCTATCAGTTAAAAAACTTTTTCTTTCCGCTTGCTTTTATGCGCGTAATGTGTATAATGGAAAATGTAAGGAGGTAACGTACACTATGCCACTTACAGGAAAAGAAATGGCAAAGCTAGCCGAGAAAAATGGTTGGGTAGAAATCCGACAGAACGGCAGCCATCACCATTTCAAACATGAAGATTTTGATTATATAGTGACTATCCCAATCCATGGAAACAAGGATTTAGGAAGAGGGCTAGAAAGCAAAATCCTGAAAGATTTGGGGCTGAAATAATCCCCCTTATCTTTCATTTTTGGAGGTAACAGACTATGTTAAAATCATATCCAGCAATTTTTCATAAAGAGGAAGACGGTTCTTATTGGGTAGAATTTCCAGAGTTTGGAGGAGGCACACAAGGGGCAAATGTTGAAGAAGCCTTGAAAAATGCCCGTGAAATGCTTGAGAGTGTTTTAGCTGCTTACATAGACGAAGGATTAGATATGCCAAAGCCTAGCGACATCATGGCTTTAACCGTTAAAGACGGCTTTGTTAGCATGATACAAGCAGACCCTACCCCGTTTATTCGCAACAATAAAGCCGTTAGAAAGAATGTGACTGTCCCTGAATGGCTAGTAAGATTAGCGGATCGTGAAAAAGTAAATTATTCTGAGGTGCTAACTCAAGCCCTAGAAACAAAGTTACAAGCCTAGACACAGTCAGCATGCGCAGCAACAGAAATGCGTGTGATGACATGGTATAATAATCTTATCAGCAAGGCTACAAGCAACTAAAAAGCGTAGCTATCCACTACGCTAGTTCTTGCCTGCTGAACTCATATTGTAAATGACCTGTAAAGGTCTTTTTTGTTCACCTTTTTGTGGACTTTTAAGGATTTTCTAACAACTTATAATACTACATAACATTGATAAAACCCAGTAATATCAACGGTTAAGAGCTGTCAATGAGTTGTAAAACTATCTATTTCCTAGTCAATAATTTTTGACATAGTTTTCTCCGTAAGTATTCTAGCTATTATTATAACATAAAGCTGTTTTTCTATCAGAAGTCTGGTGTGAGAGGAACACACATCGTTTCCTAGAAAGGACCAAATAGACAAGCAAAGCAACCACTTAGGTAAAAGTCCTTGTTTTCCTAGTCGAAATAATGTTTAATAGATTTAGGAAGAGGGAGATAGTTAGTAACCTCTTGCTATTAACGAAAATAAGCAACAAGCTAACATCTGGAAAGAAGGGATGTTTATGAAAGTTCAATTGCATATTGACGAAAAGTTTTCAGAAGAAAAAGTCATTATCGAAGCACCAGCTTTGTCAGATTCCGTTCAGCAACTGTTGACATTCGCTCAACATATCGGTAAAACTAAAACCATTCGAGCCAAAAAAGAGGAAGAGATTTACCTATTAGATACTACTGAAATTCAGCGGGTTTATATTGAAAATCGCCAAGTTTGGGCTGAAACAGTAACAGACAATTATCACTTAGGGCTTCCACTTTATCAAGTTTTGGAATTGCTTCCTGCTGATTTTCTACAGATTTCCCAATCTGAAATCATCAATACCAAACAGATTGATCATCTGAAATTGAGCGGCAGCGGTCTGATTCAGATTACACTAAAAAACGGTCAGATAACTTATTCATCTCGCCGTTATCTCAAAGCTATAAAGGAGAAATTACAGCTATGAAAAAAACATTATTCAGAGATGCTCTAGGAGGTATTGTTATCGGGCTTCTCCTATCCGTCATCTTTTCTTACTTTTTTGCACCTGTCTATCATCCGCTCAACCCTTATTCAGCAGTTGGTCTTTGGATGGAACAGCATCATATTCACGACGCCTTAGTCGTTCTCTATTGCGCAGCGATATGGTGTCTAATCGGCTTGCTCTTTAGCTTAGGGAAAGAGCTTTTCAAAAAAGATTGGAGCATTCTCAAAGCAACAATCTGTCATTATGGGCTTATGATTTTAGGGTTTATCCCTCTAGCTCTATTAGCCGGCTGGTTTCCAAGTGAACCCATTTTCATCTTACAGTTAATTTTGGAATTTACTGTTGTTTATCTCATCCTTTGGGCAATCCTGTCTTATCTGACTAAAAAGAAAATTGAGAAAATCAATCATCACTTAAACAAACAAAGTAAATAGCAAGAAATAACCGCTGTGAAAAAACTCACGGCGGTTATTTGACCCCAACTTAGAATGCAGATTGATAGAAAACGATCATAGCTTACTAAATTGTTGTGGTTTGAAGATTAGACCCTAGCTGCAATTCTGGTATGATATTTCAGCAAATTAAGCTGTTAGCCAGTCACATCCACTATAGCTTCAACATTTTAAAGTTTCTTCTTTATCTCTGCCACAACCAACATCACTTCCATTGGGGTCATATTATAAATATCCAACTGGCGCAACTCGTCTAAAATAGGTGATTCAGTTGTTTCTGTAAATAAAGACATCTGCTCAGCCACTTGATTTTTTTCACGAGCATCCGCAGGCAATGTATTAGAGATGCCAAAAGATGACTTCTCATTTGCTTGGCTTTCTAATCGTGTCAATATTTGATCCGCTCTTGTCAACAAATCATTTGGCAAACCTGCAATTTTTGCTACATGAATCCCATAAGATTTATCAGCAGGCCCAACCTCAATCTTATGAAGAAATGTTACTTGACCATCTTTTTCTAGGGTTGCTACATGGACATTTTCTAGTTGTGTCAAGCTAGTTGACAGTTCTGTCAACTCGTGATAGTGAGTCGCAAAAAGTGTCTTGGCTCCTGTCCGATTGTGAATATACTCAATAATAGCTTGAGCAAGCGCCATGCCATCATAGGTAGCTGTTCCTCTTCCTAACTCATCAAAAAGAATGAGTGAATTTTCTGTTGCTTGAGAAATAGCATGGTTTGCTTCCATCATTTCCACCATAAAGGTTGATTGTCCAGAAACCAAGTCATCAGCTGCACCAATTCGAGTAAAGATTGCATCAAAAATCGGCAATTGGGCACTTTCGGCTGAAACATAAGAGCCCATTTGAGCCATAATCACAATAATCGCTAACTGCCGCATATAAGTTGACTTCCCACTCATATTTGGGCCTGTAATTAGCTGAACATTAACATTCTCATCCATTGAAATGCTATTAGGAATATAGGTTTGTGCACCCATAACTTTTTCTACGACCGCATGCCGCCCTTTATCAATTTGGATAGAGCGCTGCTCAATAAATTCTGGTCTCACAAAATGTTGCTTTTCTGCTACAGCTGCAAAGCTTTGCAGCACATCAACCGTTGCCAGAGTTTGCGCCAAGGATTGCAGGCGTTTGATATATTTACCAGCTTCCTCACGAATGCGCATAAAAATCTCGTATTCCAAATTAGCTGATTTTTCACGCGCTTCCAACATCTCACCTTCAATACGAGCCAGTTCTTCCGTACCAAAACGCTCCGAATTTTTCAAAGTTGCCTTGCGGAAAAAATGACTGGGAACATGTTCAAGCTGAGAATTGGTAACATGGAAATAATAACCATCTTTTTTATTGTAATCAATCTTCAGGTTGTTAATTCCACTAGCTTCTCTTTCTTTCGCCTCAATATCTGCAATCCAGCTCGTTCCATCTCGCATGACCACTCGATACTTGTCCAAAGTTTCATCAAAACCTGTTTTAATAATATTACCCTCTGTAATGACATTTGGAGCATCCGGCGAAATTGCCAACTGAATCAAGTTTGCCAATTCAGGAATTTCATCCAATTTGGCAATCAAATCTTCCAAAACTGGGCTGTCAATTCCTTTTAAGATTCCCTTAATTTGTGGTACATGACTCAATGTCGCAGCAAGTTGTAATAAATCTTTTGGATTGGTCTTGCCAAACGAAACCCGACTGGCTAAACGCTCAATATCATACACTCCTTTGAGAGTGTATGATAAGTCACTGCGCTCAAAGAAATGATCTAAAAAGACTTGCACTACATCCTGCCGCTTGACGATTCGCTCTTTATCAATCAACGGACGTTGAATCCACGCTCTCAACAATCGTGTTCCCATAGCTGTCTTAGTCTCATCCATCAGCCAATAAAGGCTCCCGTGCTTCTTTCCTGTTCGAGCATTCTCTGTTAAATCCAGACTTGCCATAGTTGAGTAGTCCATCTGCAAGAAATCTTTGATTTCATAATGATGAACTTGTTTCAAATGACTAAGCTCACGTAGCTGCGTTTTATGAACATACTGTAATAACTTTCCAGCTACTTGGCGCTCTAGCGGCGACAAGTCCTTTCCTAGTAGCTGAACATCATCAAATGTAGTTTCTACTTGCGATAAAAGGAGATTCATTTGAGTCTCCAATACTTGGCGCTCCATTTCAGACAATTCATACCCTAAGACCACTTCACGCGCTCGCAGGTTTCGGATTTCTCCACAGACTATGTTAAAGTCACTAAGACTTGTGACCTGAAATTCACCCGTTCCCACATCCATATAAGCCAGTCCATATATACCTGACAGCTTATCCAAAGCCACTAAAAAGTTATTCTGACTGTCTGGTTTTGAAGAATCAACTACTGTCCCCGGCGTAATCACCTGTACTACTTCGCGTTTGACTACTCCAACCGCTTTTTTAGGATCTTCCATTTGCTCTGCAATCGCAACTTTATAGCCTGCTTCAATTAAAACATCAATGTATTGCTGCACTGAATGGTAAGGAACTCCTGCCATTGGGATTGGATTTTCCGAGTTTTTATTGCGACTAGTCAGAGCAATCTCTAAAATCTGTGCCGCATTGGTCGCATCATCATAGAATAATTCATAAAAATCTCCCATGCGAAACAACAAAAAAGCATCTGGATAATCTTTTTTTATATCTAAATACTGTTGCATTCCTGGAGATAGTTTTTCTTTTGTCATTCTCATCCTTTCTGTTGGTTAATAGTGATAAGAGTGGGATAGAAATCAATAGTTTCGTAGAAACTTGATTTCGTCGTCCCACATCCACATAGCTGGAGTAGGACAAAACTCATCTTGAAAATTTTCAGTTCGTAGTCTCACTCCCGCAGGGTTGCTCAACAGTCTGGAAGACTGTTGAGGTGGTGGATAAAGAAAACAAAGTTTTTGTCAAAGGTGTTTTTCCGAGTTTGAAAAACAACAGCTTGAGACGTGCTTCGCAAGTCCTATCCGCCACCTCGAAGCATTGCTTTGAGCAATCAGCTACTGCGTCTTGTTGACTACATAAACAAAGGAAGCTGAGCTCTTTGTCCCAGCCTCATCATTCATTTTCTTAATCCATTTTCTCAAGAAGCTGCTCTTCCATTTGTTTTGCAGCTGCTGTATCACGACAGATAACTAAGAGCGTGTTAGCTCCTGCTACCGTTCCTAAAATTAGCTCACCTTTATTGGCATCCACAAAGTTAGCCAGAATAGAAGCATCCCCTAAGCGAGTATGAAGAACCAAGGAAAATTCCGCCCGAGAAACGCCCTCTACATGATAAGACAAGAACTCAACCAAATCGATTTTATTTGTTTCATCTGCTAAAACATAATAAACTTCATTGTTTTTCTTGGCTTTCGTCAATCCAATTTCACGTAAGTCCCGAGAGAGGGTTGTCTGTGTTACAATGATGCCTTGTGCCTTTAAACGATCCTGAATATCTTTTTGTGTACTCAGTTTTTCTTCCTTAATCATTCGCTTAATTAGTTTATGACGTTCACTCTTTTTCATTTTATCCTCAATAATGTATATTTATACTCAAAATTATACCAAAAAAATTGAAGATTCGTCAAAAAATATGTTAAAATACTAGTAAAAGACCAAAGGAGAAACCATGGATAATAAACAATTGATTGCAAGTGAATTGGCTAAGGTCATTGACAGCTTAGACCAAGACGCTATTTTAAATTTACTAGAAAAACCCAAAAGCTCAGATTTAGGTGATATTGCTTTTCCTGCCTTTTCTTTAGCGAAAGTAGAACGAAAAGCGCCTCAAGCGATTGCAGCAGATATTGCAGAAAAAATTGACTCAACAAACTTTGAAAAAGTAGTGGCAACTGGTCCTTATGTTAATTTCTTCCTTGATAAATCAAAAATTTCAGCTCAAGTTATCAAAGAAATTGTAAAAGAAGGAAATAACTATGGTCAGCAAAATGAAGGAAATGGAGAAAACATCACCATTGACCTCTCCAGCCCAAACATTGCAAAACCATTTTCAGTTGGTCATTTGCGCTCAACTGTTATCGGTGATGCCCTTTCTAATATTTTCCGTAAATTGGGCTATAACACCATTAAAATCAATCACTTAGGTGACTGGGGAAAACAATTCGGTCTTTTAATGGTGGCTTATAAAAAATGGGGCAGCAAAGAAGCCGTCGAAGCAAATCCAATTGATGAATTACTGAAACTGTACGTTCGTATCAATGCGGAAATCGAAACAGATCCTGAGCTTGATGACGAAGGTCGCCTCTGGTTCAAAAAACTAGAAGACGGTGATCCTGAAGCTACTGAATTATGGCAATGGTTCCGCGACGAAAGCCTGAAAGAATTTAACCGTATCTACAAATTGCTTGGCGTTGAATTCGATAGTCTGGCTGGTGAAGCCTTCTATAATGACAAGATGGACGAAGGCATCAAAATCCTTGAAGAAAAAGGATTGTTGGAAGAGTCTAAGGGGGCTAGCATTGTCAACCTTGATGATGTCAATCTGCCACCAGCTATGATTAAGAAATCTGACGGAGCAACACTTTACATTACACGTGATATTGCGACAGCTATGTACCGTGCTCGCACTTACAACTTCGTTAAAAACATTTATGCTGTAGGTCAAGAACAAGCTAATCACTTCAGACAATTAAAAGCCGTTTTGAAGAAGATGGGATTTGACTGGAGCGATGATATGATTCATGTAGACTTTGGCTTGGTCACAAAGAACCGCCAAAAATTGTCTACACGTAAAGGAAATATCATCCTTCTTGAACCAACTCTTCAAGAAGCTATCAATCGTGCTCAGTCACAAATTGAAGCCAAAAATCCTGACCTTGAAAACAAAGAAGCCGTTGCTCGTGCTGTCGGAGTAGGAGCTGTTAAATTCTACGATTTAAAAACAGACCGCCGCAACGGTTACGACTTTGATTTGGAAGCCATGGTATCTTTTGAAGGAGAAACAGGGCCATATATCCAGTACGCTTATGCACGTATCCAATCAATCCTTCGCAAGGCTGACTTCAAGCCAAGCGCTGAAGCAACATACAGCCTGGATGATGCTGAAAGTTGGGAAATCATTAAACTGCTGCAAGATTTTGCCCGTGTTGTCAAACGTGCAGCTGACAATTATGACCCATCACTCATTGCAAAATATGCAATCAGTCTTGCACAAGCATTTAACAAATTCTACGCACACACTCGTATCTTGGACGAAAGCCCTGAACGTGACAGCCGTTTAGCTCTTAGTTATGCAACAGCTGTTGTTCTAAAAGAATCTCTTCGTCTTCTCGGCGTTGATGCTCCAGAAAAAATGTAATTTTCTAACCCTATCAAAAAATCCTATCGGTATTTACAACGATAGGATTTTTTATTACATTCCGTATAATTCTTCAATTTTCAGACCAATTCGTTTAACATCTTCATTCAAGCCACGAAGTTCAAATGTGTCCAAGACTGGAAAGCCAAATCGCTCTGCATATTGCTTAGCTGTTAAACAATATTGGTTGTTAAAATTACGATTACCACTACCAACAATGCCAAAACAGCGCTTGTAATTCTCTTCAAAAGCAATAAAGTCACCTAAATCATTGGTAAGAATCTCCACATCCCCATTATCCAAACCATTTCCACCTTCTAAGTAGGTTGGCAAAAAGGCTACAAAAGGCTGAGACATAGCGTAAAATGGTCGCTCCTCTTTCACCATATCTTTTATATCCACCTGCTCAATCTCAACATTTTCATGTCGCTCTTGCAAAAAAGTGGACAAACGTTTGATAAAACTCGCTGTGTTCCCACTTAAGCTAATATAAACCAAGGAAATCTTCATATTTTCTCACTTTCTAAAAATAAAACACATCTATCATTCTCTTAAAATTTTAAGCTGATAGATATGTTTTGTCAACTATTGTAATTCTTCTTTTGCTAAGTCTTGTTGCTGCCGTTTCATCTTGAAAAAGACAATAACAAGGAAAAGAATATTAAATGCAAAATAAATAATGGTCAAAACTCTTGTCGATGAGATTGCTGTGGCACGCATCGTTTGATCTTTATAAAGATTGTTGAGTGGCATACCACCGATATAATTGTAAATTGTCCCAATAATTCCTAATAGCACATAAGCAATATAGGCAAAATTAGCGTATAGAATGTTTTTCTTGACGATAAACACAATGGCAGCAATCAACAGTAGAATGGAAAGGATAACTAATATTTTATGCGGAATATTATGAAGAAAGACAAGACTTCTTTCAGTTACTTCCACGATTTGCTTCACAACCGTTTCAGACAATCCTTTATAAGAACTTGTATTCGTTATTTTTTCACTGCCAAAAAAGGTTCCTACAAGTGTAAAAGATGATAGAATGGCTGATAGTGTCAGCAAGACATATAGATAAATTGGTCGTTTTTTCACAATAATCCTCCTCGTTGTGAAAAAGTTTTCAGTTTTATTTATTATAACGTAAGCAGTCAAAAATGGCAACAAAAGTTTCACTAGTGTCAATTATTTTTTTCAAACAAAAGCCCCTCAACTATCAATCAAGGGGCCTATTTGCTATTGAACTAGTTCAAATGCCAAATTTCATCGTTATATTGAGCAATCGTACGGTCAGCAGAGAAGAAGCCTGCTTTTGCAATATTGACAAGAACTTTTTCAAGCCAGACATCACGGTCTTCATAATCCGCAAACATGCGTTCTTTTGTTTCAATATAGTCTTCCAAGTCAAGAAGCGTCATGAACCAGTCTCTATTGATCAATTCATTGTAAAGACGTTCCAAGCGCTCTTTCTTACCAACTGCAAGAATAGCATCACTGACAATGAAATCAACCAGCGGTTTGATTGCTTTACGAGCATAGAATTCACTTGACTTATAAGCTTCTTTGGCATACAAATCAATAACTGTTTCAGAATCTTCACCGAAGATATAAATGTTGTCATCGCCGACTAATTCATGAATTTCAACATTTGCTCCGTCTGAAGTACCAAGCGTTAAAGCACCATTTAGCATGAATTTCATGTTACCAGTACCTGAAGCTTCTTTAGAAGCAAGGGAGATTTGCTCAGAAATGTCACCGGCTGCAATTAAGAAGCTAGCTGCTGTTACATTATAGTTTTCAACCATAACGACTTGCAAGTATGGAGAAACTTCTGGGTCGTTAGCAATTACTTCTGACAAGCAAAGGATTAAATGAATAATATCTTGCGCAATCGTGTATGCTGGAGCAGCTTTCCCACCAAAGAAGACTGTAATTGGACGCGCAGGAATATTTCCAGCCTTGATGTCCAAGTATTTGTGAATGACATAAAGAGCATTCATTTGTTGGCGTTTGTACTCGTGAAGACGTTTGATTTGGATATCAAAGATAGAGTTTGGATTGATTTCAACACCTTGGTGCTCTTTCAAGTGACGAGCTAACTTCCGTTTGTTGTGAGCTTTGATTTTTTCAAGTTCAGCTTTCACATCAGCCTTACCAGAAAATTCAAGTAAGTCTTCTAATTTTGAAGCATCATGGTGCCAATCGCGGCCAATCAAGCTATCAATGTAATTTGACAAACGTGGATTTGCGTGCATGAGCCAGCGACGGAAGGTGATTCCGTTTGTTTTATTGTTGAATTTTTCTGGATAAATGTCGTAAAAGGCCTTGAGTTCTGAGTTTTTCAAGATTTCTGTATGAAGAGCAGCAACCCCATTGACACTATATCCATAGTGAATGTCCATGTGAGCCATGTGTACACGATCATGTTCATCAATAATTTGAACAGCTGGATCTGCGTATTCAGCCTTCACGCGCTTATCCAATTCTTTGATAATTGGAACCAAGTGTGGAACAACTTCTTCCAAGAATTCAAGCGGCCATTTTTCAAGCGCTTCAGCAAGAATGGTATGGTTTGTATAAGCCGTCATATTCTTAACGATATTGATTGCTTCATCAAGAGAAATACCACGTTCTGTCAAAAGACGAATCATCTCTGGAATGACCATAGATGGGTGTGTATCGTTGATTTGGATAACAGCATAGTCAGCCAAGTCATGAAGATTGCTACCTTTTTCAATCGCTTCATCAATAATCAATTGTGCACCATTTGACACCATAAAGTATTGTTGGAAGATACGGAGCAATTCACCTTGCTTATTACTATCATCTGGATAAAGGAATAGAGTCAAATTACGAGCAATATCTGTCTTATCAAAGTCAATCCCATCTTCAATGATACTTGCATCTACTGAGTCAAGGTCGAACAGACGAAGACGGTTTTTAGTAGCTGTTTTATAACCAGGCACATCAATGTCATAAAGAGTTGATGTTAAAGTGAAATCAGCAAATGGTACTTGATAGCTACGGCTTGATTTTACCAACCAATTTTGTTCAGTTAGCCAGAAGTTTGGAACTGTTGTTTGCTCATTATTTTTCAAGACTTGTTGGAACAGGCCAAAGTGATAATTTAGTCCAACACCATCTCCATTCAATCCAAGAGTCGCAATTGAATCAAGGAAACAAGCAGCCAGACGTCCCAAACCGCCATTTCCAAGTGAAGGTTCTAATTCTACTTCTTCAACTTCAATTAGATCTTTACCAGCGTCTGCTAACTCTTTTTTAACATTGTCATAAAGGCCAAGGTTAATTAGGTTATTTGACAAAAGTTTCCCAATCAAAAACTCGGCAGAAATATAGTAAAGCTTC
>ERZ773042.415-NODE-415-length-29761-cov-19.347405_pt1 | contig 29761 bp, 23 predicted proteins | sample MGYA00511664_ERZ773042 | MGnify/ENA primary metagenome ERZ773042 (study PRJEB29015, sample SAMEA2737984) | human oral metagenome | biome: human oral; feature: human-associated habitat; material: dental | place: China | collected 2036 ... | reverse complement strand
CAAAGATACGGAAGTCATCAAAGATAGCATCCAATTTTTTGACAACATCAAGATCCACCAAATCTCCGCTTGGATCAAAGGCTTGAAGAGAATGTGAAAGCAGGAACTCGTCTGGAAGTACATTTGCCTTAATTTCTGGAGCGTTCAAAATTTGACGGAGCTGCAACTGGGCGCGAGAGGAACCAAGTGTACCATAAGAAGCACCAGTAATCATGACCGGCTTGTTCAGCAATGGATAGATACCATAAGAAAGCCAAGCTAGGGCATTCATGAGTACAGCTGGAATAGAGTGGTCGTACTCAGGTGTTCCAATGAGTACCCCGTCTGCTGCATTGATTTTCTCGGCAATTTCTGATACCAATTCAGGCACATTTCTGTCAGCAGGTTTATTAAACATTGGGATATCTTTAATCTCTACCAGCTCGATTTCAGCCTTGTCAGCAAAGTGCTTAGACATATATTGAAGAAGTTGCCGGTTTGTGGAACGTTTAGAATTTGTTCCAACAATTGCGATAAGTTTTAACATAGTAGGTTCCTTTCTGGATTTAGGATAGAATTTCTGGGGTAAGACCAGATGAATAAAAAATTTGATTATCTTCTGTAATAACGAAGGCTTCGATTCCATTTTCTTGCTCAACTTTTTCTAAGATAGAACTAGGGCTGTCACCAAATAAGCGCGTTGTCCATATTTCTCCATCAACTGATTTATCTGAAACAATGGTGAGACTGGCTAACTGATTATCAATTGGATAGCCAGTATTTCGATCGAAAATATGATGATAGACTTTGCCGTTTGCTTTCAGTTTTCTTTCATAGATTCCCGAAGTAACAACGGACTGGTCTTGGATGGACAGTAATGCTAAGTTGTTTCCGCGAGCTAGCTTTGGATTCTGAATACCGATACGCCATAAACGATTATTTTGTTGGTTCTGACCAATAGTCAGGATATTTCCTCCAAGATTGATAAGAGCAGAGGTGACCTCTTTTTCTTTTAGGAAATGGGAAATTTTATCAGCGATATAGCCTTTAGCGAGGGCGCCAAGGTCAATCTTCATCCCCCTCTGTTTTAAAAATACAGAACGGACAGTCGGATCTAATTCAATGTTTTCTGGATTGGTTAAGGAAAGAACCTTTTCAATCTCAGAAGCGCTCGGGACTCTGGCATCTTTAAAGCCAATACGCCAAGTTTGAATAAGGGGCCCTATAGTGATATTGAGATGACTTCCTGGAATAAGACTGTGTTTTTTTCCTAGTCCAATTAGCTCGAACAAATCAGGATGAACACAAATCGGCTCTTTTCCAGCAGCGTGATTCACTTGCATTAGTTCTGAGTTATCATCATTAGCACTGAAACGATTTTCATATATTTTTAATAAGGAAAAAACCTCATCTAGAAGAAAGTCAGCATTTTCATGTAAAACAGAAATGCTAATTGTTGATCCCATTAAACGAATGGATCTAGAAGTGAGATCCACTTTTATCACAACCTTTCCTAAATAGTTCATAATCTACTTTATTAGTATATCAAAAAGACAACGTTTTCACAAATGAATTTTATATATTTTCAGAAAAAACAAGTAGCTTTCCTTGCATCCATACCTACTATTAATCCGATTTTTAAAGAACGACTGTAAATAGGTGTTTTCATATGATTTTTAGAAAAATGAAAAATATTGAGCATTTTTGTTGAAACCGCTAACAGATTGATGGTATAATACTCTGGTAAATTAAATTTTAAAGGTGGATTTATTCTATGAGTAAAATTGTTGTAGTAGGTGCTAACCACGCAGGTACAGCATGTATTAATACTATGCTTGATAATTATGGTTCAGAAAATGAAATTGTAGTTTTTGATCAAAATTCAAACATCTCTTTCCTTGGTTGTGGTATGGCTCTTTGGATTGGAAAACAAATTGATGGAGCTGAAGGCCTATTTTACTCTGATAAAGAAAAGTTAGAAGCAAAAGGTGCAACAGTTCACATGAATGCTCCGGTTCTTTCAATCGATTATGATAAAAAAGAAGTTACAGCATTAGTAGATGGTAAAGAACATGTTGAATCTTATGAAAAATTAATTTTTGCAACTGGTTCTACCCCAATCATCCCTCCAATCAAGGGTGCTGAAATTGTTGAAGGAAATCGAGAATTCAAAGCAACACTTGAAAATCTTCAATTTGTAAAACTATACCAAAATGCAGAAGAAGTTATTGAAAAACTTCAAGACAAGAGCAAGCATATTGAACGTGTTGCTGTAGTTGGTGGTGGTTACATTGGTGTTGAACTTGCTGAAGCTTTTGAGCGTCTTGGAAAAGAAGTCATTTTGGTTGATATTGTAGATACTGTCTTGAATGGATACTATGATAAAGACTTTACTCAAATGATGGCTAAGAACTTGGAAGATCACAATATTCGTTTAGCGCTTGGTCAAACTGTACAAGCAGTTGAAGGCGATGGTAAAGTTGAACGCTTAGTAACTGATAAGGAAACATTTGATGTAGATATGGTTGTTCTTGCTGTTGGTTTCCGTCCAAATACGGAATTAGGAGCAGGAAAAATCGAATTGTTCCGTAACGGTGCATTTTTAGTAGATAAGAAGCAAGAAACTTCAATCCCAGGTGTATTTGCTATTGGTGACTGTGCAACAATTTATGACAATGCTCGTCAAGAAACAAGTTACATCGCTTTGGCTTCAAATGCTGTTCGTTCTGGTATCGTGGGTGCACACAATGCTTGTGGACATGAATTAGAAGGAATTGGTGTTCAAGGATCAAATGGTATTTCAATCTATGGCCTTCATATGGTATCAACTGGTTTGACTCTTGAAAAAGCAAAAGCAGCAGGTTATAATGCAGTAGAAACTGGTTTCAACGACTTGCAAAAACCAGAATTCATCAAGCATGATAACCATGAAGTAGCATTGAAAATCGTTTATGACAAGGACACTCGTATTGTTTTAGGGGCGCAAATGGTTTCTCGTGATATCTCAATTTCAATGGGTATCCACATGTTCTCATTAGCAATTCAAGAACAAGTGACAATAGATAAGCTTGCTCTTATGGACTTGTTCTTCTTGCCACACTTCAACAAGCCATATAATTACATCACTATGGCTGCACTTTCAGCTGAATAAAATGAAGAAAGCTCCTTTTTGAGGAGCTTTTTGTTTGTCAGATCCACTTTTAAAAATAGTTTAGTTCCATTTTAAAATATGGTACAATAGTTTTAAAAAGGGTAGGAGAAGATATGGAAGAAAAAGTTGTTCAATCTCTTCCTGAAAGAGAGTTTCAGTCGGCAAATAGTTCTATTATTTCTCAAGTTTTTCGTGGGATTTTAGTGGGCTTGTTTGTTGGAGGTATTGTAGGTCTTTTTCGCCTCATGATTGAGAAGAGTTTTCATTGGATTCAATCATTGTATGAAAAAAGCCATGAAAATTTTATTTTTCTAGGAATAATATTAACACTTTACCTACTTATTATGTTTTTGACTGCTTGGTTGATGAGGTCTGAAAAGAATATTAAAGGATCAGGTATTCCTCAAGTAGAGGCTGAGCTGAAGGGGCTCATGTCCTTGGACTGGTGGAGTGTGTTATGGAAAAAATTTCTTGCTGGCTTTTTAGCTATTTCAAGTGGCCTCATGCTTGGGAGGGAAGGACCTAGTATTCAACTAGGGGCTGTTGGAGGTAAAGGATTAGCAAAATGGCTCAAGCTTAGTCCTGTTGAAGAAAGGGTTTTGATTGCTAGTGGAGCTGCTGCTGGTCTAGCCGCCGCTTTCAATGCTCCTATAGCAGGTTTATTGTTTGTGGTCGAAGAAGTTTATCGCCACTTTTCGAAGCTTTTTTGGATCTCAACTCTGGTAGCTAGTCTGGTAGCAAATTTTGTTTCCTTGGTGATTTTTGGACTTACGCCTGTTTTAGATATGCCTGATAATATTCCAGCTATGCAATTGGAACAATACTGGATTTATCTACTTATGGGCCTTTTCTTAGGAATTTCAGGTTATGTTTACGAAAAAGTTGTCTTGTATATGCCAGACTTGTATAAAAAAATCGGTAAGATTTTACACTTATCACCGAACTACTATCCAGCAGTAGCATTTGTCTTTATTATACCTCTTGGTTATTTTCTGCCTAAAATTTTAGGAGGAGGGAATCAATTGATTCTCTCCTTGCATTCACATAATTATTTACTTACAACACTTATTGCATTCTTTTTTATTCGATTTGTTTGGAGTATGGTTTCTTATGGAAGTGGTTTGCCAGGTGGTATTTTTCTTCCGATTTTAGCATTGGGATCTCTATTAGGAGCGATTGTTGGAAATATCTGTGTGCAGTTTGACCTTGTTAGTTGGAATCAATTTCCAATTTTTATCATTTTAGGCATGAGTGGTTATTTTGGTGCCATATCAAAAGCTCCCTTGACAGCCATGATCTTAGTAACTGAGATGGTTGGCGATATCAGAAACCTAATGCCTTTAGCAATCGTAACTCTAACAGCCTATATCATAATGGATCTGCTAGGCGGAGCACCAGTTTATGAAGCTATGTTAGAAAGAATGCTCCCAGATAATATAGGAGATGATGGAGAAACAACTTTAATAGAAATCCCTGTTTCCGAAAAAATTTCGAATAGGCAGGTGAGGGATTTAAATCTTCCGCCAGACATTCTGATTGTTATGAATATTCATAAAGGTAAGAAGAATACTGTTAACGGAAGTACTAAACTCTACTTAGGGGATACGATTTATTTGGTAGTTAAACAACATGAAATTGGAAAAATAAAAGACTTATTACTGTGAGATATGATTCCCTTGTTCTTTGAAATTAACAAGGGATTTTTTATTTGGATTAAATTATCTGACAATTCGTTGAAAAATGAGAAAATTTTTGATATAATTTCTTGAACATTATTTAGAAATTAAAGGAGATAGACCATGAAAAAAATGGGCCTTGTCCTATTTTCAGCAGCTGTTCTCATGACAGCTTGTTCTGCAAATACCAACACAAGCAAAACTTCTTCAAGTAGTAGTGAAGCAAAAGTGACTTTATCATCTGATGATAAGAAGGCTTTAGATAATGCTACGTCAGAATATAAGACTTTTGTGGAAGGACAAATTGATCAGTTGTTAACTGATACCGAAAAATTCGCCTCTCTTCTTAAGGAAGGAAAGCTTGACGAAGCAAAGAAAATCTATCCACTTATTCGAATGAGCTATGAGCGATCAGAACCGATTGCTGAAAGTTTTGGTGAGTCTGATGTAAAAATTGATTTTCGTTTAGCTGATTATATGGACGAGAACAAGACTGAAGAAGGATGGTCGGGCTTCCACCGTATTGAAAAAATCTTGTGGGAACAAAATACCACTTCTGGAACAGAAACTTATGCTAATCAATTGGTTAATGACATTAAAGAATTGAAGGCCAAAGTTGCAACAGTTGAGGTTACTCCTGATATGATGCTTACTGGTGCTGTTGACTTATTGAATGAAGTTGCAACTAGCAAGATTACTGGTGAAGAAGAAATTTATTCTCATACAGATTTGTACGATTTCCGTGCAAATATTGAGGGTGCAGAGAAAATTTTCCAACTTTTTAAACCACTTATTAAGAATAAAGACGAAAAGCTTGTAGCTTCTTTAGAAAAAGAATTTAAAAATGTTAATAGCCTCTTAGATAAACATATGACAGATAATCAGCACTATAAGCTATATACAGACTTAACTAAAGAGGATACTAAAGAGTTAGCAGAAGCAGTTACAAAACTTGGTGAACCTCTGTCCCAAATGGGAGTCATTTTAAACGGGAAGTAATGATATGACAAACGACGAAAAATGGTTTGAAAAAAAGATGGACCGTCGTGAATTTCTTAAAAAAGCAGGGATTGGAGGCGCTGGTATAGCACTGGGTGTTTCTGGTGCCTCTGCTTTTTTCGCTAATAAAGCACAAGAAGAAAAGAAAAATTTCGATGGTGGTGAAGAAATCAGCTTTTACGGTGAACATCAAGCAGGAATTACGACTCCAATGCAAAAAAATATCTATTTTGTAGTGCTTGATTTGCATAGTACAGATAAAGAAGAAGTTATTCAAATGTTTAAGGACTGGACTGATTATAGTAGCAAGCTAGTGGATGGGGAATTGGTCAAAAAAGATGGCTCCAATGCTCTTTTGCCACCTAGCGACACTGGTGAAACAGTGGGTCTAAATCCCTATCGTTTGACCCTTACTTTTGGTGTATCAGCCGATTTTTTGAAAAAAATGGGCTTGGAAAAGAAGCGTCCTAAAGAATTTCGTGATTTACCCCCATTTCCAAAAGAGCAATTGCAAGAAAAGTACACGGGTGGTGACATTGTTATCCAAGCTTGCGCTGATGATGAACAAGTAGCTTTTCATGCAGTCAGAAATCTAGTTCGTAAGGCCAGAAATACTGTTACCATGAAATGGAGTCAGTCAGGTTTTGCAGCGATTGGCGACCGTATGTCAACACCTAGAAATCTTTTTGGCTTTAAGGATGGAACTGCCAATGTGACCAAAGAAAAGGATTTTGATAAAGTAATCTGGACTGATAGTGACGACTGGATGAAAGGTGGCACTTATATGGCTGTTCGTCGTATTCAGATGTTTCTTGAGACTTGGGATCGGACAAACCTACAGGAGCAGGAAAATACATTTGGTCGTTATAAAGAAAGTGGGGCCCCGTTTGGTAAGAAAGATGAATTTGATGAGGTTGATTTAGATCTCTTACCGGTCGATTCTCACGTTCGCTTAGCTAAAGAAGTAAACAAACCAATCTATCGTCGATCTTATTCTTATTCCGATGGTATCGTCGAGAAAACAGGTCAGTTTGATACAGGTCTTCTTTTTCTTGCCTTCCAAAAGAATCCGGATAGTTTTGTAAAAGTACAGACTAATCTTGGAGCTCAGGACAAGATGAATGAATATGTAACACATATTGGTAGTGGCCTCTTTGCTTGCTTTGCTGGTGTGAAAAAAGGAGAGTACCTTGGTCAAAAATTATTTGAATAAACTCCTAATTATCTTGTCAATAGCCTTCCTTTTTTTCGCTAAACCTGTTTTTGCAGAAGAAACATTTAGTCAGCTTTTTGTAAAGGTAACGGATGCTACAAGAGCTGTAGAGCAAGGCGACCAGGCTAAGGCGAAGCAATTGGTTGATGAGATAAAGGAAGGATTTGAACAACTAGAGAACCATGATTCACCAGCTGGTAAAGAAGTCAGCAAAGCATTGACAATAAATGAGGTGACTAAGGAGAACTTAACCAAGATTTCGTCTGAACTCTTAAAGTTTGATAAGGAGCAACATCCAGTCGATCTTAATGCTGAAAAAGAAAAGTTGGTTAGTCGGTTAGAGTCAAGATTTGCGGATTTACAGGCAGCTATTTCTGCAAAAAATCTTGAACAAACTCGTTCAGCTTATAAAAAAATGAACTCAACCTGGACGGTGAATGAAGGTGTTGTTCGTGATAATAGTACAGCTCACTATGGTAAGATTGAAACTGCGATTTCTTTTTTACGTAGTGCAATTGAGACTGAGCCAGTTGATTTTTCAAGTGTTCAATCTTCTTTTGATGACTTAAAGACTGCTATTGATAGTTTTGTAAAGGGCGAAGAGGTTGCTACAACTGAAGGAAATCTTACTTTAAAAGACGGCATTCAGTTGCTCGAAAAAGCCTTGGATGGATTTAAAGCGGGAAAAACTCAAGAAGCTAGCTCAAATATAAAAAAATTCATCACTATCTGGCCAAGCATTGAAGGAGACGTTAGCACGCGCAATCCTAGTCTCTATACTCGAGTCGAGAGTGAGACTCCGGTCATCATGGTTAAGGGAAGTGAAAAGGAATATCAAGATCAACTACAGTCCTTAATTAATGATTTGTCGCAGATTGATACGAGTGCATCCTATAACTTTTTTGATGCTATGCTCATTCTTTTGAGAGAAGGAGTAGAGGCACTCTTGATCGTTATGGCTCTTGTCACGACACTAAAAGCTGCCAAGATGAAAAAAGGACTAAAGTGGGTTTATACAGGAGCGGTTATGGGGATTTTGGCAAGCTTAGCGATTGCTGTTTTGCTTCAATTCCTTTTCCCAGCAGTATCCTCAGGTTCTAATCGTGAGATTATCGAAGGAGCAGTCGGGATTTTTGCTGTTTTGATGATGATTATGGTCGGGATTTGGCTACATAGCAAGTCTTCAATTAAAAAGTGGAATGACTTTATGGAAAGCCAGATGAAGGCTGTCACAGCTACTGGCAGTTTCATTTCTATGTTTGCACTTAGTTTTCTTGCTGTGTTTCGAGAAGGGGCAGAGACGATTCTGTTTTATGCGGGAATCTATCCTAGGATTGATAAGGCTGGCTTTTTCATAGGGATAGGACTGGCATTTCTTGTTTTGTTTGTTCTTGCTGTAGTTATGAATAATGCTTCTGCTTATTTCAAACCACATCGAATTTTCTTGATTCTGACTTGGCTCATTTATGCTCTGGCCTTTAAAATGCTGGGGGTTAGTATCCATGCTCTCCAGCTGACCAATATCCTACCCACTCACTTAATCAATGGCTTTGTGACTGTAGACTGGATAGGGATTTATCCAAGCTTGGAAGTGGTCCTCAGTCAGGCGCTCTTTATCCTACTGGTGGTCTATGTTAGCTTTAAAAATCTGAAAAGCGAGCGGCAGCATGGATAAAAAAGAGCAGACTATTATTGAGCATTTGACAGAGTTCAGGCGGCGTTTTCTAGCAGTACTGGCTTGCTTCTTCCTGGTTTTTCTAGTCAGCTTGCTCTTTTCGGCCGATATTTATCGATGGCTGACCAGTAATTTTGAGCAAAAGCTGCTGGTGCTGGGGCCGGATGATATCCTTTGGATTTATATCAGTCTAGCTAGTCTGGTCGCTTTTTCCCTGACCTTACCATTTTTGGTTTATCAGGTCTGGGAGTTTGTCCAACCGGCTTTGCGGGCCAATGAAGCACGGGCTGTTTTCGCTTATATTCCAGCTACCTTTATCTGTTTTGTTCTGGGGCTGGCTTTCGGCTTTTACTTTGTGACTCCGGCTATTTTACAGGTTTTGTTGTCGCTGGGTGAGGGTCTCTTTGAGACTCGACTGACAGCGCAGAATTATCTAAGTTTCGTCTTTCATACCACTATTCCGATTGCTTGCCTTTTTGAGCTGCCAGTTCTAGTATCATTCTTTACGTCGCTTGGTTTGCTCAAACCACAATTTTTGGTACAATATAGAAGGTATGCTTACTTTATTTTGTTAGTCCTAGCAGTTGTTTTGACACCTGCTGACTTTATCAGCGATTTAGCTATGACAGTTCCCTTGATTTTACTTTATGAAGTCAGTCTGCTGCTCAGCTATTATATATACAAAAAGAAAGAAAAGAGGAGTTAATAATGGGTATTTTAAGAGATATTGGAGCGCCAGGTCTGATTATCATTGTTTTAGGAGCCTTGCTTATTTTCGGTCCCAAACGTTTGCCAGAGCTTGGACAGTCAATCGGAAAAATGTTTTCAGAGTTTAAAAATGCTATGAATAATAATGAGAAAGACACAGATTCGCAAGAAAAGAAAGAAAAAGGGGATTAACCCTTTTTCTTTCTGACTATCATCCTTGCTTATAGTATAGTTAGAGAAAAGAAGGTTAGAGGAGATTGTTATGCATCAGACCTATCATTTTAGCCAGCGCTTGAAGTTATTTCTTTCTATTTTTATTCCCGTCTTGATTTATCAGTTGGCAAATTATTCAGCGTCATTCGTAGATACAACCATGACTGGACAGTATGATACTCTCCATCTTGCTGGTGTGTCTATGGCTACAAGTCTATGGAGTCCTTTTTTCTCCTTTTTAACAGGGATTGTATCTGCTTTGGTGCCGATTGTTGGGCATCATTTGGGAAAAGGAGATGAAAAAAAGATTGCCTCAGATTTTTATCAATTTATCTATCTTTCGCTTGGCTTATCCATTGTTCTTTTTTTGTTGGTTCTCTTTGGAGCTCCTTTAATTTTAGACAGTTTGTCTTTGGAAAACCAAGTGGCAGTAGTGGCTAAGCATTATCTCATGTACTTATCTCTTGGCATCATACCGCTTTTACTCTTTAGTGTCGTACGCTCACTTTTAGATGCACTTGGGTTAACTCGCCTCTCCATGTACTTGATGCTTTTACTTTTGCCCTTAAATGCTGGTTTTAATTACGCCTTAATCTATGGTGCATTCGGTTTTCCGGAAATGGGAGGTGCGGGAGCTGGTCTTGGAACTTCTGTTGCTTACTGGGTTCTCTTATTTATCTCTGTCTTAATCTTAATCAGACATCCAAAGGTTAAATCCTATAAGCTTTGGAAAAGACAAAGAGTGGTAGCAGAGGGAATTAAGGGGGGATTACGTCTGGGCTTACCAATTGGCGGAATTGTTTTTGCTGAAGTTGTCATCTTTTCTGTTGTAGGAGTCATCATGGCAAAGTTTCCATCAATAGTGATTGCTAGCCATCAATCAGCTATGAACTTTTCAAATCTTATGTATGCCTTTCCAGCTGGAATCTCTTCGGCAATGGCGATTGTGGTTTCTTATGAAATTGGTGCCAAACGCTATGATGATGTAAAAAAATACTATCGCTTAGGAAGGGTTACGGCTTTGCTTATTTCAGCATTTACTCTTGTATTTCTCTATTTACTTCGAAATCAGGTTGCTTCTCTTTACGGTACAAACCCAGAGTTTATCGCTCTAACTTCCATCTTCTTAACTTATAGTCTATTCTTTCAACTTGCAGATACTTTTGCAGCTCCCCTACAAGGTATTCTTCGAGGCTACAAAGATACGACAGTACCATTTTACCTTGGACTACTTGGCTATTGGGGAGTAGCCCTTCCGCTTGGATTATTTTTAGATAATATTTGTAAATTTGGTCCTTATGGCTACTGGATTGGTTTAATCGCCAGCTTGGTTGTCACTGGCATTCTTTATCAAATTCGTTTGAAGCAAGTCGAAAAGAAATCCTAATAAAATGTAAAAATTCTTTCATTGATTTTTTAGGCTATTTCCGAACGTTTATCTGCAAAATAGCTTTATAATTTTGCTAAATCTTATTTTTGTGGTAAACTTCATTAGGAAACGTCAAGAAAGACGTAGCGATGCGAATTGCATAGGAAGGTCAAAATACAGATTATTGCGAGGAAAGCTCTATGCTAAATGATTTTCAAGTTTTTGATTATGAAGATATCCAACTCATTCCAGCAAAATGTGTTGTTAAAAGTCGGTCTGAAGCAGATACACGAGTTAAGTTTGGTAATCACACCTTCCGCTTGCCGGTTGTACCATCTAATATGCAGACGATTATTGATGAAGCTGTAGCGGAAGAGCTTGCTCGAGGTGGATATTTTTATATTATGCATCGTTTTGATGAAGAAGGGCGTAAGCCATTTGTTAAACGAATGCATGAAAAAGGCTTGATTGCTTCTATTTCGGTTGGTGTTAAAGATTATGAATATGATTTTGTTAGCAGCCTGAAAGGAGACGCACCTGAATATATCACTATTGATATCGCTCATGGGCACTCTGACAGTGTAATTAAAATGATCCAACATATCAAAAAAGAACTGCCTGAGACTTTTGTCATTGCTGGTAATGTTGGTACTCCTGAAGCGGTTCGTGAACTGGAAAACGCTGGAGCAGACGCGACAAAAGTAGGGATTGGGCCGGGTAAGGTTTGTATTACCAAAGTGAAGACTGGTTTTGGCACAGGCGGTTGGCAATTATCAGCTTTGAGATGGTGTTCTAAGGTTGCCCGTAAGCCGATTATTGCTGATGGCGGAATTCGGACACATGGAGATATTGCTAAGTCTATTCGTTTTGGAGCTAGTATGGTTATGATCGGATCGCTCTTTGCAGGTCATATTGAAAGTCCAGGAGAGACCATAGAAATCGATGGTGATAAATTCAAAGAATATTATGGTTCCGCGTCTGAGTACCAAAAGGGTGCCTATAAAAATGTTGAAGGAAAAAAGATTCTACTGCCCGCCAAAGGTCATTTACAGGATACATTGACTGAGATGGAACAGGATTTGCAAAGTTCGATTTCTTATGCAGGTGGTCGTGATCTGCACAGTTTAACTAGAGTTGATTATGTTATCGTTAAGAATTCTATTTGGAATGGCGATGCACATTAAGGTATAATAAAGAAAAACTTATTTATCTTGCTAATGATTGGGGCAAGGTCTCTACAAGATGCCAAACATCTAACAATAAGTGAGTCTTACAAGTTTCCTGTTACTTTTGTAACAGGTTACTGTCGTTGTATGAGGACTTGCTTTGAGCAGGTCCTTATTTAGTTTTTAAAAGGAGATATAATGAAAAAATTAGAAGAACGAATCCTCCATGACGGGAATGTTTTTGGGGAAAATATTCTCAAAGTAGATTCTTTCTTGACTCACCAGGTTGATTTTTCTTTAATGAAAGAAATCGGCCGGGTATTTGCTGATACGTTCCGTGAGTCAGGAATTACAAAGGTCGTGACGATTGAAGCATCTGGAATCGCCCCAGCTGTCTATACTGCTGAGGCATTAGGAGTTCCAATGATTTTTGCTAAAAAGGCTAAAAATATTACCATGACTGAGGGGATTTTAACAGCTGAAGTATATTCATTCACAAAGCAATTGACTTCGACTGTTTCAATTGCTGGAAAATTTCTGAGTCCTTCGGATAAGGTATTAGTGATTGATGACTTTTTGGCTAATGGACAGGCAGCTAAAGGTTTGGTTGAGATTATTCGACAAGCAGGAGCGAGTGTGGTAGCTATTGGAATTGTCATCGAAAAGTCTTTTCAATCTGGAAGAAAATTATTGGAAGATGACGGGCAAAGAGTTGTTTCTCTAGCTAGGATTGAAAAGTTTGAAAATGGAAAAGTTGTATTTGGAAAGGCAGATGCATAAGATGGAGTACAAAGAAGAAAAACATTCGCAAGCAGCCGTACTGGGCTTACAGCATTTATTGGCTATGTATTCGGGATCGATTTTGGTTCCAATTATGATTGCTGGAGCTTTAGGATACTCTGCTGAACAACTGACTTATTTAATTTCAACAGATATCTTTATGTGTGGGGTGGCAACCTTTCTCCAGTTACAGTTAAATAAATACTTTGGTATTGGTTTACCTGTCGTTTTAGGAGTAGCCTTCCAGTCTGTAGCTCCATTGATTATGATTGGACAAAGTCACGGAAGTGGTGCAATGTTTGGTGCCCTCATCGTGTCAGGTATCTATGTCGTTTTGATTTCAGGTGTTTTCTCTAAGGTTGCTGATCTTTTCCCATCGGTTGTGACAGGGTCTGTCATTACAACTATTGGATTAACTCTCATTCCAGTTGCGATTGGTAATATGGGAAATAATGTTGAGAAACCAACTGCTCAAAGTTTAATTTTAGCTGCTGTCACTGTCCTGATCATTTTACTGATTAATATCTTCACCAAGGGATTTGTTAAATCAATTTCAATCTTGATTGGTCTGGTTATTGGAACTTTTATTGCGGGTTGTATGGGTCTAGTAGATCTTACTCCTGTTTCTCAAGCTCCAATTGTTCATATTCCTACACCTTTCTACTTTGGTGCTCCCAAGTTTGAATTTTCTTCCATTGCCATGATGTGTATTATTGCTACAGTTTCTATGGTAGAATCAACTGGAGTTTATCTGGCCTTGTCTGATCTTACCAAAGATCCGATAGATAGCAAACGCCTGCGTAATGGTTACAGGGCTGAAGGTCTAGCGGTCTTGCTTGGTGGTATCTTCAATACCTTCCCTTATACAGGTTTTTCTCAAAACGTTGGTTTGGTCAAGTTGTCTGGAATTAAGACTCGTTTGCCAATCTACTATGCGGCAGGATTCCTAGTTCTTTTGGGACTTGTACCAAAATTTGGTGCTCTAGCTCAAATTATTCCTAATCCTGTTTTGGGTGGAGCAATGCTAGTCATGTTTGGCTTTGTTTCAATTCAAGGGATGCAAATCTTGGCTCGTGTTGATTTCGAGCACAATGAACATAATTTTTTAATTGCAGCAGTTTCTATTTCAGCTGGTGTTGGTTTAAACGGAAGTAGCCTTTTTAACAGCCTGCCTTCTAGTTTACAGATGTTCTTTTCAAATGGCATTGTCATGGCCAGTCTTATAGCAATTATTTTAAACGCTGTTTTAAACCGAAAAAATAAATAAGAGGCTGTTTTTGAACTGCTCTCCAAAGGTCAGATTTCTAATATCTAACTTTGGGGGTCAGTACATTTACGGCCTTTTTTCAAATAAAAAAACCGCTTGAGTAGCGGTTATAGATTATTTTGTACGCATTTCACCTTGTGGGAAATAGGTTCCTTCAGGCATATCGTTAATGATGACATGGACTGCAGATTGAGGAGCACCAGTATTTCTGACAACAGCCTCGGTCACTTCCTTAGCAAGAGCTTTCTTTTGTTCGAGCGTACGGCCTTCAAATAAATCAATTCTAACAAATGGCATTAGATTGCCTCCTTTACTTTCTTAACATTATTTTATCACAATTTAGGTTTTAATGCTTGTCCAATTATGGTACAATTAAATGGATTAACTTATAGAATGGAAGAAGAAAAAGTTAGAGATTATGGCTCAATTATATTATAAATACGGCACAATGAACTCAGGAAAGACTATTGAGATCTTAAAAGTTGCTCATAACTACGAGGAACAGGGCAAGGGTGTTGTGATTATGACCAGCGCGATTGACACTCGAGACGGTGTTGGGTATGTATCAAGCCGAATTGGTATGAAACGCCAGGCAATGGCAATTGAAGAAGATACAGATATTTTGGGCTATATCAAAAATTTACCAGAAAAACCGTACTGTATTTTAATTGATGAGGCTCAGTTTTTAAAGCGCCACCATGTCTATGATTTGGCTAGAGTAGTAGATGAGCTAGATGTTCCTGTTATGGCCTTTGGCCTTAAAAATGATTTTCGCAATGAACTCTTTGAAGGCTCTAAACACCTCTTGCTCTTGGCTGATAAGATAGAGGAAATCAAGACTATCTGCCAATACTGTTCACGAAAAGCAACTATGGTTTTGCGAACAGATCACGGCAAACCAGTGTATGACGGGGAACAGATTCAAATCGGTGGTAATGAAACTTATATCCCAGTCTGTCGCAAACATTATTTTAAGCCAGACATTAATAATTGAATGATTGAAATAAAGGAGATCATGAAAAATCTATGAATATTTATGAACAGTTACAGGCGGTTGAAGATCGCTACGAAGAGTTAGGAGAATTATTGAGTGACCCAGATGTGGTCTCTGATACCAAGCGTTTTATGGAGCTTTCTAAGGAAGAGGCTGGTACTCGCGATACTGTAACAGCTTATCGCGAATATAAACAAGTCCTTCAAAACATCGTCGATGCTGAAGAAATGATCAAAGAATCTGGTGGTGATGCTGACTTGGAAGAAATGGCAAAGCAAGAACTAAAAGATGCCAAGGCTGAAAAAGAAGAATACGAGGAAAAGCTTAAAATTCTTCTTTTACCCAAAGATCCAAACGACGATAAGAATATTATTCTTGAAATCCGCGGAGCTGCAGGAGGAGACGAAGCGCAGTTATTCGCAGGAGATCTCTTGCAGATGTATCAAAAATATGCTGAAAGTCAGGGCTGGCGCTTTGAAGTTATGGAAGCCTCTTATAATGGTGTAGGTGGGATCAAGGAAGTAGTCGCTATGGTCTCGGGTCAGTCGGTCTACTCAAAACTCAAGTATGAATCGGGCGCTCATCGTGTACAGCGAGTTCCTGTGACTGAAAGCCAAGGTCGCGTTCACACCTCGACGGCAACTGTCTTGGTGATGCCAGAAATTGAAGAAGTGGAATACGACATTGATCCTAAAGATCTTCGTATTGACATCTACCATGCATCTGGTGCCGGCGGACAGAATGTCAATAAGGTTGCAACTGCGGTTCGTATTGTCCACCTGCCGACCAACATCAAAGTTGAAATGCAGGAAGAGCGGACCCAGCAGAAGAACAGAGATAAGGCTATGAAAATCATCCGAGCTCGAGTGGCAGACCACTTTGCTCAAATTGCTCAAGATGAGCAGGATGCAGAACGCAAGTCTACAATTGGTACTGGTGATCGCTCAGAGCGGATTCGCACCTATAATTTTCCGCAAAACCGAGTAACAGACCACCGTATCGGACTGACCTTGCAAAAACTGGACACGATTTTAGCTGGTAAACTGGATGAAGTCGTTGATGCTTTGGTTCTCTATGACCAAACGCAAAAACTAGAAGAGTTGAATAAGTAATGACATTGGCTCAATATTTGGCTGAGCTAGAGCAGGAGCTGGTAGCAGCGGGAGAAGAAGCAGAAAGCCTGTCTTTCGTTTATCGAGCTCTCAATAAGCTCTCCTTTACCGACTTTGTCCTTAAGCTTCGAACAGAAGTCAACCCTGAAGATTGTGAGCAGCTAAAAGCGATTCAAGAACAGTTGCTCGCTCACAAGCCTGCCCAATATATCATTGGTAGCAGTGACTTTCACGGCCTGACTCTCAAGGTTGATGAGCGAGTTCTGATTCCAAGGCCTGAGACGGAGGAGCTGGTGGAGCTGATTTTGTCAGAAAATCCCGAAACACCTCTATCTGTCTTGGATATCGGAACAGGTAGCGGAGCCATTGCTCTTGCACTAGCAAACAGTCGTCCAGACTGGCAGATTACTGCTTCTGATCTCTCAAGCGATGCTCTTTCCTTGGCAAGAGAAAATGCTCAGTCTTGCGGACTCAGCCTCACTTTTGTCCAATCTGACTGCTTGGATGCAATTCAAGGGAAATTTGACATCATCGTCTCCAACCCGCCCTATATTTCAGAAGCGGATAAGGACGAAGTCGGACTTAACGTCTTAGCCTCAGAACCTCATATGGCTCTCTTTGCTGGAGAGAATGGCTATGCCATCTACCGGAAAATAGCCGAGCAAGCAGGGGACTATCTGACAGAAAAAGGAAAAATCTATCTGGAGATTGGCTACAAGCAGGGTGACGGTGTCGCGGATTTATTGAGACAATTCTTCCCGAAAAAACGAATCCGAGTTCTGAAAGATCAATTTGGCAAAGATAGAATGGTGGCGATGGACAATGGATAAGATAGAAAAGACCCTGGCAGCAGGCGGAGCGGTCGTTCTGCCGACAGAAACTGTTTATGGCCTCTTTGCACAGGCTTTGAATGAAGAGGCGGTTGAGCGAGTCTACGAATTAAAACGAAGACCTCGCGACAAGGCTCTTAATCTTAATGTAGCTAGCTTAGAAGAGATTTATGCTTTTTCTAAGAACCAGCCCACTTATCTAGATCAACTCTACCAAGCCTTTCTGCCTGGGCCACTGACTATTATCCTCCAAGCCAATGAACAAGTGCCGACTTGGATAAACTCAGGTATGTATACTGTAGGATTTCGGATTCCTAAACATCCGGTTACCTTGGACTTGATTCGCAAGTACGGTCCCTTGATTGGTCCATCCGCCAATCTTTCTGGAAAAGTTAGTGGAACTTCTTTTCAACAGATTGTGATGGATTTCCAAGAGCAAGTCTCGGGAGTAGAAGATGATGCAACATTGACAGGTCAGGATTCAACCATCCTGGACTTATCTGGAGAAAAGGCACATATTTTACGCCAGGGAGCGATTACTCGTGAGGATATTCTCGCCCGAGTAAGTGGTATAAACTTTTAACTTTTAGGACCTAAGGTCCTATTTTCGCAAAAGAAGGGAGACACCTTATGATTTTTGACCAAGAAGACTACAAAGCATTTGATCCAGAGATTTGGGAAGCAGTTGCAAAAGAAGAAGAACGTCAGCAGCATAATATTGAGCTGATTGCTTCAGAAAATGTCGTTTCTAAAGCTGTCATGGCTGCTCAAGGTTCTATTTTGACCAATAAGTATGCTGAAGGTTACCCAGGTCGCCGTTACTATGGTGGTACAGATGTAGTGGATGTGATTGAGAGCCTTGCAATTGAACGTGCCAAGGAAATCTTTGGTGCTAAGTTTGCCAATGTGCAACCTCACTCAGGTAGTCAGGCTAATTGTGCAGCTTATATGGCTTTGATTGAGCCGGGTGATACAGTTATGGGGATGGATTTGTCTGCAGGTGGTCACTTGACTCACGGTGCTTCGGTCAGTTTCTCTGGCCAAACCTACAATTTTGTATCTTATAGCGTAGATCCCGAAACAGAATTACTGGACTTTGATGCCATCCTCCAGCAAGCCAAAGAGGTTCAGCCTAAGCTGATTGTGGCGGGAGCTTCAGCTTACTCTCATATTATTGACTTTTCAAAATTCCGTGAAATCGCTGATGCGGTAGGCGCTAAGCTCATGGTTGATATGGCTCACATCGCTGGATTAGTCGCTGCAGGCCTCCACCCAAGCCCTGTACCTTATGCAGACATCACAACGACAACGACCCACAAGACCTTGCGAGGACCTCGCGGTGGATTGATTTTGACAAACGATGAAGACTTGGCTAAGAAAATCAACTCAGCTATCTTCCCAGGCATTCAAGGTGGACCATTGGAGCATGTCATTGCAGCTAAAGCTGTTGCCTTTAAAGAAGTGCTTGATCCAGCTTTCAAGGTTTATGCTCAACAAATTTTGGATAATGCCCAAGCCATGGCCCAAGTCTTCCGTCAGCATGATAAGTTCCGTGTGATTTCTGACGGTACTGAAAATCACCTTTTCTTGGTGGATGTTACCAAGGTTGTAGAAAATGGGAAAGTTGCGCAAAATCTCTTGGATGAGGTTAATATTACGCTCAATAAAAACTCCATCCCTTACGAGACTTTGTCACCATTTAAGACTAGCGGGATTCGTATCGGTACAGCAGCTATTGCAGCCCGAGGCTTTGGTGTAACAGAAAGTATCAAGGTAGCAGAGCTTATTATCAAGGCTCTGGAAAATGCTGAAAACGAAGCGGTGCAGAATCAGGTGCGGGCGGAAGTTCGCGAATTAACGGACGCTTTTCCGCTCTATGAGGGCTTGAACTAAGATGGATATTTACGTAAAAAAAGCGATTATTCATCAATTCAGCCCAGCTGATACCGAACTGCTATTGGCGGATAAGTTTCTCAACATCACTCCCAAGATTGAAGAATACCTGCGCAAGAAGATTGAGCGGGTCTACTCTGACGATGCTAAAACAGGTGTTTTCGATCCGGAAAACATCTTTTTAGCCCAGATTTCAGATGACTTATTGGAAACATCAGTGACAGTTGCTAAGCTTTGGCAGGAGGAGTTTTCAGTCAGTGAAAACCAGAAGACTAATGATCTGATTTTTGTCCAGTTTGACAAAGAGGGTGTGGAGCACTTCGCTTTTCTGCGGATTGCTCTGCGGGAAACTCTGACCCACTTGGGTGGCGAGGTGGACAATCCTATCAAGCTGACGCAGAATAATCTGCCTGGCTTTGGTACAGGTGCGGATGAGGCTTTGGTCATCAATCTCAAATCTCGCAAGTACCATCTGATTGAAAAGCGTATTAAGTACAATGGTGCTTTTCTCAATTACATGTCAGATAATCTCTTGCAGGTCAATCCGACAATCTCAGCCAAGAAATCAATCAAAGCGCTTGAGAAGACTGCTCAAAAAGTTGCCGAAAGTTTTAATAAAGATGATTTTCAGTTCCAGTCTAAGGTCAAATCCAGTATTTTCAAAAATCTGGAAGAAAATGACGAACTGTCACCTGAAAAATTGGCTGACGATCTTTTTGATAACAATCTAACAGCTCGACTTAGTTTTATTGACCAAGTCAAGGAAGCTATTCCTGAGCCAGTCAAATTTGATGAGATTGACAGCAGTCGCCAGAAGAAAAAGTTTGAAAATCAAAAACTCTCCCTTTCAAATGGGATCGAGCTCATTGTTCCTAATAATATCTATCAAGACGCAGAGTCAGTAGAATTTATTCAGAACGATAATGGGACCTATTCTATTTTGATTAAGAACATCGAGGATATCCAAAATAAATAATGTTTAAATTTCTAAGAAGACTGATTCTAGTCCTTTTTGTGCTCTTTGCTGGCTACAAGATTTATCAGATTCATCATGATGTCAAGCAGGTTATGAAGTATCAGACTTTAGTCAGAGAAGTATTGGACGAACGTGACACAGCGGCCAATGAGGAATTGGTACTGGCCATGATTTATACAGAAACAAAGGGGAAAGATACTGATGTTATGCAGTCCAGTGAAAGCGCGACCGGTCAGACCAATGCTATCAGGGACAACAAAGAAAGTATTCGTCAGGGCGTCCAGACCTTATCTGATAACCTGGAGTTGGCTAGCAAGAAAAAAGTAGATGTTTGGACAGCAGTACAAGCCTATAATTTCGGTCAAGCCTATATCGACTACGTAGCTAAAAACGGTGGCGAGAATACACTGGATCTGGCCAAAAAGTATTCCAAAGAAGTAGTAGCACCAAGCTTAGGAAATGTAACCGGCAAGACCTATGGCTACTATAACTTGATTTCAATTTTCCACGGTCCAGAGCTCTATATCAACGGCGGTAATTATTATTATTCCCGTCAGGTCAGACTAAATATGTATATCATGAGAGTTATGAATTGGTTCTAAAATGTTTTTTAATATTGGCTTAAAATCAAGTATTTCTTGATTTTAAGCTTTTTTACTCTATTTGAGTTTTTGATTCTCATTATAAAATATTATTCTATATTAAGATATATATATAGATATCTTAATTAGAATAATGTATAATAATTAATTGGAATTAAATGCGTATTTAGGAGATTACAATGGGAAAAGATTTATTTAATGCTCACCTGAGTAAGTTTTCGATTCGAAAACTAAACGTCGGTGTTTGTTCTGTGCTCTTGTCTACTTTACTTCTTTTAGGGACAGCTACACAAGTTAGTGCTGAAGAAACTAGTACTAATGGATCCCAAAATGAGATTAGTAAAGCAGACGTAACCGAGTCGCCAGTAATTTCTGACGAATCAACAACTTATGAACAGGTTCAAAATACAGAAAAAACGGAATCTGTACCTGATTCTGAAAAGTCACAATCCGCTGATAATCCTATTCAAAGAAATTCAGGATTGGAAGGAGTAGAGAAAACTACTGATTCTATTCAAGCTAAAAGTACTGATGATATTAAATCAACCGTTGTTGGGCAAGGATCAACTGAATCGCAGGTAGTAGCTGAGAATTCAGGAGTGAAAACAGACGTGACTCAAGCTAGTCGTTCTCGTCGTGTGAGACGGGATGCCACACCTACTGGACAAGAGAACAGTGGAACAACTGGAGTTCCGATAGGGACTGGCCCTGCCGGAGCAGACGATGCAACCTCTAAGCCTAGGGTCCCTAAACCAAGCTTGGATGAATCTCTTAAGAAAGACAGTGTTCAGTTAGCTAGGCAAATTAGTTGGCTTGATTTTTCAGATAGCGCAAGTTGGAAAAACTTAGATCAACGTGGCGGTCTTAAGGTAGGGACCACCTTCACCAAGGAAATTTCACCTGGCTATGTAGTGACCTTAACGGTCAAAGAGCTCAAGCCTTTTAACTCAACTGAAATCTATAAAAAGCGGGTTGCAGGTACTGCAACAGAGGGGACCTATAACCCCGACGCTGAGAATGGTTTCTTAACATCTGCGCCATATTATGGTAAAACACCTCCTCCATCAGTCACAGGGGCAATCCAGAACGAATGGACGACCATACGTGACCAAGGCTTTAATACTCAGAAGCGCAAGACTCAGTTAGTTTATCCAATGAACTCTACCAACTGGGGGGTAAAATTCGATATTGAGGCTACCTATCTTGGTAAGCGTGTAGCCCCTACGGTGGTTATGGCCGATGGTGAAGATGCCAACCCAGGTGAATTCGCAATCTTTACCACTAACGGTACGGGTTGGGAATATATGGGGGAATGGAAGATGAAGAGCCCGGCTAAAGAAGCCTATACGGTTATCACCAAAAAAATGTTGGATGATGAGGACGTTAAAAGAAGAGGCCTCTTAATCCTTAAGGATAAGAGCGTAGACTGGTATAAATACCTCAGTCCAGATACCGTGACGGGTGGTCTTGGGACTCAGGTCTTCGGGCCGAACCGTTCTAACGAACGGACGGTTCCTGTGGTAATGACGCGTGGGGCTTCTGAAGTAGGTTTCTATGTTGCATCTTCTGGGCAACAAGCCATGATGATGGGCTTCCTCGTGGTAGACGGAAGTGATGCGCCGGAAAGTTATGGTGAGGCCTTCCATACCATTTCGACACGTGATTCAGTGACAAACGATCCTATCAATCAACCTTATTTAGGAACAACGCCAGCTGATATTGATGTTGAGTCATCTAATGACTGGGTTTTGGATGATAAAAAGGAGCATAAGGACGAGGGAGCCAGCCAATTACTAGCGGACGATCAATTAAGTACTTCTAATGATTTGCTAGATTTAGACAAAGCAAAAAATGGGACATATACGATTAAAATCAAAGCTAACCCAAATGGCAATGCTAAATCTTATGTCAAGGCCTGGATAGACTTCAATAATGATGGAGTCTTTAATGAAAGCGAAGGTAGCAACCTACAAGAGATTACAGCTGCTGGTGACTATACCTTGACCTTCAATGCCAACCCAAATATTAGTGGCGGTCAAGTGGACAAATTGGGTATGCGTTTCCGAATTGCGACTAATAAAGGCGATATTGAGCAACCAACCGGTATTGCCTTTAGTGGTGAAGTAGAAGATATGCTCTTGCACCGCATTTATCCTCCAAAGGGGGAGAAGCAGACTACAGACGGCTTTACAGGTGAGACTCAAACTGCTGTCCTTCACTTCACACCTAAAGGAACGGATCGCTCAGACGACAGTGTCAATGCAGTTATGAGCACCCAAGCGCCTCAGATTTTGGATAAGCAAGGCCAAGTTCTGACAGCTGTTGATGGTAACTATATTCGTCCAGAAGGGACCTATCAAGTGACCGTCAATGGGAATGATGTGCAAGTAACCTTCACACCAAAAGCGGACTTTTCTGGAACTGCTGACGGAATTAATATTCGCTGGACTGACCAGAACGGCACCTCGACTGGTTGGGCTTCGACGGATGCTTCTGACCCTAATATGAATGATTTATTGAATACCATGGATGGCCGTTATGTGCCGACAGTTCGTAAGATTCCAAACTACGAATCAAGTGGTCTTCAGGGACTGGAACAAAACAAAACGTTAGTCTTTAACGATGATGATACCAGCTCGACTCCTGTCACACCAGACGCTTCTCGTCCGGCCAGCTTTGTGGATTTTAACGGTCAGACAGTAGCAGGCAACACGGTGCCAGCCATGTCCAATGGCCAGCAAGTGGGAATCTATGAATTGGATCCAAATACCGGCCAAGTGACCTTCAAGCCTATCAAAACTTTTTATGACACACCAGACCCAGTGGTAGTTCAAGTCAGTGATACCGACGGTAAAGCACACCGAGCACGTTATCAACCTAAGGTAACCCAAGTAACACCAAGAAGTACCAATGCTGAATCAACTGGCCTCCAAGGTCAAGTACAAAGTGGTAAGCCAACTTTCACTGCAGGTGACCAACAAATCCCAATTGACATGAGCAAAGCCATGACTTTTGAAAATGGGATGAACACCTTGGAAGTGGCTAATGAAGGAACTTATACAATCAATTCAGATGATACCATTACCTTCAAACCGCTTAAGAAATTCACTGGCAAGGCGACTCCAGTGACGGTCAAACGTGTTGATACCAATGGCACCGAAGTGACTGCAACCTATACACCTAACGTGACCAAGGTCACACCAACCAGCACACCTGCTACTTCATCAGGTCCTCAAGGGGTGCCACAAACAGGAACGCCGGTCTTCAAGGAAGGCGACCCAGCAGTCCCAATTGACTATAACAAGCAAATGACCTTTGACGATGATCAACCTAAGAAGATTGTTGCGGGCGTGGGGGAATATTCCATCAATTCAGATGGCTCTATCACCTTTACTCCAGATAAGAAATATGTGGGAACCCCAGCCGCGGTGACGGTCAAACGAGTTGACGAAAATGGCACCGAAGTAAGAGCAACCTATACGCCAACTGTTACCAAGGTAACTCCGACTGGTACTGGTGATAAGACAGAAGGATTGCAAGGCCAGATTCAAGAAGGCCATGTTAGCTTCACACCAGGTCATGATTCTGTGCCGTTTCCAGCTGAAACAACTCCACTCTTTGACAATGGTTTAACTGTTAAAGAATTGCCAAATGTCGGAAAGTTTGAAGTGGATGCCAATGGTAAGGTTACTTTCACGCCAAACAGGCAGTTTAAGGGAACTACTCCTGAGATGACATTGATTCGAGCAGATGTGAATGGCACTCCTGTTACAGTCAAATACCAAGCAGTGGTGAAAGAAGTGGTTCCTATAGGTACCAATGCGGCTAGCACTGGTCTTCAAGGTCTACCACAATCAGGTAAACCTACTTTCACCCCAGGTGACAAAGCTGTGCCTATTGATATGGCCCAACCAATGACCTTTGAAGATAATCAAACAACTAAGAAGGTAGACAAGGTTGGGACTTATGTCATTGAGTCAGATGGCTCGATTACTTTCACGCCAGACAAACAATACGTCGGAACCCCAGCTCCAGTGACAATCAAACGAGTAGACACAAATGGAACAGAAGTGACGGCTACTTACACACCAACCGTGACGCGTGTCACACCAAGAAGCATCAATGCGGAGTCAACAGGCCTGCAAGGGCAACCACAAAGTGGTAAGCCGACTTTCACGCCAGGTGACCGAGCAGTTCCAATCGACATGACCAAACCCATGACCTTTGAAAATGGGACTGACACGTTAGTAGTAGCTGATCAAGGAACTTATACCATCAATTCAGATGGTTCCATCACCTTTAAGCCAGAGAAGAAATTTACTGGTAAGGCAACATCAGTCACGGTCAAACGTGTAGATGCGAATGGAACCGAAGTGACAGCTAAATATACTCCTACTGTTGAAGAAGTTATTCCAAACGCAACTGGTGATCAGACTGAAGGTCCACAAGGATTGGTTCAGAATGGTAAGATTACTTTTGAAGTCGGAAGACCAGAAGTTGGTTTTTCAGCAGATAATCCGCCAATTTTTGACACTGGTACCAATGTGAAAGAAATTGAAAATGTTGGCAAGTTTGAAGTGGATATTGATGGTAATATTACCTTTACTCCGGTCAAGACATTTGTAGGTAAAACACCTGAAATCGAAGTCAGTCGTGCAGATGTCAACGGTACCGTTGCTAAGGCAAAATATCAAGCAACAGTAACGGCTGTAAAGCCAACTGGTGTTGGAAACAAGACAGAAGGCCTGCAAGGTCAAGTTCAAGAAGGTAAAGTGACCTTCACGCCTGGTCATGATTCAGTTCCGTTTCCAGCTGAAACAACTCCGCTCTTTGATAATGGTTTGACTGTTAAAGAGGTCCTAAACGTTGGTAAATTTGAAGTGGATGCGAATGGTAAAGTTACTTTCACGCCAGACAAGCAGTTCAAGGGTGAAACACCAGAGCTTGAATTGACTCGTGTGGATGCCAACGGAACTCCTGTTACAGTCAAGTACCAAGCGGTGGTGAAAGAAGTTGTTCCAACTAGCACTAACGCAACTAGCACAGGCCCTCAGGGTGTTCCTCAAACAGGTACTCCAACGTTTGAAGGTGGCGACCCACTGGTTCCAATCGATGAAACAGTAGTGCCAACCTTCGAGGACGGAAGTAAAGAGAAGACCATTCCAGGTCAAGGAACTTACACAATTGCGCCAGACGGAACAGTAACCTTCACTCCAGACAAGCAGTTTGTAGGCAAACCAGACCCAGTCACAGTGAAACGTGTGGATAAGAATGGTACTCCAGTAACTGCGACTTACAGTCCAGAGTTTACGAAAGTAACACCTACAGGAACTGGGGCAACTAGCACAGGCACTCAAGGCCTTCCTCAAACTGGAACCCCAACCTTCCAAGGTGGCGATTCACTGGTTCCAATTGATGAAATAGTTGAACCAACCTTCGAAGATGGAAGTAAAGAGAAGTCTATTCCAGGTCAAGGAACTTATACGATTGCGCCAGATGGCACAGTGACCTTCACACCAGACAAACAGTTCGTTGGTAAACCAGATCCAGTCACCGTGAAACGTGTAGATAAGAACGGTACTGAAGTCACCGCAACTTATACACCAACAGTAACCAAGGTCACACCAACAGGAACTAACGCAACGAGCACAGGTCCTCAAGGTGTCCCTCAAACTGGTACCCCAACATTTGAAGGTGGCGATCCACTGGTTCCGATCGATGAAACAGTTGAGCCAACCTTCGAAGATGGAAGCAAAGAGAAATCTATTCCAGGTCAAGGAACTTACACTATTGCACCAGACGGAACTGTGACTTTCACTCCAGATAAACAGTTTGTTGGAAATCCAGATCCAGTCACCGTGAAACGTGTGGATAAGAATGGTACTCCAGTAACTGCGACTTACAGTCCAGAATTCACTAAGGTAACGCCTACAGGAACTGGTGCAACTAGCACAGGCCCTCAAGGTGTTCCGCAAACAGGTACCCCAACCTTCCAAGGTGGCGACCCACTGGTTCCGATCGATGAAACAGTCGAGCCAACCTTCGAAGATGGAAGCAAGGAAAAAGTGATTCCAGGACAAGGAACTTACACGATTGCACCAGATGGAACTGTAACCTTCACTCCAGACAAGCAGTTTGTAGGCAAACCAGATCCAGTAATGGTTAAACGCGTGGATAAGAATGGTACCCCAGTCACTGCGACTTACAGTCCAGAGTTTACGAAAGTAACACCAACTGGTGCGGGAGATAAGACAGAGGGGCTTCAAGGTCAAGTACAAGAAGGTAAAGTGATTTTCACTCCAGGTCATGACTCGGTTCCATTCCCAGCTGATTCGACTCCACTATTTGACAATGGGACAGCTGTGAAGGAAGTTCCAAATGTTGGTAAGTTCGAAGTGGACGCAGACGGTAAGGTAACCTTCACACCAGACAAACAGTTCAAGGGTGAAACACCAGAACTTGAATTGACTCGTGTGGATGCCAACGGCACTCCTGTTACTGTCAAGTACCAAGCGGTGGTGAAAGAAGTGGTTCCAACCAGCACTAATGCAACCAGCACAGGTCCTCAAGGCCTTCCACAAACAGGTACTCCAACCTTCCAAGGTGGTGATCCACTGGTTCCAATCGATGAAACAGTAGAGCCAACCTTCGAAGATGGAAGCAAAGAGAAGACCATTCCAGGACAAGGAACCTACACGATTGCGCCAGATGATACAGTAACCTTCACGCCAGATAAGCAGTTCGTTGGTAAACCAGATCCAATCACCGTGAAACGCGTGGATAAGAATGGCACTCCAGTGACTGCGACTTACAGTCCAGAATTTACGAAAGTAACACCAATTGGTAAGGATGCTTCCTCTGAAAATATCAAGGGACTTGTACAAACAGGTACACCAACGTTTGAAGGTGGGGATCCACTGGTTCCAATTGATGAAACTGTAGCACCAACCTTTGAAGATGGCTCAACTGAAAAAGTGATTCCAGGAGAAGGAACCTATACCATCTCACCAGATGGCACAGTAACCTTTACTCCAGAAGCTGATTTTGTAGGAAAAGGAACCGGCGTAACAATTGTTCGTAAGGATAAGAACGGTACCCCAGTTACTGCAAGCTATCGTCCAACAGTTGTAGATCCGTCTACTGGACAGGATACAACCTCTACAGGAGCTAAAGGCCAAACGCAAGTGGCAACTCCAGCGTTTGAAGGACATATCGATAGTACAGTTCCACCAACCTTTGAGGACGGCAGCACGACACTGGTTGTTCCAGGTGAAGGAAGCTATACAATTGATAAAGATGGTCACATTACCTTTACTCCAGAGGTAGACTTTGTTGGTACAGCCAAAGGAGTGGTTGTAAAACGTTTGGATATTTATGGCAACGTTGTTACAGCCCAGTATACACCAACAGTCATCGGCCAAACACGAGTAGAAGATGTAACCTCAGATGGACTCAAGGGTCAAACACAGACTGGTAAACCAATCTTTGAAGGTGATGTAGACTTAACAGTAGCACCAACCTTTGAGGATGGCTCAACTGAAAAAGTTGTTCCAGGAGAAGGCACTTATACCATCTCGCCAGACGGTGTTGTAACCTTTGTTCCAGAGCCAAACTTTGTTGGTACAGCTAAAGGAGTCGTTGTAATCCGTAAGGATCGCAATGGTCAAACAATTTCTGCAAGCTACACACCGAGAGTGACAGAAATTCCGGTCGTTCCAAATAGACCAAGTACTCCAGAACAACCAAAGGTTCCAGTAATTCCAGCTGAACCTGCGGTAGCAGTTCAAACACCAAAAGCTGAAGAGAGAGTTGAACCTGTTTATGTCGATCCAAAAGATGAAAAAGGGGTTCTTCCAAGAACGGGAAGTCAGGCAAGTGATCAGACTGCTTCAGGCCTCTTAGCAGCCATTGCCAGCTTAACATTCTTTGGTTTAGCAAATCGGAAGAAGAAATCTGAAGAAGATTAAGAGAGATCAATGTCTCCCTATTCGACAGATTGAGTTAAGTTTAAAAGCGATTCGGATTGAACTGCACCCCAAAAGTTAGACAGAAAAAATCTAACTTTTGGGGTATTTTATTATAAGATTAACTTATGAGGACAAAGTTCAGATATACGATCTTAGAACACAAGGAATCAGCTTAAAGCGACTTTCAGAAAAATATGGAATGAACCTTTCAAATCTTGAGTACTTAATCCGATTGATTGATCGCTATGGAATAGAGATCGTTAAAAAGGGGAAGAATCGTTACTATTCTCCTGAATTAAAACAAGGAATCATTGATAAAGTCCTATGTGAAGGCCGTTCGCAAGATGGAGTTTCTCTGGATTATGCTCTCCCAAATCGTGTGATGCTTCCTAGCTGGCTGGTGCAATACAAGAAAAACGGGTATACTGTTGTTGAGAAAAAAAGAGGGAGACCAGCTAAAATGGGACGTAAACGCAAGAAAACTTGGGAAGAAATGACTGAACTAGAGCGACTTCAAGAGGAGAATGAACGCTACGTACCGAGGTGGCCTTCCTAAAAAAGTTAAAAGAGCTAGAAGACAGGGACGAAGCCATAGAGCGAGAAAGGCAGAGACAGTTAGAGAAATGGTTTCAGGAGGATTTCGACTAGATTTACTTCTTGAAACGGCTCGTTTAGCTCGCTCAACTTATTATTATCAATTGAAACAGCTGGGGCAACCAGATAAGGATAAAGAGCTAAAGGATGAAATACAAGCCATTTATAGTGAACATAAAGGCAACTATGGCTATCGTCGAATCCATTTAGAATTAAGGAATTGTGGTTATACGGTCAATCATAAAAAGGTCCAATGTTTGATGAAAGTTCTTGGTTTAAGTGATCGAATTCGTCGTAAAAGGAAGTATTCTTCTTACCAAGGAGAGATTGGCAAGAAAGCAAAAAATCTTATTTAACGCCAGTTTGAAGCAGCCAAACCAATGGAAAAGTGCTATACGGATGTGACAGAGTTTGCCATTCCAGCAAGCAGTCAAAAGCTCTATCTATCACCAGCTTTAGATGGTTTTAACAGTGAAATCATTGCTTATAATCTTTCGACTTCACCGAACTTAGAACAAGTGAAAGTCATGCTAGAACAGGCGTTCACAGAGAAACACTACGAGAATACGATTCTCCATAGCGATCAAGGCTGGCAAT
>ERZ773042.414-NODE-414-length-29892-cov-11.020914_pt1 | contig 29892 bp, 18 predicted proteins | sample MGYA00511664_ERZ773042 | MGnify/ENA primary metagenome ERZ773042 (study PRJEB29015, sample SAMEA2737984) | human oral metagenome | biome: human oral; feature: human-associated habitat; material: dental | place: China | collected 2036 ... | reverse complement strand
CAGATATTACCAAGCGTGCCGGCATGGCTGTTGGCTCCTTTTATAAGTATTATGACTCCAAAGAAGCTATTTTTTTAGAGGTCTATGTGGCGGAGAATAACCGCATACGTGAGGAAACCATGCAGCGCGTGGATTGGCAAGGTGAACCTGAGGCAGTCGTTGAACAGCTTTTTGCAGTCACTTTTGAGTTGATCTCGCCTAATAAAATTTTGGCGGAGTGGAGCAAGCCGGGTATTTCTCAGATCTTGCATGACTACTATAATCAAGATGCTGGCCGCGCGGCCAATGTCTTTCACCAGTTTCTGATTCAGACATTCAGCCAGCGCTTGCAGGAGAAGGGCTTTTCTCAAGAGGAAGTCGCCCAAATCATGAAGGCTTACGATTTGCTCTACTACATTGACATGCATGTGACAGAGCAGGATTTTCCAGGCTATTTTGAGAGTATCGAGACCTTGGTGAAATATTTTTTAAAGGGAATTTTTGCTAAATAAAAATTTCCTTTTCTTGGAAGATAACGTGAATGAATTTATAAAAATATTCATTCAACGAAGGAGGTGGATTTGTGTGATATAGAGTCTTAGGTGGAAGTGAATTGGAAAAGATTTTTTTGAGAAGATTTAAATGAATATCAGAATCTATTCATTCAAACGAGGAAGTGAGGAAATAATGATGAAACAAGGTGGAATGCTGTTGAGTGGAAGGACTATTTTGGGGCTTTGCCTAGTTGTGATTGGTCTTTTGATCTTTGCTTATGGTGGGGCGGAATTTGGCTTTGGCCTAAGTTTGGGCTTCCAGTCTTTTTTGATTGGTGCTCTTATTTGTATCTTGGTTGGATTACTTGTGATACCAGGCGTGGCGGTAGCTATCAAGTTGGTGGTTTTGGTCTTGACGGCGATCAGTATCTTGCTCTATATTCACAGTATGCCTGATTTGGAAATTCTCTTACAACTGATATCGGATGTGGCTGTTATAGGCTTTGCTACTTTTCTAGCAGTGCTTCTTTTGAGAAAGTAGGGAGAGGAAATGATTATAGTTTATGATTCGGTAACGGGTGTTGGGAAGAAATTTGCAGAATCGCTGGGTTATCCGACACAAAGCATAAAGGAAAAGTTGGAGGAACCCTGCATTCTCATTACGCGAAATGCTGGGGCTGGGAAAATTCCCTGGTCCACTAAGCGCTTTATTAAGAAACATTCAAGCTTGATTAAGGGGTTTGTCAATAATGGAGATTCGGTGAAGCATGGACGGACCTTCTGCGGGGCGACAGCTTTGATTATCGAAAAATATGGGCTGCCGCACATCTGCGATATTGACCGAGGTGGCAAGAAAGAAGACATCAAACTTGTGCAGGAATACCTGGCTAAACTCTAAGAACAGATTATTTATATGATAAATATATGGGAAAAGGATGGGTGATAATCACTCATCCTTTTTATAGAAATGTTTGATAAAGTTTGTTTTTCTCCTAATTTTAGAAAAAACGCTCAAAAATATAAAAAAGGTTCTTGGCTTATTGAGATAAACGATCCTGTTTTATAAAATAGGAGGGAAACGATTATAAAAGTAAAGCGTTTTCTTTAAAAATGGAAGCGGTTACTAAAGAAAAAGAAGGAGGATACTATGGGAAAGGATCATTGGAATCGAAGGAGAGTTTATAGCATAAGGAAGTTTTCTATTGGCGTTTGCTCGATAGTTATTGGAACTTGCTTCCTCTTATTTGGAGCGAGTGTTGCGGGAGCAAGTCCAGTTTATGCAGAGGAGACAACTGCGTTGGTTGCTACAGAAAAGCCTGTGGAGGAAAAAACCGTTGAGGAAGAAGTGAGTGCCGAACCAGTGACAAGTCAGGCAGCTGAGCCTGTTGTGCATTCTCAGGAGGAGAAAAAAGAAGAAAGTCCTCAGCTTTCTAAAGCGGTGGAGGAAGTTTCAACAGCATCTCAAAATGGAGTAAAAGAGAATGCACAAGAAGCTACTCAAGAAAAAGCTGCGCAGCCTGAGATAAAATCTGCGACCAAGGAAGAAGTGAGCCAAATGATCGAAGACAGAAAAGTGAATTTTAATCAGAATTGGCACTTTAAATTAAATGCTAATGCTAAGGAAGCTGTCCAAGCTGAGACGGATGTCACATCGTGGAAAAAATTGGATCTGCCTCATGACTGGAGTATCCACTTTGATTTTGACCATGAGTCGCCTGCACAGAATGAAGGTGGCCAGCTCAACGGTGGAGATGCTTGGTATCGTAAGCCTCTGAAATTAGACGAAAAAGACCTTGATAAAAATGTTCGCCTCACATTTGATGGTGTCTACATGGATTCGCAAGTCTTTGTCAATGGCCAGCTGGTCGGGCATTATCCAAATGGCTACAACCAATTTTCATACGATATTACTCAATACCTCCACAAAGATGGTCGAGAAAATGTCATCGCTGTGCATGTTGTCAACAAGCAACCAAGCAGCCGTTGGTATTCAGGAAGCGGGATCTACCGTGATGTGAGTTTGCAAGTAACAGATAAGGTTCATGTTGAGAAAAATGGTACAACTATCTTAACGCCAGAACTTGAGAAACAACAAAACGGTAAGGTCGCTACTCATGTGACGAGTAAGATTGTCAATACAGACGATAAAGACCATGAAATCACAGCAGAATATCAGATTGTCAGACGTGGAGGTGAGGCAGTCACAGACCTCATCCGCACTGCTAGCCAAAAAATAAAAGCCCACGAGAGCAGTGCCATTCAGGCAAGTTTAGAAGTAGAAAAGCCGGAACTGTGGGCTGTGTTTAATGACAAGCCTGCCTTGTATGAGCTGGTAACACGGGTCTATCGTGATGGTCAGCTAGTCGATGCTAAGAAAGACTTGTTTGGCTATCGTTATTACAACTGGACTCCAAACGAAGGTTTCTCCCTCAATGGCCAGAAGGTCAAGTTCCACGGAGTATCCTTGCACCATGACCACGGGGCTCTAGGAGCAGAAGAAAACTATAAGGCTGAGTATCGTCGCCTCAAGCAAATGAAGGAAATGGGTGTCAACTCTATTCGTACGACCCACAATCCTGCAAGCGAACAGACTTTGCAGATTGCGGCGGAGCTGGGTCTGATGGTTCAAGAAGAGGCTTTTGACACTTGGTATGGAGGCAAGAAGCCTTATGATTACGGTCGTTTCTTTGAAAAAGATGCAACTCACCCAGAAGCTAAAAAGGGTGAAAAATGGTCTGACTATGACCTGCGGACCATGGTTGAAAGAGGTAAAAATAATCCTGCTATCGTTATGTGGTCGATCGGAAATGAAATCGGTGAAGCAAACGGCGATGCTCATTCGTTAGCGACGGTTAAACGCTTAGTCAAGATCATCAAGTCAGTTGATAAGACCCGCTATGTCACGATGGGAGCTGACAAATTCCGCTTTGGTGATGGTAGTGGTGGTCATGAAAAGATCGCAGATGAACTGGATGCAGTTGGCTTTAACTACTCAGAAGATAATTACAAGGCCTTACGTGCCAAACATCCAAACTGGTTGATTTATGGTTCTGAAACGTCTTCGGCAACTCGTACACGTGGTAGCTATTTCCATCCAGAGCAAGAATGGGTTGGAAGCAATCAGTATTGGCGCAATTATGAGCAGTCTGACTATGGGAATGACCGTGTTGGTTGGGGTAAAACGGCAACTGCTTCTTGGACTTTTGACCGAGACAATGCGGGCTATGCAGGACAATTTATCTGGACAGGTACAGACTATATCGGCGAGCCAACTCCTTGGCACAACCAAAACAGTACACCTGTAAAGAGCTCTTATTTTGGAATAGTGGACACGGCGGGCATTCCAAAAAATGACTACTACCTTTACCAAAGTCAGTGGGTTTCAGCTAAGAAGAAACCTATGGTTCATCTGCTTCCTCACTGGAACTGGGAAGATCAAGACTTGGCAGACAATGTTGCAGATGCTGAAAATAAAATACCAGTCCGTGCATACTCCAATGCTGCTAGCGTTGAATTGTACTTGAACAACCAATCTTTGGGAGTCAAGAAATTTAATAAAAAAGAAACCAGCGACGGCCGCAGCTATCAAGAAGGAGCAAATCCTCAAGAACTTTACCTTGAGTGGAAAGTAGCTTATCAACCAGGCGCCTTGGAAGCTGTAGCTCGTGACGATCAAGGTAAAGAAATTGCCCGCGACAAGATTGTCACCGCAGGTCAGCCTGCCGGTGTACGCTTGGTCAAGGAAGAGCATGCTATCGCAGCAGACGGAAAAGACTTGACCTATATCTACTATGAAATCGTTGACCGTGACGGCAATGTCGTGCCAACTGCCAATAATCTTGTTCGCTTCCAATTGCATGGACAAGGTCAGCTAGTCGGTGTAGACAATGGAGAGCAAGCCAGCCGTGAACGTTACAAGGAACAAGCAGACGGCTCTTGGATCCGCAAAGCCTTTAACGGTAAGGGAGTTGCCATTGTCAAATCAACAGACCAAGCCGGTCAATTCACGCTGACTGCCCATTCTGGTTTATTAAAATCAGACCAGGTGACAGTCTTTACCGGCAAGGACGAGCAGAAAGAAAAGACTGTTTTAGGTATAGAAGTGCCAAACGTTCGTACAGTTTTGGGACAAGCTCCAAGCTTGCTAGCGACAGTTCCTTTTGTTTACAGTGACGGTAGTCGTGCAGAACGTCCTGTGACTTGGTCACAAGCAGATGTTAGCCATTCAGGTATTGTAACCGTCAAAGGAGAGGCAGACGGCCGCCAAGTAGAAGCACGTGTGGAAGTTTTAGCCGTTGAAAGAGAATTGCCAGTTATTAAACGAGTGGCTCCTGGAACGGACTTGAGCAGTGTAGATAAGTCGATCCCACTTGCTCTAACTGACGGCAGTGTTGAGCATTATGATGTAGATAAATGGGAAATCGCGCCAGAAGATCAAGCTAAACTGTCTGTGGCAGGTTCTCGTATTCCAATGACAGGTCATCTGGCAGGCGATACCATTTCTGCTACCTTGCTCGTTGAAGAAGGGCAAGCAGCTGGACCTGTGACGCCGCTAGTGACTGTGGATGGAGAGGCAGTATCGGACCTGACCAGCCAAAAACCAGTCCATTATCAAAGCCTTACCTATGGAGAGCAGCTCCCTTCAGTGGCAGCTACAGCTGAAAATGCGGATGTGACTGTGGTTCAAGCCAGTGCTTCAAACGGTATGCGCGCAAATATTTATGTCCAGCCAAAAGATGGCGGAGCCTTGCAGACTTATGCTGTGCAATTCCTAGAAGAAGCACCGAAAATTGACCATTTGAGCCTCCAAGTTGAGCAAGCTGACGGTCTCAAAGAAGACCAGACTGTCCAATTAACTGTTTTGGCTCACTATCAAGATGGCACTCAGGCAGTTTTACAGGCTGATAAGGTGGCCTTCTCTACGAAAGGTGAAGGAGAAGTTGCCGTTCGTAAAGGAAGCTTGGAACTGCACAAGCCAGGAAATGTGACTTTGAAAGCAGAGTATGACGGTGCTGAAGGGCAAGTGGAACTAGCGATTCAAGCCAATACGGAGAAGAAAGTGGTTCAAGTAGTCCGCCCAGTCCATGTGGTAACAGACTTGCATCAAGAACCAAAACTGCCAACAACCGTGACGGTTGAGTACGACAAAGGTTTCTCTAAAGTTCATAAGGTTACTTGGCAGGCTGTCGAAAAAGAAAAACTTAATCGCTACCACACTTTTGAAGTGGTCGGAAAAGTTGAAGGTATTGAGCAGGAAGCGCGTGCTAAGGTGTCTGTGGAAGGCATTATCGCAGTAGAGGAAGTCAGCGTGACAACTCCACTTGCGGAAGCGCCACATCTGCCAGAGAGTGTCCGGACCTACCATTCAAATGGCCAAGTTTCCTCAGCAAAAGTCACTTGGGACGCTATTTCGCCAAGTCAATATCAAAAAGAAGGCGTCTTCACGGTCACTGGTCAGGTAGAAGGTAGTCAGTTGCCAACCAAACTCCATGTCCGTGTCTCTGCTAAGACTGAAAATGGAGCCAATATTTCGGACCAATGGACAGGTTCAGAATTGCCACTGGCCTTTGCTTCGGACTCTAATCCAAGTGACCTAGTATCTTATGTTAATGATAAGGTGATTTCTTACAATGACCAACCAGCGAATCGTTGGACAAACTGGAACCGTCAAGATGAGGCTTCAGTTGGCGTTCTCTTTGGAGATTCTGGTATTATGACCAAGCGGGCAGTAGATAATCTAAACGTAGCCTTCCACGAAGATCACGGTGTTGGTGCTCCGAAATCCTACGTGATCGAGTATTATGCTGGCAAGACCGTACCGACTGCGCCTAAAAATCCTAGCTTTGTCGAAAGCGAAGAGCATGTCTTCAACGATGATGCCAACTGGAAACCGGTGACTAACCTCAAAGCTCCAGATCAACTCAAAGCTGGGGAAATGAATCACTTTAACTTTGATAAAGTCGATACTTATGCCCTTAGGATTCGTATGGTAAGAGCGGATGACAAGAGGGGAACCTCTATCACAGAAGTCCAAATCTTCTCGAAACAAGTGGCTGCAGCGAAAGAGGCGGAAACCCGCATCCAAGTGGCTGGTCAAGACTTGCCAAACTTTAACCCAAGCTTGACTGATTATTATCTCCCGGCTAATGACGGAAGAGTACCAGCAATAACTGCTAGTGTCAGCAATAATGGTCTGGCAACAGTCGTGCCAAGTGTCCATGAGGGAGATCCTGTTCGTGTTGTCGTGAAGGCAGAAAACGGAGATATCCTTGGAGAATACCGTCTCCACTTTACAAATGATAAAGACTTGCTGGCTCGCAAGCCAGTAGCAGCAGTGAAACAGTCTCGCTTGCTTCACCTAGGTCAAAGTCTAGACTTGCCAAACAAAGTTCCTGTTTACTTCACTGGTACATCAGACTATGAAGTCAAAGACCTGACTGTCGAGTGGGAGCCAGTTCCAACTGAAAATCTGGCAAAAGCTGGTGAATTTACTGTTCGAGGGCGCCTGCTAGGTAGTGACCTACCTGTCGAGCTCTCTGTCCGAGTGACCGATAAGCAAGGCGCGTCTGTGTCAGACAATCCATATTATGATGAAAATGGCAATCAAGCCTTTGCTTCAGCAACCAATGATATTGACCCAGGTTCTCATGACCGTGTGGACTATATCAATGATGGGGATCATGATGATAGTCGTCGTTGGACCAACTGGTCTGCTACTCCGTCAGCGAATCCAGAAGTCTCAGTAGGTGTCATCTTCAAGAACCAAGGCAAGATTGTCAAGCGGACGGTCGTTCAAACCAAACTGCGCTTCTTTGCCGATAGCGGAACAGATGCACCATCTAAGCTTGTTTTAGAGCGCTATGTTGGACCGGATTTTGATGCTCCTGTCTATTACTCCAACTATCAAGCTTACGAGCCGAATCATCCGTTTAACAACCCTGACAACTGGGAAGCTGTTCCATATAACATCAACCAAGAAATCCAGGCAGGCACGGAACTTACAGCAAGCTTTAAGGCTGTCAAGTCGAAAGCGATGAGATGGCGGATGGAAAGAAAAGATGACAAGAACGGGGTTGCTCTGACGGAAATGACCTTCTTGGCACCAAGCGAATTGGCTAAGGAAAGTACAAATTCTAAGATTTTGGTAGATGGAAAAGAACTACCAGACTTCTCTCAAGAGCGTCAGAATTATCAAGTGACTTATACTGGTCAACGTCCGAAGATCACAGTAGCAGAAAGCGACCAAGCAGCTTCGACGGTTGTGGATAGTGGAGATGACCATTTGCCAGTCTTGGTGCGCCTTGTTTCAGAAAATGGTAAGCAGGTCAAGGAATACCGCATCCAATTGACCAAGGAAAAACCAGTGACTGGGAAAACTGCAGCTGCTGTCCAAGAGGAACTTCCAAATCTAGAAGTCCTCGAACAAGAGCTCAACTTCCAAACAGTTGAAAAAGAGGATCCGACACTCAAACTAGGAGAAAAGCGTGTGGCTCAAGAAGGCCAAAATGGTCAGGAACGAGTTCTTACAGAAGTTTATCCAGACGGCAAGCGAGAAGAGAAGCTACGAGAAGTTCTTCAAGCTCCGACAGATCGAATCGTACTGGTCGGAACGAAGAAAGAAGATTCTCAGCCATCACCTGAAACTCACCATGTGACTCCTCAAAAACCAGAAGAGACTGGTAAGGGCGAAACTCGGATTGTAGAAGTTGAGAAAAGTCAAAGTTCAACTCAGCCAGCTACAGAAAGACCTGCTCAAGCACCAGCAAAAGCTGAAGAAACAAAATCGGAAGCTAGAACAGCAAGTCAAACAGACAGTGATCGTTTGCCAAATACAGGAAACCGTTCTGCGCAGGTAGCAGCACTGGCAGGAATGGGATTGTTAGGCTTAGTAGCTAGTCTTGTAGCAAAACTAAAGAAAAAAGAAGATTAAGTCTCTAGAAGATGAATCTTGACAACGAAAGCTGTCGAATTAGGAGAGTGGGACAGAAATCGGTAATTCGTTAGAATTCGATTTCGTCGTCCCACCTCCGCACAGTTGAGTAGGGCTGTAAAAGCTGATGAAATCAGCGTAGTAGAGCCCACTCAACCACTGCGTCTTGCTCGACAATCCAAAGACAATTGAGAGGCTAGGACTTTTGTCCCAGCCTCTTTTGCTGTTTTTATGATTGTGTAGAAGATGAATTTGGCAACCAAGACAGGTAGAAGTCAAGCCTGTCAGAAGCCAGTAAGTCCTCATGGGAAATTCGCTGCTGGCTTCGTCCGTCTAATTCTGCCTTTTTCACAAACTGGAAGTGGGGGTAGTTATCATGAGCGTAAATATCAAGCCATTTTTGACTTTGTGGCAGGTAGAGGCGCAGATGATCAAAGAGAGGAATGCCCAAGTCATACTGGGGCTTGCCGGGGCAAGTCGGATAGAGCCCCAAGACGCTCCAAATATACCAAGCAGAGAGGCTGCCATTGTCTTCGTCACCAGGAAAAGCCTGCCAACTAGCCTGAAAAGCCTCTTCTCTCAAGGCTTTAATTAACAGACTGGTGTATTCTGGCTTGGCACTATAGCGGAAAAGATAAGGGATATGAAAACTAGGTTGATTGGAAATGGCTAGCTGGCCAAAGTGAGCATTCGCCATCTCGCTCATTTCATGAATTTCGTAGCCGTAGCCTCTGACATCAAAATAAGGCTGATCCTGACAGAGCCTAGTCAGATAATCGGTAAAGGCTGCCTCACCGCCCATGAGCTCTTTTAAGCCTTCAATATCATGGAAGACGCTGAGCGTATTTTGAATAGCAGAGCATTCTGCGTAATCTCGTCCCCAGCTGTAAGGAGAAAAGTCGGCTCGGAATTGTCCTTGTCGGTCTCTGGCCCGCATATAGCCCGTTTCTGAGTCAAAAAAGTTTTGGTAATGGCGTGCCTGCTGGCCGTATCGCTGGGCTACTTGTTCCTCGTGGAGTTTGCTGGCTAGGCTGGCAATGCAAAAGTCGCTGTAACTATAGTCCAGCGTGTGGCTGACGCTTTCATGATAATCTGTTGGCAGGTAGCCCAGGGCTTGGTAGTCGCTAGCCCCGTGTCGGCCGTAACGTTGGGAAGGATCTTCTTTCTCGGCTGTGTCTAGCATGGCTTGGAACAATTCCTGTTCTAGATCGGGAATGAGATCTTTCGCAGCGGCATCCGCAATAACACCGTCAATCAAGGTGCCTGGCATCATGCCCCGTTCATCAGGAGCTAGCCACTTGGGTAGATAGCCCGTTTCTTTGTAGAAATTCAGAAATCCTTCTAGAAAGTCATGATAGATGTCTGGTGCGATAAGAGCTAGTAGAGGAAAATTGGTACGAAAACCATCCCAAAAACCGATATTAGTATAGAATTTGCCAGACTGGACAGTTTGATGGGTAAAGTCCCAATGAATTTCTTGTCCTTCAGGAGTGATTTCATAAAAGGTCTGAGGAAAGATGAAAAGGCGGTAAAGAGTCTGGTCGAATATGCGGCGGTCAACTTTCCCCTGCTCCACAACATCAAATCGGTGGAGATAGCTTTCCCAGGCTTGCTTGGTTTGCTCTTTCACCCTGTCAAAGTCAGCTTGGGGCAGATTCGTCACGGCTTGCTCTTCCGAGATAAAGGAAGTGGCTAGGACGAATTGTAGTTGTCCCTGCTCAAAGTCTAGAACCAAGTCCTCTCCAAGGGCATGACTGGCTTGAATGGGCTGGTCAAAGCTCAGGCAGACATGCATGGTCAGAGCTTGTTTGGCTGGATTGGTTTCTTCTTTCAAATTGCCTATAAGCGTGTAGGCGTCCAGCATATGAAAATGAGTCTGAGCCTCGCTGTGCAGGATAAGGCTGATAGGCTGGGCCAATTGGCTTGTGAGGCGAAAGCAGGCGCCGTAAGTAGTCGGAGTCAGTTCTGTGCTGACTTGGTAACGGTTGGAGTGAATTTTTAAATAATGTGGCTGAAAAACACTCTCGTCCGTTCGATACGACGACTGGCGGTGATAGATATCAGGCTTGCTGATCTTTTCGGTGACAGGCGTGAGCAAGAGCCAAGAGAAGTCCCCAATCCAAGGACTGGGCTGGTGGGTCAGACGAATGCCTTGGAAAATGGGCAAGTCTGGTTTAAAGAACCAAGCGCCATCTGTATGGCTACTCTGAGGGACAAAATAATTCATGCCGAATGGTGCCCCTGCATAGGGCAGGGTATTGCCATGGGAAAAGCTATGGGAATTGTCCGTTCCATAGCGGGTATCAATCGTTTCTAGTATTGTTTTAATGGAAAATCTCCTTCGATTCAGCTTGCTTTGTCTTGATTATAACATGAATCGAGAACCAGTGGCCAAGGCAAAAATATATGATCGAAAGGCCTTTAGTTTGTGTATATATTTTAAAAACTGTTTAGCCTATACTAGAGAATGTAAACGAGTATGAAAAAGGAGAAGGAATATGGTTTATTCTAAAGAAATTGTTGGGAAATGGTTGGAGTCTATTGCCCAGTTAGCACAAGATCATCCGACTTGGGTCTCTGTTTTTGAACGTTGTTATACGGATACTTTGGACAACACGGTCGAAATTTTAGAGGATGGGTCTACTTTTGTGCTGACAGGCGATATTCCGGCTATGTGGCTACGGGACTCTACTGCTCAGCTCAAGCCCTACCTCTTTGTAGCCAAGCAAGATCCAAACATTCGTCAAACGATTGCGGGTTTGGTCAAACGTCAGATGACGCTGATTCTCAAAGATCCTTATGCTAATGCCTTTAATATCGCTGACAACTGGAAAGGTCACCATGAAACAGATCATACAGACTTGTCTGGTTGGATTTGGGAACGCAAGTACGAAGTGGACTCTCTCTGCTATCCTTTGCAGCTGGCTTATCTCTTGTGGAAAGAAACTGGGGAAACGAGCCATCTAGACGCTACCTTTGTTGCTGGCGTCAGAGAAATTCTACGAGTTTGGACGATCGAGCAGGACCACAACCAGTCTTCTTATCGCTTTGTCCGTGATACGGATCGCAAGGAAGATACCTTGGTCAATGATGGGAGAGGCCCTGACTTTGCAGTGACAGGCATGACTTGGTCGGCCTTCCGTCCAAGTGATGATGCTTGTATATACAGCTATCTGGTACCGTCCAATATGTTTGCAACAGTTGTCTTGGGCTATGTGGCAGAAATCTTTGAAAAATTAAACTTAGAGGGTGCTGAGGAGATCGTTCCGCATGCGCAGCGTCTGCAAAAGGAAATCAAGGAAGGAATTGAAAACTACGCCTACACCCAAAATGCCAAGGGTGAAAAGATTTACGCTTTTGAAGTAGACGGTCTGGGGAATGCCAGCATCATGGACGATCCGAATGTACCAAGTCTTTTAGCAGCGCCTTATCTAGGCTTTTGCTCAATTGACGACGAAGTCTACCAAGCGACACGCCGCACCATCCTGAGCTTAGAAAATCCTTACTATTATGAGGGAGAATATGCTGCAGGACTTGGTAGCTCGCATACCTTCTACCGCTATATCTGGCCGATTGCCCTAGCCATTCAAGGATTGACCACGCACGATAAGGAAGAAAAACGTCGGATTCTGGACTTGCTCGTGGCCTGCGATGGTGGTACAGGTGTTATGCATGAAAGCTTCCATGTGGACGATCCAACCAAGTATTCTCGCGAATGGTTCAGCTGGGCCAACATGATGTTCTGCGAACTGGTATTAGATTATTATGATTTAAAAATTGAGGTATAGAATTAACAAATAGAGGAACAAAAATGGAAAATATTACTGTACATATCATTTCTCACAGCCACTGGGATCGCGAATGGTATCTCCCCTTTGAATCCCACCGTATGCAGCTGGTCGAGCTTTTTGACAATCTCTTTGATTTGTTTGAAAATGATCCAGAATTCAAAAGCTTCCACCTAGACGGGCAAACTATTGTCTTGGATGATTATCTGGAAATCCGTCCGGAAAATCGCGACAAACTGCAGCGCTACATTGACGAGGGCAAACTGAAAATCGGGCCTTTCTATATTTTGCAGGATGATTATTTGATTTCTAGCGAAGCCAATGTCCGCAATACCTTGATTGGTCAGCAAGAATGCAAGAAATGGGGCAAGTCCACTCAGATTGGTTATTTCCCTGATACTTTTGGAAATATGGGACAAGCGCCTCAGCTCTTGCAGCAATCTGGCATTCATGTAGCAGCTTTCGGCCGTGGGGTTAAGCCGATTGGCTTTGACAACCAAGTCTTGGAGGACGAGCAGTTCACTTCTCAGTATTCTGAAATGTACTGGCAAGGTGCCGATGGAAGTAAAGTTCTAGGCATTCTCTTTGCCAACTGGTACAGCAATGGGAATGAAATCCCAGTCGATCCAGAAGAAGCGAAAGTTTTCTGGGAGCAAAAACTGGCTGATGTGAAGAGCTATGCCTCTACCAATCAATGGCTGATGATGAACGGCTGTGACCACCAGCCAGTTCAGCGTGACCTTAGCCAAGCCATCCGAGTAGCCAATGAGCTTTATCCAGAAATCAACTTTGTCCACAGCTCTTTTGATGACTATATGCAAGCTGTGGAAGCTGCTCTGCCTGAGGAACTGTCAACAGTTCAAGGAGAATTGACCAGCCAAGAAACGGATGGTTGGTACACCTTAGCTAATACCTCTTCAGCCCGCATTTATCTGAAGCAGGCCTTCCAAGAAAACAGTAACTTGTTAGAGCAGGTGGCTGAGCCGCTGACTGTTATCACAGGCGGTCACAATCACAAAGACCAGCTGACTTATGCTTGGAAGACCCTCTTGCAAAATGCTCCACATGACAGCATTTGCGGCTGCAGTGTCGACGAAGTTCACCGCGAAATGGAGATCCGCTTCGCTAAGGTCAATCAAGTGGGCGAATTTGTCAAAGGCAACCTGCTGGAAGAATGGAAGCAAAAGCTGGATAGCCGCCAAGCTGAGAGTGACCTGCTCTTCACCGTTATCAATACTGGGCTCCATGACAAAGTAGATACGGTTTCTGTGGATGTGACCTTTGCGACCTGTGATTTTAAGGAAGCACATCCGACAGAAGCCTATAGGAGAATGGCAGAATTGACAATTCCAGACTTGATTGTGAAGGATTTGGATGGTCGTTATGTTGAAGCCAAAATCGAAGATTTGGGAGCTCATTTCCAATATGATCTTCCAAAAGACCGCTTCCGTCAGGCTTATATTGCCCGCCAGTTGCGCGTGACATTGCCGATTCATCTAGCCCCCCTGGCTTGGAAAACCTTCCAATTGCTTCCTGGTGCAAAAGAAGAGCATGAAGGCCTCTACCGCAATGGCGTAATTGACACTCCATTTGTAACTATCAGCTTTGATGAAGACTTGACCGTCTATGATAAGACGACCCATGAAGCCTATGAAGGCTTCCTCCGCTTTGAAGATCGCGGCGATATTGGAAATGAGTATATCTACTTCCAGCCAAAAAATACAGAGCCAATCTATGCCAAACTGGTTGGCGTTAAGGTGTTAGAAAACAATGCCCGCTATGCCAAGGTGGAATTAAACCATGAATTGACCTTGCCAGTAAGTGCAGATGAACTGTTGGATCAAGAACAAAAGGGCATCGTTGAGTTTATGAAGCGCTCAGCAGGCCGTTCGTCAGAATTGACAACTATGGTCTTGACAACTGAGTTAACGGTTTTTGCGGACAGCCCACAATTGCGCTTTAAGACTCGCTTTACCAATACTGCTAAGGATCACCGCATCCGTGTTCTCTTCAGAACTCACAACAGCAGTAAAACCAACGATTCAGACAGCATCTACGAAGTGGTTCGCCGCAACAATAAACCAGCTGCTTCATGGGAAAATCCAGAAAATCCACAGCACCAACAAGCCTTCGTCAGCCTTTATGATGACCAAAAAGCAGTCACAGTAGCCAATAAAGGGCTAAATGAATACGAGATTTTAGGCGATGATACGATTGCAGTAACGATTCTGCGGGCAACTGGTGAGCTGGGCGACTGGGGCTACTTCCCTACGCCAGAAGCGCAGTGCTTGCGTGACTTCCAAGTCGAGTACACGGTGGAATGCCACCAACCGCAAGAGCGATTTGCTGCTTATCGTCGGGCCAAAGCCTTCCAAACACCGTTGACAGCTCTGCAAATTTCCAAACAAGAAGGGACTGTTGCAGCGGTTGGGCAAGCCTTGGATCACCCTGCTTTGAACCTAGCAGAAATCTGCCCGACAGCCCTTAAAGTAGCGGAAGACGAGTCAGGAATCGTACTTCGCTACTACAATATGGCCCAAGAGGAGCAAGAAGTGACAACTGGTTCCCAAACTCTAGTCAACCTTTTGGAAGAAGTGCTTCCAGAAAAGGATGGAATCTTAGGACCACAGGAAATTCGTACAGAGCTCTTGAAAAACGATTAAAAAGAGGAGGCTAGGGCAATGGACTAAATACTTGAACATTTAGTTCCTTGCCCTATTGCCTTTCAAGTTCTATAAAACAGAGAAAGGAGAAAAAATGCTTATTGCAACAATTGACATAGGCGGTACAGGTATCAAGTTTGCGGCTATGTCCAAAGAAGGAGAGATACTGGAAAAGCAAGACATTGCTACGCCAGACAATTTAGATGCCTTGCTAGCTTGGCTGGATTCGTGTCTTTCCAAGCGGGATTACCAGGGCATTGCCATGAGTGTGCCTGGGGCGGTTGACCGAGAGACAGGAGTCATTGATGGGATTAGCGCTGTTCCTTATATTCACGGTTTTTCCTGGTATGATAAGCTGGCTTCTTATGGTTTGCCAGTCCATCTAGAAAATGATGCCAACTGTGTTGGTTTGAGTGAACTTCTGGCTCATCCCGAGCTGGAAAATGCAGCCTGTGTGGTTATCGGTACTGGGATTGGCGGAGCTATGATTATCAATGGCAAGCTTCATCGTGGTCGTCACAGTTTGGGTGGGGAGTTTGGCTATATGACAACCCTAGCACCTGCTGAAAAACTCAATAACTGGTCGCAACTAGCCTCAACTGGCAATATGGTAGCTTACGTGGTTGAAAAATCAGGGCAGGTAGGCTGGGATGGTCGCAAGATTTACCAAGAGGCTGCGACAGGAAATGCTCTTTGTCAAGAGGCTATCGAGCGGATGAACCGCAATCTTGCACAAGGTTTGCTCAATATCCAGTATCTGATCGATCCAGATGTGATTAGTCTGGGCGGCTCCATCAGCCAAAATCCTGACTTTATTCAAGGTGTCCGCTCAGCGATTGCTTACTATGTCGACCGCTATGAAGAGTATTCGGTGGCACCAGAAATTTTAGCATGTACCTACAAGGGGGAGGCTAATCTTTATGGTGCTTTAGTAAACTGGTTACAGGAGGAAGGCCAATGGCCACATTCTTAGGATTATCAAGCAAGCAAGAAAAAGCTCTTGCTCGCTTAGAAAAATATTTGAACTTGGGCGAGATTGAAGTCAGTCTTGTTCCTAGCTCAGCCGTCTCAATCAAGGTGGAAGGCCATCAGGGACGTTATCAAGTCAGCTATCATAAGCCTCATCAGCTCTATCGTGCTTTAGCCCTCTTATCTGCCGCTCTCAAAGCAGGGCAGGATGAGGTGGAGATTGAGGAAAGAGCGGTCTATGAGGACTTGGCCTATATGGCCGACTGCTCTCGCAACGCCGTCTTGAATCTGAACTCGGCTAAGAAAATGATTGAAGTCTTGGCCTTGATGGGATATTCCACTTTTGAACTTTACATGGAAGATACCTATGAGATAGCAGACCAGCCCTATTTTGGCTATTTCAGAGGGCGTTATACTGTTGCAGAATTGCAAGAGATTGAGGCCTATGCCGCAGATTTTGATTTGACCTTCGTGCCTTGTATTCAGACCTTGGCGCACCTATCCGCTTTTGTCAAATGGGGGGTCAAGGAAGTGCAGGAACTTCGAGATGTGGAGGATATCTTACTGATCGGGGAAGAAAAGGTCTACGACCTCATAGAAGGCATGTTTAAGACAATGTCCCAGCTTCGCACACGTAAGATAAATATCGGGATGGACGAAGCCCACTTGGTTGGCCTCGGACGTTATTTGATTCAGCATGGTTTCCAAAATCGCAGTCTCCTCATGTGCCAACACCTTGAGCGCGTGCTGGATATCGCTGATAAGTACAGTTTCCACTGTCAAATGTGGAGCGATATGTTCTTCAAGCTCATGTCAGCAGATGGCCAGTACGACCGTGATGTAGAAGTTCCAGAGGAAACTCGAGTTTATCTGGATCAACTCAAAGACCGTGTGACCTTGGTTTACTGGGATTACTATCAGGATAGCGAGGAAAAATACAACCGTAACTTCCAAAATCATCACAAAATCAGTCAGGACATTGCCTTTGCTGGCGGTGCTTGGAAGTGGATTGGCTTCACACCGCACAACCATTTCAGTCGCTTAGTGGCTATCGAAGCTAATAAAGCCTGCCGCCAAAATCATGTCAAGGAAGTGATTGTGACTGGCTGGGGAGATAACGGTGGAGAAACTTCTCAATTTTCTATCCTGCCTGCCCTACAGATTTGGGCAGAACTAGCTTATCGAAATGATTTAGATAAATTAGCCGAGCATTTCTTGGTTAGCACAGGTCTTGATGTTGATGATTTTATGAAAGTAGACTTGGCCAATCTATTGCCAGGCTTGCCAGAAAACCTCAGCGGTATCAATCCAAATCGTTATATCCTCTATCAAGATATTCTCTGTCCTTTGCTGGAACGCCATATCCGACCTGAAGAGGACGGCCAGCATTTTGAAGCTGCCGCTCAGTCCTTGAAAGAAGTCAGCCACAAAGCTGGTGAATATAGTTATCTCTTTGAGACTCAGGCTCAGTTGAATGCGCTCTTGGCCTTGAAGATTGCCGTCACATCTGGCATTCAAGAAGCCTATCGTGCAGGAGACAAGGATCGCTTGGCAGAACTAGCTGAGAAAGATTTGCCTTTGCTCTATCAAAAAGTGGAAGACTTTGCCGAGCAATTCAGTCGCCAATGGCAGCTAGAAAACAAGATTTTCGGTTTAGATACTATTGATATCCGCTTTGGAGGCTTGCTCAAGCGGATCAAACGGGCGCAGGAACGCCTACAGCAATACACGACTGGTCAGCTTGATTCTGTAGAAGAACTAGAGCAAGAAATCTTGCCTTTCAATGACTTTTATGGAGACAAGAACTTTGCAGCCACGACAGCTAACCAATGGCATACTATCGCTACAGCGTCAACGATTTACACAACGTAATTATTTTGTTTGATCATAGTTTTCATGCCTCTGTTCTATTTTTTATCTGTATATTAGATAAATAATTTGTATAGTTTTTTCTATAATTAGGAGTTTAAATGAGAATAGAAAAAGGCATATAATAGAAACATGAAAACGATATCAAAACAATAGAAAGGGAGATTTGAATGAATAAGGTTATCAAAACACTGAAAGAAAACTTTATTTTCTTGCTCATGGTCTTACCAGGAGTTGTTTGGTTTGTTTTGTTCTTCTATATACCAGTTTTAGGAAACGTCGTTGCATTTAAGAATTTTAAACTAAGTGGTGAAGGATTCATCCATAGCCTTATGAGCAGTGAATGGGTGGGATTCAATAACTTTAAGTTCTTATTTAATTCCAAGGATGCCTATACGATTACACGAAATACCATTCTTTATAATGGTGGTTTCATCATTTTAGGATTGATTTTCTCTGTCGGAATTGCCATTATCTTTAGCGAACTTCGTTCGAAAAAGATGGTAAAGATTTATCAGACAACCATGTTATTTCCGTATTTCCTTTCTTGGGTTATCATTAGTTTCTTCGTAGATGCTTTCTTGAACCCTGGCAAGGGCTTGCTGAACAATTTATTGCACAATCCGAATATCAACTTTTACACAGTGGTCTCTTTCTGGCCAGCCTTCATCCTTTTCATTGGTATCTGGAAGGGCTTAGGATACAGTAGTATTTTGTACTATGCAAGTATCATGGGAATTGATCCGACTTACTATGAGGCAGCAACGGTAGACGGTGCTACAAAATGGCAGCGCATCCGGAACATCACATTGCCATCTTTGGCTTCTCTTATCACAGTATTGACCATTCTAGCAGTCGGAAACATCTTCCGCGCGGACTTCGGCTTGTTCTATACTGTTCCGCATAATTCAGGATCACTCTTTAGCGTAACCAATGTCTTGGATACCTATGTGTATCGTGGATTGACCGGTACAGGTGATATCGGGATGGCTTCAGCTGCGGGTCTCTATCAATCAATTGTTGGCTGTATCCTCGTTATCGTCAGCAACCTGATTGTCCGCAGAATTGATAAAGAATCTGCTCTCTTTTAGAAGGAGGAATTTATGAAATCCCCAAAAATTCAAAAAGAGAAAGTCGATAATGTGGGAATTCACTCCTTTAGTAAAAAAGCCGATTTTTTCTTTAACATCTTGATTGCGATCTTCTCGCTTTCCTGTGTTCTGCCTTTCTTCTTTGTCATCATCATCTCGCTGACAGATGAAAGCAGTTTGGTTCATAATGGTTTTGCCTTTTGGCCATCACAGTTTAGCTGGGCGGGCTATGAATTCTTGCTTAGCCTGAAAGACAAACTCTTGCAGTCACTCTTTGTGACAGTGGTGATTACGGTAGTAGGTACTAGTTTGAATGTCTTTTTCACAACAACTTACGCCTATGCTATCTCACGTCGCAGCTTTAAATTCAAACGCTTCTTTACCTTGTTTGCAATGGCAAGTATGCTCTTCCAAGCAGGGATGATCCCTACTTACATCGTTATGACCAACTTGCTTGGTTTAGGAGATACAGTGTGGGCCTTGATTTTGCCGCTACTGCTTAGTCCTTTCAATATCATTCTGATGAGAACCTTCTTCAAGAGAACGATCCCAGAAGCGATTATTGAATCTGCTAAGATTGATGGTGCCAGCGAGACTCGGATTTTCTTCCAAATCTGTTTGCCACTATCTCTTCCAGGTATCGCTACAATCACTCTCTTCACTGCCCTCGCTTATTGGAATGATTGGTTTAACGCCCTGCTCTACATTCGCAGTGACAACTTAGTTCCCCTTCAATATTTGCTGATGAAGATTCAACAAAATATGGACTACTTGTCTAAGAGTGCGGGAGCGAGTGCTCAGCTTGCAGGCTTGACAGGATCTCTCCCTAAAGAGTCTGGTCGTATGGCCATGGTCGTAATTGCAACCTTGCCAATCGCTTGCGTCTATCCATTCTTCCAACGTTACTTCGTTAAGGGATTGACTATCGGAGGCGTCAAAGAATAGCTTGCCCCTTTAGTCTTAGAGTTTTTACTACTAAAAACTCACATTATTAAATTTGTATATAAAAAATTAAAAGGAGATTTTTCTATGAAAAATTGGAAAAAATATGCTCTAGCTTCTGCTAGCTTCTTGGCTTTCTCAGGCCTCCTAGCAGGCTGCGGTAGTCTTACTGGTAACAACCAAAAGTCATCTAAAACGGATGATGGTAAGACAGTTATCAAGATGTACCAAATCGGTGACAAACCAGATAATTTGGACAAATTGCTCGAAAATGCTAACAAGATTATCGGCAAAGAAATCGATGCTAAGTTGGATATCGAGTACATCGGTTGGGGTGACTACGAACAAAAAATGAACGTTATTACTTCATCAGGTGAAAACTACGACATCGCCTTCGCTCAAAACTATGTCATCAATGCCCAAAAAGGCGCTTATGCTGACTTGACTGAGCTCTACAAAAAAGAAGGTAAAAAACTTTACGATTCTTTAGACCCAGCTTACATCAAAGGAAACACTGTCAACGGTAAAATCTATGCTGTTCCAGTTAATGCCAATGTAACTTCTTCACAAAACTTTGCCTTCAACGGACCACTTCTTGAAAAATATGGTATCAGCGATATTTCAAATATCCATTCTTACCAAGATTTGGAACCAGTTTTGAAAGCTGCTAAAGAAAAAGATCCAAAAGTTGTTCCTTTCGCTATCGGTAAGAACTTTATCCCATCTGATAACTTTGATTATCCTGTAACGAACGGACTTCCTTTCGTTATTGACTTGGAAGGCGATACAACTAAGATTGTAAACCGTTACGAAGTTCCTCGTTTCTTGGATAGCCTCAGAACCATCCATAAGTACTATCAAGCGGGCTATATTCCAAAAGACGTAGCAACTAGCGATACTGCTTATCAATTGTCTGAAGATTCTTGGTTCGTTCGTGAAGAAACAGTAGGACCTGCTGACTATGGTAACAGCTTACTTTCTCGTGTAGCTAACCGTAAGATCGAAATCAGCCAACTGACTAAGAACTACAAGAAGAACCAAACTACTCAAGTAGCGAACTTCGTTATCTCAAACAACTCTAAGAACAAAGAAAAATCAATGGAATTGTTGACTTTGCTTAACACTAATCCTGAATTGCTGAACGGCCTTGTATATGGACCAGAAGGCGAAAACTGGGAAAAAGTTGAAGGTAAAGAAAACCGCGTTCGTACTTTGAAAGGCTACAATGGTAACACCCACATGTCTGGCTGGAACACAGGTAACAACTGGATTCTTTACATCAATGAAAACGTAACAGATCAACAAATCGAAGATTCTAAGAAGATTCTTGCAGAATCACCAGAATCACCAGCTCTTGGATTTAACTTCAATGTAGACCCAGTTAAAGCAGAAGTATCTAGCATCACGAACACAATGAAAGAATACGATACTGCTATCAACACTGGTACAGTTGATCCTGACGTTGAAATTCCTAAGATGATGGACAAACTGAAATCTGAAGGAGCATACGATAAAGTATTGAAAGAAATGCAAAAACAATACGACGAATTCCTTGCTGCTAAGAAATAAGCAAAATCATAAATCCTCCTCGTCATATTTTGAGGAGGATTTTTCTTCTGTTGACTGAGAGGAATTTTTGGAAACGGTTGAAATGTGTTATAATTCTATAATGTGTGGAAATTTGACCAGCAGAAAGGAAGAACGATGGGAAAATTAGTTGAGTGGATTTTTCAACGAGTTTATATGGCTATGCTTGCATCCGCAATTTTTTGGGTATTGGCTCTGTGTGGAGGTCTTGTTTTTGGACTTGCTCCAGCGGGGTGTGTGCTTATGACTTTGTTTCAGCAATATCGCTATGACTATAAAAAATATCACTGGAAAGAAGCATGGGATCTGTTTAAAGAAAATTTCCTTGCTACAAACAAAGTATTTTTCACTTTGCTTGTAGTGCAGGCTCTTTTATCTTATGGGATTTATCTCCTTATCCAGCTTCCTCACCAAACTATTTTCTACCTTTTATTGACGATAGCAAATCTGCTCTTTTTGCTTTTGGCACCAGCAGTATACGCAGTCTATCTGAAATTGCAGGTCTTTTTTGAGTTTTCTTATAAAAATAGCTTGAAATTATCTTTGATTGGCGTTTTTCTCAATATTTCAGCCATGTTGAAACTCTTATTAGGGACAATCCTGCTATTGATTGCCAGCTACTTTATGCCGGCTTTGCTCTTCTTTGCTTTTATTGGGCTTTGGCACTTTTTTGTTAGTGATGTTTTAGACCCAATTTACCAAACCATTCAGTCTAAGTTGATAACAGAAAAACCATGAAGAAATTTTGGCTCCATTCGTTACTAAAAGTTTATGCTGTCATTATGGTGGCTATTGTGGGATGTTTAGGTCTCATTTTGTCTTATTCTGATTGGCATAGTCGTTATAAGGAAACTGAGCAAATTGCGCAGCAAGCAGTGACTCGATTGGCTGACGAAGTGGATTATTATAACCGCCGAGCGAATCAACTGGCTCAAAGTCTGGTTGAAAATCGAGCAAAATTGGACGGGGTTTATAACTACTTTATCATGAGTCCCTCTGAGTACGCTAGTTGGCGCTTATCAGCAGATGTGCCTACTTATGTTCAAGTATCCCTCCACCAAAATATCAATGATATTTATGTTGAAAATGAATTTGTTACAGGCATTGATATTGCTTTAAATGATTACAAAACTGTTTTTGTCTCCACAAGGCAAGCGAGAGGTGGCAAACAGCTTCCTGCTGAGGAATTTAGACCTGCGCGCGATGCCTTTCCCATCGCGATTTATGATAAGGCAGTCGATCAAGTCATCGGAACGATTTACATTCGGATTGATGGAGAAGTCTTCAACAAGGTTGTCGATAATACGCGGGGCGATGTTCCACTCGCTCTCAGCGTTATTTCGCCTTACAAAAAAGAAATTCTGCATTTTGGTGATACAAAAGGAATTGGCCAAAATGATTGGATCAAAAAAGAAACTATCTACAATTACACTGTCCAGACAGCAGTCCCTGCGCATTATGTGATAGAGAAGACGGTTTTCAGCACTGGTTTGATTATTTTTTCTGGTCTGATTTTGGTTGGAGTTTTATATGCCGCTTTGCAGAGGATATTTCTCAATTACCAAAGACAGGTAGTTGATATTGTGGATACGCTTCATCTCATCACGGATGGTGAAAATCAGAAGCGCATTGCGACAGAGACCAAGGAGCAGGAGTTGCTTCTGATTGCGACAACGACCAATATCATGTTGGACAGTCTGGACAAGAGTATTCGGGATATTTATCGTTTGGAGATTAGCCAAAAAGATGCCAATATGAGGGCCTTGCAGGCGCAAATCAATCCTCATTTTATGTACAATACCTTGGAATTTATCAGGATGTATGCAGTCATGCAGCGGCAGGAAGAGTTGGCAGATATTATCTATGAATTTAGCAGTCTGCTGAGAAATAATATCTCAGATGAATCCAGAAGCAGTTTGAAAAATGAATTGGAATTTTGTCGGAAATATAGCTATCTTTGCATGGTTCGGCATCCTAAATCAGTGGCCTATGGTTTCAAAATTGAAGAAGGCTTAGAAGGAATGATGATTCCCAAGTTCAGTATTCAGCCGCTGATTGAAAATTACTTTGCTCATGGTATCGATTATCGCAGGCAGGACAATGTCATCAGTGTCAAAGCTCAAAAGATAGACGGCGCTGTAAGGCTGATGATCCAAGACAACGGTCGAGGCATCCCAGCTGAACGTCTAGCTGAGATTCAAGAGATACTAGCCAGCCGAGAGCTTATGGATGCCCAGAATCGAGAGCAGCGGACATCCATTGGTATTCGGAATATTCATGAACGCTTCTTGCTCTTTTTTGGTGACCGCTACAGTATCCAACTGAAATCTCAAACGGATCAGGGAGTAACCTACATTATAGAAATTAAGGATGAATAGAAAAACGATGTACAGAGTATTACTAGTCGATGATGAATATATGATCACAGAAGGCTTGAAAGTGCTGATTCCTTTTGAAAAGTGGAAGATGCAGGTCGTAGCTACGGCAAATGATGCAAAGACGGCCCTCGCCTATATTGCGGACAATCCTGTTGATTTGGTCATCACTGATGTCAATATGCCAGGGATGAATGGCTTGCAGATGATTGAGCAGATGAAGACTTCCCTGCCTAATGCAGCTTTTATCATCCTCTCAGGCTATCAAGAATTCGAATATGTCAAAACCGCTCTCAATTTGCAGGTGGCAGATTATCTGGTGAAGCCAGTCGATAAGGTCGAACTGGCAGCAATCCTAGAAAAATTAGAAAGGGAATTTGACCGTTCTTCCAATAATCAACTAGAGCTGATTTTTAAAGAAGAGACAAGCGAAGATGAAATAGCCACTTATCTTAAATCCTTCGATAGTGTCTGGCTGGGAGCAGCTGCTCAAGAAAAAGGGCTAGTTTCGGTTCCTTATAGTATTTTAGGACAGACAGGCTATTTGTTTTTATCTTCGCAAAAGGAAGAAGCGCTCTATCTGGAAGAATTCACAGCTCCTTATAAACAAGGCCTGCAGGCTTTCAAGCTAAATCTAGAAAAAGGTCTTTTTTATGGAACGGTTAGTTTGCAAGAAACCAATCCGCTCTTTAGCTATTATGAGCCCATGTATCGTGTAATTATTCAAGGAAATATCGGTCAGATTTTGGACGAATTGGACTTGCTCAAGGATATCGTGCTGCAAAATACGCCTGAAGTTTCAATTACCAAACAGTTGTTCATTCAGTTTATCATGGATGTTTACCATCTGTTTCAGCATTTGAAACCAGACGATATGACAACCATTATCAAAAAGATTGAAAGCACAAATACCTTTGCAGACTTGCTGGATTATATGAAAGATCAGCTCTCAGATTTGTTCGCCCAGTATCGAATGAATGAAAATGTTGCCAATGTCTTGGAGGTGATTGGTCGCGATTATCAAAAAGACTTATCCCTAAAAGACATCAGCAAGGAACTATACATCAATCTAGTTTATTTGGGGCAGCTAATCAAGCGGGAGACCAACTCCACTTTTGCAGAGTTGCTAAATAAGCAGCGCATCAAGGCTGCCCAGCAGCTCTTACTTGCCAAAAATGACAGTATAGAAGACGTTTGTTATGCAGTTGGATATAGCAATGTTGGTTATTTCTACAAAGTCTTTCGGAAGCTGTGTGGCAAGTCGCCTAAGGCCTATCGGAAGCAAGTCGAGTGATGAAATCGCTGAAGTGAGTGAACCTTTATTTCTTTTCTATATTAATGCTAAAAAAAGTAGAAAAAAAGATATAGAAGAGTCAGTGTGAGGGCCTGCTATTCGTGATATAATCAAGCAGAAAGAACTTACAATATGGTAAAGGAGTTAGGAGAAGCTTATGGTTGAATTAAATCTAAAAAATATTTATAAGAAGTATCCAAACAGTGAGCACTATTCTGTTGAAGACTTTAATTTGGACATCAAGGACAAGGAATTTATCGTCTTTGTCGGTCCGTCAGGATGTGGGAAATCCACAACGCTTCGTATGATTGCGGGTCTTGAGGATATCACAGAAGGAACAGCGTCGATTGACGGTAAAGTGGTCAATGACGTTGCACCGAAAGATCGTGATATCGCTATGGTATTCCAGAACTATGCCCTTTATCCGCACATGACAGTCTATGACAACATGGCTTTCGGGCTCAAACTGCGCAAGTACAGCAAGGAAGATATCGACAAGCGGGTGCAAGAAGCAGCTGAAATCCTTGGTTTGAAAGAATTCTTGGATCGTAAGCCAGCGGACTTGTCAGGTGGTCAACGTCAGCGGGTTGCAATGGGTCGTGCCATCGTGCGTGATGCAAAGGTTTTCCTAATGGACGAGCCTTTGTCAAACTTGGATGCTAAATTGCGTGTGTCCATGCGTGCTGAGATTGCCAAAATCCACCGCCGTATCGGAGCAACAACCATCTACGTAACCCACGACCAAACAGAAGCCATGACGCTTGCAGACCGGATTGTTATCATGTCAGCAACCAAGAACCCTGCTGGAACTGGAACGATTGGTCGAGTAGAACAAATCGGTAGTCCACAGGAAGTTTACAGAAATCCAGTCAACAAGTTTGTGGCGGGCTTCATTGGTAGCCCAGCGATGAACTTTATCACTGTGACGCTTGAGGGGAATGAAATCGTTGCTTCTGGATTACGTTTGACTGTGCCAGAAGGAACACTGAAGGTGCTGCGTGAGAAAGGCTATGACGGTAAGAAATTGATCTTCGGTATTCGTCCAGAAGATATCAATACAGAACCTGCTTTCTTAGAGACCTTCCCAGACTCTGTGGTTCATGCGACTATTTCTGTCTCTGAGCTTTTGGGTTCTGAGTCTCACCTTTACTGCCAAGTTGGCGACAGCGAGTTCATCGCACGTGTAGATGCTCGTGATCACTTGGAGACAGGTGCTGGAATTGACCTTGGCTTCGACTTGAACAAGGCGCATTTCTTTGATTTCGAAACAGAGAAAACAGTTTATTAAAATATGAGTTATAAAAAAGATAGTCAGCAAGCCAAACGGAATTGAACTGCACCCTCAAAGTTAGACAGAAAAAATCTAACTTTGAGGGTGTTTTGCTATAAAATTAATTATGAAGATAAAGTTCAAATCTATGAACTTGGAAAGCAAGGACAAAGCTTCAAACAGATTTGGTGTGGATGTTTCTGTTCTATAAAGTACATGGTGAAATTGATTGAACGTTAGGAAATTGAGAGTGTTAAGAAAAGGAAAAACTGTTACTATTCTCCTGAATTAAGACAAGAAATTATCAATAAGGTTCTGCTTGGAGGACATTCGTAACTGGGTGTTTCTCTTGAGTTTGGTCTTCCAAACCGTGGAATACTTTCAAATTGCATAGCACAATATAAGAAAAACGGAAATTGTTCGAGGATTAGTGATAGAGTTTTTTTAGACACTCTTTTAAAGATTATGAAGCTTGCTCGTTCAATCTATTATTACCGCTTGAAACAGCTAGATAAACCAGATAAGAATCAAGATATTAAAGCTGAAATTAAATCTATTTTTACCGAACACAAGGGTAATTACGGCTATCGTCGAATGACTCTTTAATTAAGAAATCGTGGTTATACGGTCAATCATAAAAAGGTTCAACGTTGATGAAAATCCTTGGTTTGACAGCTCGTATCCGTTGTAAGCGGAATTCCGTCAGTTAATTTTAGGGTTAATGATTAATCTTAAATTATATATTTTGTATGTAAATTACTTTTGAAATTCAATTATAGAAAACTCCAATACGATTATATAAAAAGATGATTGGATGGCTGTAACTCATTTGTTTGTCCATCAATAGACTAGCAGTACAAATAAGTTCCAGAATTTTTCTTGAAAAAATCTGGAACTTACGGTAGAATATAACAATAATCAATAAAAGTATTAATACTACATAAAATCTTTATAGGCTAGGAGTGATTATGAGTAATTTAATTTCTGAAATTTTTAAAAGTCTACCCAATTGGGCCAGAATGACTATCTCTGTGATTACGGTTATTGGAGTAGCCCTAGCATTTGGATTGATAATTTATACGATTTGGAGATATGCACAGGCTGTTGATAAGGAATCTAGAGTATTTAATTTATCTAAGCAAAATCAGCAACTTTTGGAAGAAAATAGACAGATTAGATATTTTAGCACCCTGTTAAAAACCAATTTTGAACTTCTAGAAGAAATTATACCGACTTTAGAAAATCAAATTGATCGAATTATTGAAGTTTGGGATGATGATAGCAAGGAGGTGAAGACCCAACGTATCAGTGAGATCTACGATGTATTTAGTGATGCTGTTCAAAGATACATTGATGTGTTGACTAGCGAATTTAATTCTGAAAATAAATGTCGAATATCTGTATGGGGACTTTCAAATAAAGAAGGAAGCGAAGATAAATTGAATATCATTGCTAGAAGTGCCACTTTTTTACGTTCAAGTAATAGGGAATTAGATATTAATAATTCTATTGCTGGAAGAGCATTTAGAAAAGGAACAAAGCAATTATCAAAACATTTAGAATCAGATCCTGATTGGGAAAAATACTTATTAGATAGTCGCTATAAATCAATAAGCGCTTTTCCAATTCAGGGAGAAAAAGTGGTTACTATTGACTATAAAAATGTTCCCACTGAAGTTGAAGAACGTTTAAGTGAACTAATTGTGAATGGGTTAGATAATATATATTCACGTATTAGTAAAGTTAGAATCTTTTTAAATATTATTGAAGGAGACTTAAAAGATGAGTAAAAATAGTATTCGTTTTGCTTTGCAAAAAGGACAGTTGTCCTTTAATGAAGAAAATTCTTTCGCTAAAGATTTTTTAGATATTGATTTCTTTAATTCAAGAAAATCACGTATTTTAGATAATATAAAATCGGAAAATGAGTTACCAAAATTAAACGAGACTTGTATACACGAATTTAAACGGGCGATGTCTAACTGAATCATAGTTGTGACATCAGTGGTTTATTATATCCAAATAAATATATAATATTATATCAGAAATCTTTCTTTTCCCTAACAAATAATATATTAGCAAAATAAAATTACACCCGTACCTTGAAGGTGCGGGTTTTGTCATATCTGAAAGATACGTTTACAGTGCTTTACCAACCAAAATCTCTGCTTCGATGGTAATCTCGGTCAACTGAGTCCAGTCAATCTTAGTCTGGTCAACGTGAAAGAGTAAGGGCGTCATGGCAAGCAGAGCTTGGCGTTGCTCTGCTGTGATGGGCTTGGTCAGGGAGGCTATTTGACGAGATTTGATGCTGAAGTGTTCTTGGAAATGTTCTTTGATATCTTGATTAGAATAGTCCTTCTTTGCCAGCTGGTCTTGCACCATTTGACGGATTTCCTTGAGGTGATTTTCAGTTGGGATAACCTTGATCAAGATACCGTCTTTGGATAAAACGCGGCGAAATTCTCCATAATTTGCAGGCGAGAAGATATCAAGCAGAATATCCATACTGGTGTCTTTTATAGGAAGGCGAGCCAGGTCACCGACAAACCAATTGACAGCCCAATTAGGTTCGCTTTTGGCAGCGATTTGAACGGAATCTTTTGAAATATCAAAAGCATAGAAGGTTTTTTGTGGATGACTTTCTTGGAGTTTGCGAGAGTAGAAGCCCTCGCCGCAGCCAATATCTAAGACTGTTTTGGCAGATTCTGAGCTAGCAAGTAAGTTCGAGACAGCTTCTAAGATAGCTTGGTAAAATCCTGCTTCTAAAATCAACTGCCGATTTTGAAAACTGGCCTTATCGTAGTCTTTGGGTTGTTTGATTTGAGGTGCTAGATTGACATAGCCAAACTTGGCCAAGTCATAAGAATGCCGATGGTGACATTTGAGACGGTTTTCCATCAGCTGTAGCTCTTCCTTGCAGATGGGGCAGGCAAAGGCGGTCGCTGTGGCAAAGCGAGCGAGTTTTGGTTTCAAGTTTGTATTCATAGTTTTAAGTCTAGCAAAAAAAGGACTGGATGGCAAATGCCTCCAGTCTGTTTTTTAATATGTAAGGACGAAGTATTTTTTCTTACCACGACGGATAACAGTAAGTTCGTTTTCCAACTTATCTGCATCACTCAAGACATAGTCAAGATCTTGTATGCGGTCGCCGTTGACGTAGATGGCTCCATTTTGAACATCTTCACGAGCTTGGCGTTTTGAATTGACCACGCCAGAAGATACAAGGAGTTCCACGATATTGTGGTTTTCGTCTGCCTGTACATGGTGGTTTGGCACGCCACGAAGTCCTTGTTCGAGTTCTTTGACAGAAAGGTTTTTGATGTTTCCAGCAAAGAGTTGCTCAGTGATGTTAAGAGCTTCCTTGTAGGCCTCTTCACCATGGACAAGAGTTACAACTTCACGAGCTAAGACTTTTTGAGCCAAGCGTTCGTGTGGCGCAGCTTCAAATTGTTTACGGATGTCTTCAATCTCATCAAGTGACAAGAAAGTAAAGATTTTCAAGAAGCGAACGGCGTCAGCATCCATCACGTTCATCCAGAATTGGTACATTTCGTATGGAGAAGTCTTTTCAGGATTGAGCCAGACTGCGTTTCCTTCTGATTTACCAAATTTCTTACCAGTCGCATCAGTGATAAGGG
>ERZ773042.403-NODE-403-length-30418-cov-5.672891_pt1 | contig 30418 bp, 24 predicted proteins | sample MGYA00511664_ERZ773042 | MGnify/ENA primary metagenome ERZ773042 (study PRJEB29015, sample SAMEA2737984) | human oral metagenome | biome: human oral; feature: human-associated habitat; material: dental | place: China | collected 2036 ... | reverse complement strand
GCTTCGTGCAGCAGCCCCTTTTTGTGTTCCTAGCGCGCATTGCGCAGACAGCTCCCGAAGTAGCGCGCGAGATTTTGCTCCAACGCGGCGACATCCTTTTCGTTCGATGAGGAGCCGGGATTATCCGCGAGCGTCGCCGCCCAGTCGTTCGGACCCTTCAGCGTAAAGAACGCGACAAAGACCGCCTGTGTCAGATCCCTTTCGTTCGGCGGCAGGTAGTAGAATGTGATCTTGCGCCCGTACAGTGCGGAGAGGACCGTGCCGTCCCCGTTTGGACGGTACAGCGCGTGGAGCTTTTTACAGACCGCCGCCAGATCCGCGCCCCTTGCGCCGTCCGTGACGAAGATAAAGTCTCCCTCGTCAAATAGCGAGACCTCCCGATCGAGGTGTTTGCGTTTCGCCCCCGAATGAATCAGAGCCTCCGCCTCCTCAGCGGTCGCGGCGCGAAAGCCGTATTCCTCCGCCACGCGGCCAATCGCTGCATTTAGGTGCGCGGCATAGCCCGCCGCATACTGAAAGAACGCGTCCGTGTCCCGCTCCGCACCGGGGCGCGGGAGCGTCGGGCGGCGGACGACCGCGCTGCATGAGAAGGTGAAGTCATTTGCCGTGTCGCGCAGGACGTAGATGCGCCGCTCGAACGGCTTTTCCTTCTCGGTCTGCGTCTCCTCCAAAACGAGCTGTGGATTGCAGGAGGAAAACTCCTTCTCCACCATCCAGATCACATCGTCCGCCGTATACGGATCGCTGCCCTCCGTCGCGAGCGTCGATGAGCAGCCTGTGAGGAGAGAGGCGCAAAGTGCGGCGAGCATGCCCCATCCTCTGATGTATCGAAATCCTGCCATCGAGCGCCTCCTTTTTAAAATGCAAAGAATCATTGGATGTTTTTGATCGTTGATTAATTATATCAAATAGATGTCGCTCATGCTATTTTATTTGTCAATATGATAGATGTTTCAAGGTCTACAGCAGATTATTTATCTGCGAAGCTTGAGACCAATGAGCTGACTGCGCGGCATATTCTGACGGTCGCGGGCAAGGAGAAATGGGTCGCCAATAACATCAAGGGCATCCTCGGCAACAAGAAATACATGGACTGCGCGAGAGTTCAAAAGATGTTCACACCAGAATTTCTCACCAAGAAATGTGGACAGGTGTCGAGCTGCTTTGAGGCTAAAGTCTGGTATTTCACGGATAAGTGCAGGCGCGTCATCTACTGCTACAACAATATGCATGGTGGAGTACGTGTCTGTGGGCGCAGATAAGGGGCTGACGGCGGCATTTCGTGAGGGGATGGAAGTGAGGTGAGGAGGTATGGATAGCAGGAAGAAGTTCCAAAATATATTTTTCGATAAGCAGGAAAAAACTTATGTAGAAGGAATTATAATATTAATATTAGAGTGATAGATTGGAGCAAAAGCTAATGTTGCTTTAATGTTTTAAATTCCACTATACAAGAAAGACCAAGGAATATCTAAATAAAATTGTCCACCATCTTAGCGCATCCTTTTTGCTCTGCCATCGTCAATAAATCTTCCACATAGACATTACTATGTGTCTGGCTTGTTTCCTTGGGAGAGTAGACATTCAACACCAATCTGATGAACTTCATTTTTGAATTTAAATCCGTGAAACGCATCTTCTGAAAATGATCTTAGGGCGTGTATGGAGCGTTGTATCATGAATGATTTACGATATGAACAGATAAGTATAGACGAAATAGATTTATCGGTGCGGTCATATAACGCACTTAAACGTGCGGGTATAGAAACGCTGGCAGAATTAGTAACAGCCTATGAACATGGAACGCTTCTTGATATTCGAAATCTTGGTGTGAAAAGTTATGAGGACATTAAGGAAACTATTGAAGAGATCAGCAGTAGTGGTTTTCAACTTGTGGAGGATTATGGAGAAGAGGAATCTTTTGAGCAATATGTGATTCCTGAAGCGATTGAAAATGTTTCGGTTTATGACTTGGATATTAGTACCCGTTTATGTAATGGCCTTGTTCACAGTGGATTTGATACAGTTGGAAAAATCCTCAAAATGACTAGAGACGATATGAATTCTGTTCGAGGGATGGGGGCAAAGACTGCAGATGAACTGAAAAAAATCATTTGTAAAATACATGAAGAAGGATTTAACTATTTTGCTGATGATAGAGTGAAATGTACCTCTGTAGATGAAAGGCGTAAAAGAGATCTAGATGTTGATACTGTAAAGAGACTTAAAGAAGGCTACGGTTTTAAGCCTGGATGGCTTACAGAATGGTACAAGGTTACTCGATCCAGAATACAGCAAATTTTAAATAAAGGTAGAAATCGTGGAAATTGGCTGAATAGAGAAATGAATGCGTCAGATGAGAGACTTCTTCTCAACATGATAGAGAAGAAAGTCGAAAGCATTGAATCTGATAAAGGAATAAAAGCGTACTTTCTTAGCAATGGTACGGGTGACTGCGCAGCCATATTTGTATCAGACGATGAAATAAAATGCTTCTTCCTGAACATGATGCCGGAATATATACAGACCAAAATAAAAGAAAGTAGACTTGACTGTTTGTTCATGGAGGAACTTGAAATTATATCCAGTGGAAAAATTGTCTCGATTCTTAAACAGGAATATTTTTGTCCCGAGAACACGGGGAATTTTCGTCAGTTTGCCAGTAAAAGGGGGATGAGTACAGAGGAATACTGTAAATTTTTAACTGGAATGGAATATGTTACAGCACAGTCAACGGTGAACGACGAGAAGATCGTTGCGTTTCTGAATGCTTACTCTATTAACGGCAGACTGATGATTCCATCAAATAAGGATACACTGTGGTTTCGCTCATTTATATCCCGACATGGATATTCCATCGAGGATATAGCAGACCTTTATGGGGTTGGAGAACAACAGATGGAGGGGGATGTGCAGAGATTTTGTTCTGTGGAGGAAGATATGCAGCCACACGAGATTGCTCTGACAATCCCGATCGAAAGAACCTTTGCAGAAAATCCACTTCTTGGAAATGAAATACTTTCAGAGGAGTGGAAAGAAAGTCTGTATACGATTACAAAGAGATATATTGATAAGAGGCTGAGAGAGCCTCGAAGAGAATTTCCGCTAAGGGAAAAAATGGAAATCACGCTTGCTGTTATTACTTATGCCAAAGAGTGGGATAGCAAAGATGAGGCCAGTTTCTGGAAATATATTACGACACAATTCGGCTATAGAGATGGTACAAATCAACTTCGAGAAATACTCTGTGATTGCGTGTGGGAAGCCGCTGTGAAGAACCACAGGTGGTTTGTTTCAAATGAAAAAGGATATCAATACAAGTCTACAATTGTTGCTCATGCACTGACTACTAGAAGATCATGGATGCTGATGTATGATTTCCTTTTTGATTTTTACAAGACAAATATGGAGTGGACGTATATTGAGGATGATCCAATTATAGAAAGAATGGTTACGGCACTCCGAAGCAAGCTGATCGCAGGTGATGAGGCTGATGATGACCGTCTGGAGATTAGTACAAAAGTTTATTCCTTCCAAGAGGGAATCCGCAAACTCATTATATACAGGACTGGATATGCAATTAAGCTCATCTGTCATATGCTTCGCAGGATCGATGGCATTATAAAGCATACAGCAACACCGACACGACTGTATGTGGATGTTTTGTGTGATCAATGGTTTGAGAGCAAATTAAAGAGAGCAAGAGAGGTTAGGAAAAATGAGCCGAGAGTTTCTGTAGTAAGAAGCGTCGCGATTGATTACACGAGAATCCGGCCGGCATATATTCTACAGAATGAGACAGATGTTATTATATTATTTCCCGATATACGACTTAAAAAGACCGAATTTGAAAAAGTTGAACTTCTAGTTTACACCGGAGATGTTAATGTTGATATCAGATCGTTAAGTTATTACGGAAATGAACTTGGAAAAACATTGCATGGATTTCATGTTGATGTAAATAAGTGTCTGCAAAGGGGGGACGGAACCCTTCATATCCGTATCGTTTTATCCTGCGATGATGAAGAAATATATAATTCAGGGGATACGCTTTACAGAGAATATCTGTGTTTTTCAAACTCAAAGGAATGTGATGTTCGTGATTGTGAAAAAGGAGCGTATTCCTTCTTTACAACTGAATGTAACGCTTTGGATTTCATGGGGGGTGAGGTGTCGGATATTGATGCCGGCAGCCGGTGGAAGTCATATTTTGTGAGACTTGGAGAGAATTTTGTAGTCAAATATGACGACCAGATCATAGCATTTGATCGTTCAGATGGATCACCAGACAGTGGCATCCGAGTGATACATCCTGCGTCAGATGCGGGAGTGGTATTTACAAAGAAGGGGCATAAATACTGTGTTGTCACAAAGGCAACAGGCATTCTTCTTATATTGGATGATAAGGAAAAGCTGCGCAAGTATGTCGTGTCAATGAACGCGACGCGGCTTGGACTAGGCGACATTGCTCCGGAGGTATCAGGTACCAGCTTTATTTACACCATACCACTTCAGACGGTAGAGGATCAGACTTGTAATTTTCAGATTGTCGATTTAGAGAAAAACAGAATTATTTCGAGATTTTCAGTAAGAGTTATACAGGGATTCTCCATCAATTTCAATCGGGATTTTTATTTCAGCAGCGAGGACTTTGAAGGTGCCTATGTAAATGTTGTGAGTTTGCATGGTTCGAAAAGATATGAGATTAATAGCAGCGATGAAGAGATTTCTTTTCCCTATGATGATGGAATGGTTGAACTCAAAATACCTAGGGTATATGTTAGAAATAATGAAGGGCAGGAGTGGAACAGAGGGTATACGGCATGGATAAAACAGATTAAACAGAACGAAAAAATATATATTGCGCCCCCCAAGGACTGTTCCTGCAATATGAAGCTCGGTACGGTCGATATTACGGAAGAGGCAAAGGGCTGTTTTGATTATGGCAATGCAGTGTTTGCATATTCCGGTGGAGTCGATCCAACATGGATCGATCTTATACTTACTATATCGAAAGACCGGGAGATACAGGAATACAATATCGGACGTATATCGACGACGGAACGGTTCGTAGGAGAAGTGCAATTTGACTATCATGACAGCACCCTTTTTTGGAATAAGGGCATGGGGTTCATCGGCAATCCGAATGGGCAGTTTAAGCTGCGCATAGAAACAGCGGAAGGGGCTGAGGATTATTCTCTTAACCTGAATGATGAGGTTATTGTCGGCACGTCTAAACTTGCCTTAAATGAATATACGTACAGCATCGTAAAGGAGTCTGAAAATATCTTTCTGGGAGATGAGACGATTCTTGATGAGGGTACACTTTTTATAGGTGATAGAAATGACTTAAGATTCAACCAACGTATGATAGAGATAACAAACATTACCTTTGAGGAGGGAGGGGATTTAAGAAGCGTTGATATTCAAAATACTTATATTGAACGGATAGAATATAAGGGGATTCAGTTTGTGGACAGTGAAGAGAGAGAATGCCCTGTGTACAGCGGTGTCATGTTCTTTATGGGACAAAGCACGAGACATTATGAATTTTCCTTTGAGGACAAGATATCAGAAAAAGGATTTCAGTTATATAAAATCAATCCTGTGAAAATCGTATTTATCAACGACCATACACTGAGCATTACTAATGAGGACGGTGACGGTATCTATTACTACAGATATTTTGACAAATCATCAGGGGAAAATCGTTACTCTATCACTGATAGAGAACCCACAATCGACAAGCAGAGATATTATTATCTGGCGGATTTATATACATACAGAAAGACGAGGGTGGAATAAATGTTTAATCCGATGAAAGCGTCTGAAAGCATAAAGGCTGAATTCATCAGCTATGTATTGACCAGTTTTCATATTGCAGACAGAGACTATGCCAACCAGTTTGCTGCGGAATTGAATCAAGAGAATTCTGTGGCGAAGGGGCCCTATCTTGATATTAGCGATTCCTTTGAAATAGGAAAGAACATAGAAAGCCTGATTGAAGAGGGAGAACTTTCTCCGTTGTTCAGAGATCTCGAAAAAGAGGTGCCGGAAAACGACAAGGAGATCAAGTTGCAGAGAAAGCTGTATCTGCATCAGGAGAAAGCCATCCGAAAGATCAACCAGGAGCATAATCTGGTTGTGACAACGGGTACCGGTTCTGGCAAGACAGAGTGTTTTGTTTTGCCCATCATAAATTATCTGCTTCGGGAAAAACAAGCCGGAACGCTCTCCTGTGGTGTCCGGGCAATTTTGATCTATCCGATGAATGCACTGGCGAACGATCAGATGAAACGCCTGCGAATGATCTTGAAGAACTATCCTGATATTACCTTTGGTGTTTACAACAGCAGCACTAAACAGAATGATGAGGAAGGCATAGCAGAATATGGTCGTATATTTAAGGACGCCAACGGTCGCGCGTTGTATCCACTTCCTAATGAAGTGGTATCCAGAGAAACAATGCAGAAAACACCGCCGCATATTCTAGTGACGAACTATGCGATGCTTGAATACATGATGCTTCGACCGAATGACGATCAGGTGTTCTCTGGGGCGAAGTTAAAGTTTCTTATTCTTGATGAGGCTCATATATACAGAGGCGCAACAGGAATAGAAACATCGCTGCTCCTAAGACGGTTGAAGGCCAGAATCAGTAATCCAGCGCAAGTCCGGCATATTCTTACCAGTGCAACTCTCGGAGGAAAGGAAGCGGATAAGGATATCGTGACATTTGCTGAAACTTTGTGTGCGGCAAAATTTCAGGAGGACGATATCATCCGGTCTAACACGGTCATGCCGGAATTTCCAAACCGGATGATTGACTATCCTGTTCGGCTATTTTCCGAACTTTCCAATCCGGAAAGTTCACTGAACGAAATTCTTGATGCATATCATGTGGAGTATGACAGCAGCCTCAGCGATGCAGAGACTCTGTTCGACTTATGTATGTCCTCAACGCTGTACAAGGCGCTTCGTGAATGTGCGACCGGTCCAATGACGGTAAAGCAGATCACCTCTCGTGTCAATAGCCTCATGCCTGTTACGGAAGATGACATTGTTAATCTTATCCATGTCGCATCTCGTGCAGAGAAGAATAAGACGGCACTTATCAAGGCAAGATATCACATGTTCGTACGTGCGCTTGAAGGTGCTTACATCACCATCGGGGCGCGGAAGAACATCTTCCTGAATCGCTCCAAGTATACTCCGGACGGGAAATACAGAGTCTTTGAGGCGGCGGTGTGTGATGATTGCGGTCATATTGGTATCGCTGGAAAAAAAGTGCATGGCTTCTTTGAATTCGCCCATGACAGATGGGACAAAGAGAAGGAAGTGTATCTCCTTCGCGAACAGAATGAGCGGTGGGATGAGCAGGAAGACGATGAGGATGATGTGACAGAGCAAAATGGTTGCGGGAAAAATGATTTTTTGATCTGTGCAACGTGTGGAAAAATCCTTCACGAAAGCCAGAGGGCAGAATTTGACTGTGATTGCGATGCCGCTAATCGTATACGAGTCAGAAAAGCTGAAGTTAAGGGGACACGAAGTGAGCATCGGTGTCCATGCTGTAATATAGGTCATATGAAGCTGTTTTATCTTGGATACGATGCTGCTACCGCAGTGCTTGGCACGGAGCTTTTCGAACAGCTTCCGGAACACGAGGCAGTGCTCAAGAGTAAGAACAAGGAAGAACAGCCAACCGGCGAACTGTTCTCTATGGCGATTGCTTCAAAACCGGTCATTGAAACCATAAGGAAAAAAAGACAGTTCCTCTCATTCTCTGATAGTCGCAGTGAAGCGGCCTTCTTTGCGTGCTATATGACATCCTTCTATCAGGAATTCCTTCGCAGAAGGGGGATCTGGCACGTAATTAAAGAGAATCAGGACAGCATCAACAAAAATCCTTGGGAGATCATTACTCTTGTCGATGAGCTCACAGCTTATTTTGACACGAACAGGACGTTTGCTGCACCGGGAGATACCGGTAAGGAAAATCTTACTGCGGTTAGCAGACATCAGGCATGGATTGCTGTCCTAAACGAGATGGTCGGAGCCAGAAGGAGTACCAGTCTGGTATCGATGGGAATATTGGATTTTTCCTATAAGGGAAATAATCCACAAATCATGACAGCAGTTGCCAACAAATACCATAAGTCCATTGAGGATGTTATGGCACTGTTTCATTTGCTTGTGATGGATTTAGTCTATAACGGGGCGCTTGAGGGAGAAGGCGCCAATCTTACGGACGATGAGCGTGAATACATATATTATGCGGCATTTCCGAGAAGATTTGTAAAATGCAGGCAGTCTGATTCGGAAAGGAAGAAAAACTATCTTAGTGGATGGATTCCGAGACAGAGACCGAATGGCACCGCATTTAAAAATGGCCGTGTGACAAGAACTATGCAGGTGCTTGGTATCAGTGAGGAGGAAGCAATAAGTCTGCTTTTGAAATTCTGGGATGCCGTTCTTGTGCAAAGTGGATTTTCTATGACCCATGATAGCGATGCAGAGTACTATATTTCAACCAACCGCTTTGTAGTGAAAGCCGGCTCTGAAGATGTGCCGGTTTATGTCTGCGCGAAATGCGGCAAAACTACGATGACGAATTGTCAGGGCAAGTGTGTATCTATAAGGTGCGACGGGAAGCTGCGAAGGATTTCTCATGAGGCTTTGCTGTCAGATAATCATTTTGCAAGGCTTTATTCTACCGAGCAGATGCATCCGATGCATATAAAAGAACATACTGCACAGCTTGGCAGAGTGGAGCAGCAAACATATCAGGAGATGTTTGTCAACAAGGAAATCAATGCATTGAGCTGTTCTACGACCTTTGAGATGGGCGTGGATGTTGGTGATCTTGAGACCGTGTATCTTCGAAATATGCCGCCTTCACCGGCAAATTATGTTCAGCGTGCAGGACGTGCGGGCCGAAGCATACATTCAGCGGCATACGCACTAACTTATGCGAAGCTGGGGTCACATGACTTTACATACTTTGATAAGCCTGAGCGGATGATTTCCGGGAAGATTGGGGTTCCACTTTTTTCGATCTCCAATGAAAAGGTTGTTCTACGGCATATCTTTGCCGTTGCGTTGGCTGATTTCTTTGGTCATTACGAAGAGGTCTATAACCAGAACAATGCGGATGAACTTCTGAACAATGACGGTTATGAAAGACTGGTGGATTACATTGAAAACAGACCAGACGGGATTTTTTCTGTTTTGAAGAGCTCCATTCCTATTAATCTTCATGATGTTATGGGAATTACTGACTGGTCATGGACAGAAAAGCTCATTGGAGACGATGGCGTATTAAAGGTTGCTGTTGAGGATTTCAGAAATACCGTTGACTGGTATGTGAAGGAATTTGCTAGGTTAAAGCGAAAGAGCGATATTCAGGCTGCGGCTCGCTGTGAAAAGCATCTGAAGCAATATCGCAGAAAGCCGGAAGATCAGCGTGGGCGAAACGAATTGATTGAGTTCCTCGTCAGAAACAATGTTCTGCCGAAATATGGTTTTCCGGTTGATACGGTTGAACTATATCAAGGAGCGAATTCGACGTCAGAAAAAAAACTTCAGATGGTGCGCGATCTTCAGCTTGCAATTGCGGAATATGCTCCTGACGCACAGGTTGTTGCGGATGGAATGCTTTATACCAGCAGATATATAAGAAAACTGCCGCAGACTACGGGACAGGACTGGGAAGAGGTTTATATTGCAGAATGCAAGAATAAATTCTGTAAGACATGGAATTACAGAAGAACAGAGCCATCTAAAGACGGGGAAAAATGCATCTCTTGTCATTCAATCATAGAAAAAGCGAAATGGAAGAAAGCGATAGAGCCGAGAAAAGGGTTTATTGCAGAACCTAAACCTATGGCGGTGCCGCTCAGAAAACCGGATCGATCATTTAAGAGCGAGGATTATTATATCGGCGACCCACAGCGTCAGATTATGACCAAAAAGACATTTCTGATTGAGGGAAGCCATAAGATACAGATGGAAACCTCTACGAATGACTCTCTGATGGTTGTATGTAAGGATAACTTCTTCGTATGTGATCGTTGTGGGTATTCTATTAGTTCTGTGTCCGGTAAGAATGAAAAGGATTTTAATTCTAATGCAAGGAGCTTTGAAAAGAAACATATAAGCCCTTGGGGCAAGGATTGTAATGGCAAATTATGGAAGAGAGAGCTTTGCCATGCGTTTAAGACAGATGTCGTACAAATTGTATTCGGGACATCAAGGGCAAAGAATCAGGCGGTCATGCTTTCTGTAATGTATGCACTTTTGGAGGCAATGTCTGATGAGCTGGATATCGAAAGAACAGACCTTAAAGGTTGTCTCCACAAAGTCCGATATGAGAACAGCATGGTATACGCCATCATCTTGTATGATGGCGTTGCCGGAGGTGCCGGTCATGTCAGAAGACTTGTGACGGAGGACTATGGGGTGTTCCAGCGGATCGTGTCCAAGGCTGTCTCGTTGACAAAGAACTGTAATTGCAGTCCTTCTTGCTATCGCTGCCTGAGAAATTATTACAATCAGGCGGTGCATGACATATTGGATCGCCGCGAAGCATGTGCCTTCCTCGAAGCATTTAGCGGCGAGGCGATTGTGATATCGGATGAAGATTTTCAAGAGACACATGGCGCGAATCCTACAGCAGAAATTACGGAAGACCGTCTGTGTTTTGGTGATTCATGGCCGTGCAGTTATAACAATTGGAGTGAATTCATGGTGATGATACCAGATAACTGCCAGGAAATCTTTGCGGACTTTGATTATTACCATATACCGTTGCCGACAGAGGCATATTGCAAATGCAAAGTGCAGGGAACGGACTATGAATATGAAGTTCTCCTTCTTTGGAGAGATAAGAAAATAATGGTGTTTGAGGATGACAGACAAAAGCTTGATGTTGCGGGGTGGACATCCATGAAAGTGGGTGAGATCAAAGCAAAAGCGTTTATAAATTTATTTTAACGGAGGGATTGATGTATGGCACGGATGATACCCAACAGACTTGAAGATGACCATGGAAGTTTTGGAGAAAGGAGGGTGTTTGAAGCACTTAAGGATAAACTGGAAGATGATTTCATAGTTTTTCATTCGGTCAGATGGAATGCTCGCAATGAAAGGGATACAATTATATGGGGAGAATGTGATTTTACGGTTTTCCATCCGACCTACGGAATGATTGTTCTTGAAGTGAAATCCGGCGGTATTGAATGTACAAATAACCGCTGGACATATGTCCGTACTGACAATGGAAAAAAATACCGTATGAAATGTGGTCCGTTGGAGCAGTGTGATCGGGAGATAAGATATAAATTTAAGAATCTGGTCAATGAGCTGTTAGATCGTTCATCGGAAGATGATAGACAATATTGCCTTGTTGAACCGGCAGCATGGTTTCCATCAATCGGCAAGAGGGATATTGTCGGTGAACTTCCCATGGAGTACAGAGACGAGATTGTTCTGTATGAGAATGCATTGGATAATCCCAAGAAGTTCATCATGGGAATTTATGATTATTACGACGGAAGGAAACATACAAGATTAAACTCGAATTCCTGCAAAAAAATTGTAGATGCTTTTGCCCCATATTTTAGTGCGGTACCAAGTCTGAAGTCGAGGCGTCAAGAGCGGAATGAGGAGTTCGTTCGCCTGACAAGACAGCAGAATTACCTGCTGGATTATCTCGAAGAACAGCGTGTCGCTGCCATTCAGGGAGCGGCAGGGACGGGCAAGACCATGCTTGCGGTCGAAAAGGCAAATAGGCTTGCCAAGTCGGGAAAGGTTCTCTTTTTATGCTTCAACAGATATCTGAAAGAGCATTTACAAGGATTAAAGGAAGATGAACCAGGCAGATATACAGATATCGATTTTTATAATCTTCCACAACTCGCTTGTGCAGTCATGAAGGTTTCATCTGTAGAGAAAGATGATATGATCTACTTTCTGTCGAACTTTGAAAATTATGATTGGAGCTATAATCACATAGTCATTGATGAGGGGCAGGACTTTGATAGCGACTCTATCAGTAAGTTGTATGATATTGCGTTGCTTCAGGATGGCGCGTTCTATGTTTTCTACGATAAAAAACAATTTGTGCAGGGGGATGAATTCCCTGATTGGCTTGTCAATGCCGAATGTAGACTTGTTCTAAATATAAATTGCCGCAATACATATCAGATTGCGGATACAGCTGGAAGACCTGTTGACATTCAACCACGGGTCAAAGAACGGTCCGTTGAAGGTGATATGCCAAGCTTTTACTTGTGTAAGGATGCAAAAGAAGCCTTGAAGACATTAAGTAAAAGCATAGATAAATACCGTGCTGCAAATTATTCTTACGAACAAATATGTGTGCTTACGCTCAAGACTGAGAATAGCTCGATTCTTAAGGATATTGACAAGATAGGAAACCATCAAATTAGAAAAGAGATGGAGGGGGAAGGGGTTCTATTTACTACGGTAAGAAAATTCAAGGGGCTGGAGGCAGATGCCATAATTATTATTGATATGGATGGAAATACCTTTACGAATGATGAAAGTAAGCGACTGTTTTATGTGGGATGTTCCAGAGCAAAGCATCAGCTTGATATTGTTTTTGTTGGTAGTGAAGATGCCTTAAAAAATGCAGGGAAGGGACTTACAGACCAGATATTTCCAAACGCTAAAATTGGAATTGCTAGGTGTCTAAATGTTAAGCCTGTACAAATTTAAATTTACCGATTTCCATATCACTTCGCCGGATAACGCCCCACTCAGATACTTGATGATATTCGCTTCTTCAATGAGGAGCACCCCGTACATACGATTGGATACCTTACAAGCAGTATCGCGAATGGCTTGCGTCCGAGCTTGAAAATGTTGCCCATGCCATCGCAAGTGAGTTTTGCGATGGGTCTTATGATATTCAGGTTCTCATGACTAATTTTTAGATTTTTGTGTCCAGTTTTTGTTGACTAGTGCACTTTGCATGGACTGCCCAAAGAGGGCACTTGCCGGAGCATAACAAAAAGAGCCGTCACTTTGACGGCTCTGAATCCCCATAACGGATTACGGCATCCATATCAATGACTTGGATAGCAGGTGAAACAGATTTGCTTCACCTCGCTTTCCTGCTTGTTCATGATAGAGGCGAATGGCGTTGTGCAGTTTGTTAATATCTGCGAAGTAGTCTTGTATAAATTCGCGGCTTTTGATGTGCTTGCCGGGAAAGAGAACTTCTGCACAGTAGGCACTGGGCTTATAGCGGCTTTTCTCCTTTTGCAGATACTTTTCGCTCTGCCCCTCTGCAATAATCAGCAGCATCTCGATCTCGGGGTGCGTGTATATGTTATGCACTGGAAAGCGTTCTGCGTAGAGTGGAGGGAGTTTGAAGGAATCCTTTTTGGAGTCCAGAATCCGAAGGATATTCACCCGCCTTTGGTAGGCACGGTTCAAGAAGGAGGATTGAATCTCAGAGGCTTTCCTCTTGCGGGTGACTTCTCTTCCGACAAGATTATCGGGAGCAAATACGAGGCTGTTATGGTCGAGCAGCAATTCAATGATTGCCTGCTCCGCCGCTCCCTCGCAGATACAGATGACATATTCTTCTTTTAAGTGTATGAAGGTTAGTCTATCCTGCTGCATAGATAGTCCTCCAACGCCTGAATGCTCTCGTAGGACGGCGCAGTGCCCTCGATATAGTTCGAGAGGATGACATCGCTCTTTTTGACATCGTTTCGCTTGACCTCGGAGGCGTAGTTCAGCAGCTCGATCGAGGCATCTGTCTGATTACGGCGCGTGATGTAGATGTTATCCTTGCGATCCATGAAATCGAGAATCTCTGCGTAGTGTGTGGAGAAGATGAGGCATGCGCCATACTTGTTGATACGCTCGTTTTTGAAGATGTCCGTAATCATACGAACGAGCTCTTTGTTCATGTGATTCTCAAGCTCATCAACGATGAGATACCCGCCTGTTTGAAGAACATCCTCAATGAGCATCATGATGTTCTGCCCCTTGATTGTGCCGGAGGAAATGAGATTGTTTAGCCCCCATTCGCTTGTCACATGAAGCGTTTGAGGATCATTTTTGAATTTTATGGTATAGGATATATTGTTGTCTATCATAGAGGAAGAAAGTTTCTCTAAGCTGGAATCAAAAACTTGAAGAAGCTCAGAGGTGGGGTGTCCGTATAGCATTAGTGAGTTGTTGTTTGTATATGAAATCAGTGATTTTATTGCTGGTACTTGACGATCCATCATGATGCTGATAACGATACTATCGTCAAATTTTAAGAAGCCCAACGCGGCCTTTGGTAATTGTGAACGTTGGAGAGCAAGCCTTGTTTGGTCAAAACAGAATACGTCTTTCTTTGATCTTATAGATGCAAGTGGCTTTTTGAAAAGTTGCTCCTCTTTGAAATAAAGCTCTGTTCCCGTAGTGCGGGAAGGGGCTCTTTTTCCAATTATGGAATGCAGCTCATAGCAACTATCCCCATGGCAAAAATCTATGGTGATTTTTGTTTCGTCCCGAAGGAGCGATTTATCATAAACAAGGGTATTGAGACTGCCTCGTGCCAAGACAATCGATATGGCGAGATAAATCAGCTTTAGAACTGATGTCTTTCCGGAAGCGTTGATACCGACCAGAGCAGTGAGTTTTTGCGTGTAGAGATTTTTGCGCAACTGAAATACCTGCGCAGGATCAGAAACGCGATCCTCTGCCATAAAGCTAAACTCAAAGCAGCCATCGTGAAACAAAGGGATATTCTCATATCGTATACGGAGTATCTTGATAGAATCTGTCATAAAATCTCCTCCCATGAGGATATTATAGCATAAAACACCATTTATAACCACAAAAAGCGTTTATAAAGAGTAAATAAAAGTGCAAGGACAACAAAAAAGCACCGCCATTCCTGACAGTGCTGTATGCTCGTATGGAGCGGGCAATGGGAATCGAACCCACCTCCCGAGCTTGGGAAGCTCGTATTCTACCGATGAACTATGCCCGCGACGTTTGCTATGATAGCAGATTTGCCGCGCTTTGTCAAACGCGCTGCCGCTTACTCCTCGGGCAGGAGCATGGCGAGATCCGGCATGAGCTTCGTGATGTCGCGGATGAAGACGCGAAGGACGCTGACCATGACCTCGGGGTCGAACGCGTCGGGATTGTGCGGGACGACGACGTCGGCGAGGATGGTGGTGTCGGAGGTGAGGTAGAACTTGACAAGGCGGCTGTCCTGATTCTGCCGCATGAGCCAGCCCGTGAGGAGCATGGCGTTCGTATCGTCGACGGCATTCTGCGCGAGACGGATGCGGATGGTGGCGTACGCTGTGGAGTCGATGATAAGGACGATGGGCAGCCGCCGCTCCTCCACCTCGATCTCACTCTCAAAGATCACGGTATTGCGGTCGTCGCCCGCCTCGCGTACCTGAAAGCCCGTAATGTTTTCCTTTTTGATATACTCCTCGAATGTCTTGGCCGCTTCGATCACGACCAATCACCTCCCCGTGTTGTTCATTAAAATCATTTATCGTTCTTCGTAGACGAAGCTGTCGGCAGCTGGGTTGTACGTGAGCTGGTACCGTGCCGTTACGCCGCCGAAGTCGGAAAATAGCTCAGGACCGAAATAGAGCGCGATGAATCGCTCGTTTTCACGCATCTGGACGAGACCGATGGCAAGCTGAAAATCGTCGGTGTTCGGGTGGTAGTAGTCGGCACTGTCCACATAGATGCGATAGGTGCCGTCGACAGGAGACTTGCCGACGACGATGCCGTGCCCGGAGGCAGGCGGTGCGCCCGGTGCGCGCCATCCGATGCGCGTGTTGGCATAGTAGTAAAAGAATGTCTGCCCGCCGCTCGTAAAGGCGCCCATGTCGCCGTAGAACAGTTTGCTCGTCGGAGCGCTGAAGTGAAAGACGTTCGTTTTACCCTCCCAGAGGGTGAAATGCTGCTGCCCTCCCATCTGTGAGATGGTTGCCTTGATCTCGGTATTGCCGACGCGGTAGTAGGCACGGCGCACGTCCTTGTTGTTGCCTTCAGTTTTTATGGGGGTCACGAGGGGCGGTGTGCTCGGCAGCGGCGGTGTCGCCGCTGACACAGGAAAGGCAAGGAAGAGCACGAGTGTCAGCACGGCGAAGAGTGTGCGATATGTGTTCATTTGCAATCCCCCCCACATTTTAAGGAAGCACTGATAAATTCAGCACCGCCGTCTCAGTGTATCTTTTTCGCCCTCTCAACGCCTGCAAATCCTATGCATAGCCCTGGCTGTGTGTCCGGCTTGTCTCCTTGTCCGAACGAAAAATCTGCGCCAATCGTACAGGCTTCATTTTATCGGCGATTTCTTAATAATGATTTATTATAGCATAGAGGAGCGAAAAGGGGAAGAAAAAAAGCCGCCGCACGATGCGGCAGCTTCGTCGGGAAATATGTGTCAGAATTTATAGCTGCTCTTGAACCAAAAGGTGCGTCCGGGCTCTGTGATGTGGCCGCCGGCGGGGATGCCGAGGGAGGCGATTGCCGCCTCGCTGTAGTTGACGAACTCGGCGTAGGTCTTGTTGAAGAGGTTGTCCACACCGAGGGAGAACGTCAGGTTCTCGTCGGGACGGTAGGCGAGGCTAAGGGAGAAGATGCCAAAGCCGCCCGTTGGGCCGTAGTCCGTGCCCGTGACGCTGCCGTAGCCCTTGTGGAAGCGGTTCTGGTGGCTGACGAGCCGCCAGACGGCGTTCGTCTCCAGCTTCTTGTGGCTGTATTTCGCCGTGAGCGTTGCCTCGAGCGGGGCGATCTGCGGGAGCGCTGTATTGTTCGTGCGGTCGTCGCCGCGCGTGTAGGCGAGCGATGCGCCGAGCGTCCAGCGCGGGGAGACGATGCGCGTGTACTCCGCCTCAAATCCGTAGAGACGCGCGTCCACATTGGCATAGGGGGTGCGCGCCGTGGGACCCATGCCGATCTGCGGCTTGCGCAGGATGAAGTCGTCAATGTGCGCGTAGTAAAGGGAGAGGTTTGCGTTCGTCTTTTCGCTCGTATAGACCCAGCCGAGGTCGAGCTGCGTGTTCTTCTCCGTGGCGGGACGTGTCGCGGAGGGAGAGGCGGTCTGTCCGTTCACGCGGTTGCTGTATGCTGCCCATGTGTGGTACGCTTCCCAGTAGTCGGCGGGGCGCTCTGCGTGTCCGAGGCCGACGTAGAACGTGAGCGGCTGCTTCTTTGCGGTGTTCTCCCAGCGAATGAAGCCGCTGACCGCATGATCGCTCGCACTGCCGGGGACGAGGCTGCGCGTGAGCATCCCCATCGGATTGCGGAACAGGGCGTTGTGATAGTCTGTTTCCGTCCGGTCGTAGCGCAGCCCCGTGAACAGACTGCTGCGTTCCGTGAGATCGCGGCTGTACTCAAGGAAGATGCCGAAACTGTTGATGTCCATATCGTTGTTGAACGAGCCCTTCCGCCGCTTGTGCGCCTCGGCAAAGCTGTGTGCGTCGCGGCGCAGGTCAATGCCGACGGCGGCGCTCGTCTGCGGTGAGAATCGCAGGTCAAAGGCGGCACGGACACCGTACTGTTCGCGCTTGACCTCCGTTCCCATCATCCCGCCGGGGCGGAACGTGTAGTTGTCCATGATGTGGTCGATTGTATCGTTGTTGAAATTCAGTGTGAACTTCTCCACGACAGGCGAGAGATGAGCGCGCTCGAATTTGACGGCGCAGCTGTCGCGGTCGAACTGGCTGCCGTCCATCATGCCGTGCGCGTACTTTGCCCAGCCGCGGCTGCGGTCGTAGGAGACCTCGAAGAGGGTATCGGGGTCGGGGGTGAGTCCGACGATGCCCGTGAGGCTGTGCCGGCCGTAGCCCGAGTGGATGCGGTGACCGTTGCCGTCCGCGTAGTCGCGCGCATAGCTGCGCGTCTGGATGATGCGCGCGTAGCCCTTTGTATCGCCCGCCGCGACATCGGTCAGCTCGTCAAGACGGTGGTTCGACGCGCCGAGGACAGAGACGCTGCCGCGCACGCCGGGCTTTTCAAAGCGCTCCGTCTCGCGCTCGAAGATGACGCTGCCCGCGACGCTCGCACCGTAGCGGACACTCTGCGGGCCCTTGTTCACGATGATGCGGCTGAACGTCTCGGGGAACGCATAGGTCGATGTGGGATCCATGCGGTTCGGACAGCCGCCCGACATCATGCCGCCGTTCATATCCATCACCATGCGCGAGCCGCCCATGCCGCGCATCATCGGGTCGCCGCCGAGCCCGCCCTTGCGGACGACGGAGAAGCCGGGGATGGTCTTGAGGTAGCCCGCGCCGTCGGCGGCGGGGATGGGCTGACGCGGCCGCTGCGGATCGGTGGAGAGGGTGAGCGGCGTTGCCACGCGGTAGCCCGTGACGATGACCTCGTCAAGGGTGAATACGTACATCCCGTCGGCAGCGGGGCTGCTCGTCATGCCCTGCATATCTGTCGTACTGCTGTGCGTATCGGTCATGGTCTGAGCCGCGTAGGCGTGCGCTCCAAAACATGCTGCGCTGAGTGTAATGCCGAGCAGGGCAAGGCGGCGGGGGGATCGGGTCATTTTGGATACCTCCTGCAGAGAAGAAAATGAGACTTATTATACAATAGATAACGGAATGATAACACAATTCTGATAGATAAATCAAATAAAAATGTTTAACAGCAGTATAATATATGAGAATGGACTATGAAAAAGATTCGGCGAAATGAAAAAGGCTGCTCTGCGAAGAACGTTTTGTCCTTGCAGAGCAGCCCGCTGCTTGTGTATGATTGAAGGGAAGGATGCCGCACTCAGTGATGGAAGAGGCGGATATGGGTCATCGCCATTGCAATGCCGTACTTGTCGCACGTCTCAATGACGTTGTCGTCGCGGATGGAGCCGCCGCTCTGCGCGATGTAGGAGACGCCGCTCTGGCGGGCACGCTCCACATTGTCGCCGAACGGGAAGAATGCGTCCGAGCCGAGTGCGACCCCCTTGATGGTGCGGAGATAATCGCGTTTTTCCGCACGCGTAAAGGGCGCGGGCTTCTCGGTAAAGAGCCGCTGCCAGTCCGCCGTGAGCAGGGCATAGTCGTCCTCGTCGCCCGCCGCATAAACGTCGATGGCGTTGTCACGGTCGGGGCGGCGCACATCGGCCTTGAACGGGAGGGCGAGCACCTGCGGACTTTGGCGCAGCTGCCAGATGTCCGCCTTGTTCCCCGCGAGGCGCGTGCAGTGGACGCGTGACTGCTGCCCTGCGCCGACACCGATCGCCTGTCCGTCGACAGCGTAGCAGACCGAATTGGACTGCGTATACTTCAGCGTGATGAGGGCGAGCAGGAGATCGCGGCGCGCGGCATCGGGGATGTCTTTGTTCGCCGTCGGGCGGTCGGTCAGGCAGTCCTCTGTGATCCGAACCTCGTTGCGCTGCTGCTCGAAGGTGATGCCGTACACATCCTTGCGTTCCAGCACGGGCGGCGCGTAGCTCTCGTCCATTTGGAGGATGAGATAGCTGCCCTTGCGTTTGCTCTTTAGGATTTCAAGTGCTTTCTCCGTATACCCCGGTGCGATGATGCCGTCGGACACCTCGCCGCGCAGGAACTCCGCGAGGCTCTCGTCACAGATGTCCGAGACGGCGGCAAAGTCGCCGTAGGAGCTCATGCGGTCCGCGCCGCGGGCACGCACATAGGCACACGCCACAGGCGAGAGGTCGCGTCCTGCGGCATGGGTCGCACGCGCGAGCGTGTCACTGAGCGGGAGACCGAGCGCGGCTCCTGCGGGGCTGACGTGCTTGAACGAGGCAGCGGCGGGCAGACCCGACATGTCCTTCAGCTCGCGGACGAGCTGCCAGCTGTTCAGTGCATCGAGCAGATTGATGTAGCCGGGGCGTCCGTTCAGGACGGTGAAGGGCAGCCCGCCCTCAGCATAGACGCGTGCGGGCGTCTGGTTTGGGTTGCAGCCGTATTTGAGTGCGATTTCGTTCATTGTAAGCGCTCCTTTTTCGCAGTGTGTTGCTTTGCTTCCATTATAACGGCGCGCGGGGAGATTTTCAACTGAGGAGACATACGCATAAAAAGGACGCGGCCCTTTAATCCGGCCCCTGACGTGAAGTTAGCTCGCTCTGCGCGAATGGGGGGGGTATCCTTCATGGCATCGTATGTTTTGATGCAAGAGCTTCCAACTCCTGTATGAAGGCGGTGGAAAGTTTATACCTGTGCGCTTTCCGCATTTTATTGGCTGCGATGCGTTCGGCAGGGTAGCTCTTGATATGCGTTCGGACTGTTTTTACGCTTTGTCCTACCGTATTTGCAATCTCTTCCAGCGTTGCTCCGTCATCCGAGAAAAAATATGCCTGCAGGAGAACAAAATAGATCTTCCAATCCGTTCTGCTTTTTGAGGTGTTGAAGTAGTTATATTCAAGATGATGTGCCAAGGTGTTAAGCTTTTTCCCGCGCTCTTGTAAAATCTCATTGACACGGGTGATGCTCTTTTGGATCAGCCAAAGAAAACCGGTGACAAACGGCGTTAAATCACCATAATTTCCTTGATGATTCGTGTCCTAACCGCGTTTTTTCCCAGATGGAAAACCAAGTAGGAAAAAATCGCGTTTTTTTCCTACTTGATGCATTTGCTGAACCCCTGCCGCTCTCGCGCAGGGGGCAGTAGGCAGCATCATTTGGGACGATATCTCTGCGCACATACTATACGAAAGGAAGAAAAAAATCAATTCTGAGATAAGCGGATAGAAAAGTGTATTTTCAAAATACTGTATTTTTCCGCGCAGAAGGATTATAATAGGAGGAGAGAAAGAGAGGGGGATGCGTATGGTACCGCGTCTGGGGCATATTGCGTTTTTGAATGTGCTGCCGCTCACATACGCGCTTGCACACGGGGCTGCGAAGGGGCTGGATATCCTGCGCGCGACGCCGGCACAGCTGAACGGACGGCTCGAGGCACGGCATCTGGATGTGTCGGGGGTGTCCTCGATCACATATGCGCGGCACGCGGACGATCTCCTCATCCTGCCGGATGTGTGCATCGCCTCGGACGGAGACGTGCGCAGCGTGCTGCTCGTCAGCCGTGTCCCTGCAGAGCAGATCGGAAATGCGCGTGTCCTGCTCTCGGATAAGTCGGCGTCCTCGCACGCGCTCCTCAAGATTATCCTGCGCCGTGCGTACGATGCCGCGCCGACCTATGAGACGCGTGCGCTCACGCCGTCCGACCCCGTGCCGGAGGACGCTGCGGCAGCCCTCTTCATCGGGGACGATGCGCTCGAACTCTATCACAATCCGCCCGCAGGGATCTGCATCTACGATCTCGCGCGGGAGTGGAAACAGCTGACGGGCGCGCGCATGGTGTTCGGCATCTGGGCGGCGGCACGCGGCTTTGCCGAGGCACATCCCGATGCCCTGCGGATGGTGCACGGGCGGATCGTACGGGCGTTTCGCGACTGGGATGCTGTGAAGGCGGCGGCGATTACGGAAGTGCTCGAGGACGGGCGGTTCACGCGGGCACAGCTGACGGAGTACCTCGGCCGCGCGGTGGTCTGGCAGCTCGATGAGGCGACGCTCGCAGGGCTTCGGCTTTTTTACCGGTGCGCCGCGGAGGACGGGCTGATTGCGCATGAACCTGCGATCGAGATGGCACACGTTTGACGTGAATCCCTCTTTATAGTAAAATATTCCCATCTATATGTAAGGGATTTTATCGAAGTGAGAGAAACGAAGGGAGCGCGATGGAATGAAGATGCGAAAACTCCTGTGGGCAGCACGGAATCTGATGCGGAGGGCAGGGCGGCATAGGGAGATACGCCGTATGCGGGGGGCACTCTCCGTTGGGACGGCACTTGCTGTGACGGCGCCGCTCGCCCTCCATGCGCCTGTCGAGGCGGCATACCTGCGCGTTGAGGAGGGGGCACGCGGCGCTGCGGTGCAGCATGTTCAGGAGCTGCTGATCAAGGCAGGCTACCTCAACGGAGCGGCGGACGGCATTGCGGGGCCGCTGACGCGCGCGGCGATCGAACGCTGTCAGGCGGACCACGCCCTCGTGGTGGACGGCATCTGCGGCGCTGCGACCTATCGCGTGCTTTCCGGCGGCGCGGAGTATGATCCCGTGGCGCTCGGCATTGTGGAGGAGCACGCGCCGCAGGTGAGCCGCGGCGGCGGACGCTCGGTCTACGTATCGGCGACGGCGTACAGCGCGTACGATCCGGGCAACGGCAACCGCACGGCAACGGGAACCCCTGTGCGGCACGGCGTGATCGCGGTCGATCCCTCGGTGATCCCGCTCGGTACGCGCGTCTTTATCCCCGGCTATGGTGAGGCCGTCGCGGAGGACATCGGCGGAGCCATCCACGGATACCGTATTGACGTTGCCTTTGACACGCACGCCGAGGCATTGATGTTTGGGCGGCAGGATCTCGAAATCTTTATCATGGAGTAGTATGACGTTATTATGAATCTCTCGACGGAGCGGGCGAATGAGTGGATTCGCTGTGCGGCGGCGGCAGGAGCGTATTTCCTGACGCTGGTCGCGTGTTATATCAATATGGGACAGGATATGGGCGCGGAGTATTTTCTCCCTGCGCTCCTTCCTGTCCTCGCCGTTCTCATGCTCATGCAGTATGGGACGGGCGTTCCTCTCTTTTCGCGCGGCATGCTCGGGGCGATGGTGCCGGGGCTGCTCTGGTGCCTGACGTTTCCTCTCCTCTATGTGTGGACGTATAAGCAGGACTGGTATCGCTCGCTGATCTTCTATGACTTCCTCATCGGGACGGCGTGTATGCTCGTACTCGCTGCACTGGGCGGCGTTCTCTTTCACCTTGGGCACAAACGGCTGACGGCGGCACTGCTTGCCGTACTTGGCTTCCTCATGTCGCTCATCCCGCTCACGCAGATCGCCTACTATATGACCGTCTGGCACGCACTCAGCCCCGCCTCGCTTATGGCACTCTATCTGACGAACTGGCACGAGGCGGGGGACTATATCCAGTCGACCGTGGGCGTTCTGCCTGCCGTGCTCGTTGTACTTCTATTGCTTTTGTTCATCTATCTCTCCTACCGCAGCTATCTTGTGTTCGCACGACACGTATATCCGAGCGCAGAGGGATCGCGCATGGGCAGCCTTGTTTTCGTCATGATCGTCGCGGCGGGCGTGCACATTGCACTCATTCCTGAGTGCTCGATTGCGGGGCTTTACAAAGACGTGACGACATATGTTGAAGAGACGCAGTCGTATGGTCTGCATCAGGACGATAGATATGCATCGCTCATTATAGATACGGAGAACACACTTGCGGCGCGTGCACCGGGGACGGTGATCTTCATCATCGGTGAGTCGGCTTCGCGCAACTATATGCACTACTACACGCCGTCCTTCCCGTATGAGAATACACCGTGGATGGAACAGATGGCGGCCGAGCGCGAAGGCTTCCTCGTCTATCGGAACACCTACTCCTCGTGGACGCAGACGGTGCCTGTTCTCGAGCGCGCGCTGACGGAGAAGAGCCAGTATAACGACAAGGAGTTCTTCGAGTCGGCCTCTCTCCTCGATGTGGCGAAAAAAATCGGCTACCATACGTACTGGTTCAGCAACCAGGGACGCTATGGGCAGTTCGACAGTGCAATCACGATGGTCGCGAAGACGGCGGACATGGCGGAGTGGACGGATGATTCATACACCTTTACGACAAAGTATGACGAGAGCCTGCTTCCGTATCTCACGCGCATTGACCCAAGCGTGAACAACTTCATCGTTCTTCACCTGATGGGCAGCCATATCTACTACAACAACCGTTATCCCGACGAGTGGGCGAAGTTCACTGCCGAGGACGGCGAATCAGCGATGACAAGCGCGCCGTCGTATGCGAACAGCATTCTCTATACGGACTACATTCTCTCGCAGATCTTTAACTATGCAGAGAAGAATCTGAACCTGCGTGCAATGGTTTATTTCTCCGACCACGGCGAAAACCTCAAGATCTCACACAATCCAGACGTGTTCAGCTTTGATATGGTGCGCATTCCGTTCTTTATCTATCTCTCGCCGGAGTACCGCGCCGCTCTCCCGAACCGTACGGCGACGCTTGCCGCGCGGCGTGAGGCATACTTCACCAACGATATGATGTACGATACGGTCTGCGGGCTGCTCGGCGCGCCGTCGAACCGCTACGATCCGCGGCAGGACTTTTCGAGCCCCGCCTACGGCTTTACGCGTGAGACGCTGACGACTATGTTCGGCAATCACGCGCTGACCGAGGACACGACGGATGAAGCTGCAGGGGACGTACGCGGAGAGAACGCACAAACCCCCTAAGCGAACCATAGTGGAGCAAGCGAGTAAAAATGTGCAGTATGTCTCAGCGGAGTTCTTTCGTTCAAGCGAAGCTCGGTTAAGCAGTCTGTCGGTATTTGAACATACAGGCACGTGGCCGCTTGCACAACGAGGCGTTCGCGTGGGACTTGCACCAATAATACCTTACAAGATGCAATTTCATACGTTCAAGAGGAGGATCCATCATGCACTTCTACTGTGAGCGCTGCAAAAAGGAATACCCCGTCGCAACGCACGCCTATGCGTGCGAATGCGGTGGGCTTTTTCGTCTGTATCAGAGCGCAATGGACGCGGAGGATCGTCACGAGGCGGTGACGCTTGGCGAGACGGAGACACCGCTTTTGCCGCTCGTCATTGATGGCTGCCGCTTCTATTTTAAGATGGAGGATCGCCAACCGACGGGCTCGTTCAAGGATCGCGGGGCGAAGCGCCTCATCGGCGAGCTCGTGCACCTCGGCATTGACCGCGTCGCCCTCGACTCGGCAGGCAACGCGGGGGCGGCGGTCGCGGCATACGCCGCAGCGGCGGGGATCGCATGCAAGGTCTACGTGCCTGACGATATTTCTGCCGAGCGTACCAAGCAGATCACGGCGTACGGAGCGGAGGTTGTGCGCGTGCCGAACGGGCGCATGAACGCGAGCAGTGTGGCGCGCGCGGAGCTCGGCAGCGACTACTATGCCTCGCACGTCTACAACCCGCTCTTTGCCGATGGGATCAAGAGCATGGCACACGAGATCTATCACCAGCTGGATGATAACGTGCCCGACTACATCATCGTCCCCATTGGGAACGGTTCACTCCTCCTTGGGCTCTATCAGGGCTTTGCAGAGCTCGGCCGCCTGCCGCATTTCGTCGGCGTGCAGAGTACGAAATGTGCGCCCGTGGTCGAGGCATTCCATGACCTGCCGGAAACGCCGCGCAAGAGCACGATCGCCGAGACCATCCGTGTGGGCGCACCGCCGCGTATGGACGATATTCTGGAGGTGCTCCGACACAGCGGCGGCGATGCGGTCGCCATCGAGGACAGCGAGATCCTAAAGGCGGCAAAGACACTCAACCGCCGCGGCATCTACGCTGAGCTCACAGCGGCGGCGGGGCTCGCGGGTGCACGTGCATTCTTCGAGGGCGGCATGCCCGACAACTACCGCGTCATCATCCCCGTCCCCGGCAGCGGGCTGAAGCGGTAACCTATGCTGCACGCGATCATTGACATCGGCTCCAACACCATCCGCATGGCGGTCTATCAAATCGAGGGCAGGGCGTTTACGCTCCTCCTGAAGCGCAAGCACACGGTCGGCCTCGCGGGCTACCTCGATCACGGGCGGCTCGTGCGCGAGGGGATCGAAAAGACCGTTAAGATCCTGCGCGGATTTATGGAGTTTATCGAGACCTTCGGCATTGCGCACGTCCACGCCTTTGCAACGGCGGCGCTGCGCTCTGCGACCAACAGCCGTGCCGCCGTGGAGGAGATCACGCGCCGTACGGGGGTTGTCGTCCGCATCGTCAGCGGCGAGGAGGAGGCAGCGTACGACTTTATCGGCGCAACGCAGAACATAGAGCACGCGGACGGCGTCATGATGGATATTGGCGGCGGCAGTACCGAGATCATTCACTACGTCGATCATGAGATGCGGGGTCGGTGGAGTCTGCCGCTCGGCTCACTTGCGATCGCCAAGGCACATGTCGGAGGGCTCCTCCCGACTGCCGAGGAGTGTCGTGCGATCCGCGCGGCGGCGGAGAGTGTCCTTGACGGTGTGCCCGATGTACGGCAGCTGCGCACGCGCCATATGGTCGGCATGGGGGGCGTGCTCAGCAGTGCGAGCCGTATGCACGGCCTGCTTTATCCAGACGAAACTCCGCGCCTCCTGCGCGTCTCCAATCTTCCTGCGATGGCCGAGATGTTCGGCAGCGGTGCGTCCCTCAGCGAGGAACGTACCGCCGTTCTCCTGCGCTCTGCCCCCGATCGCCTGCACACCATCATCCCGGGCATCCTCATCGCCCATACCATTGCCGACACCTTCGCCGCTGCGGATATTCTCTACAGCGACTCGGGCGTGCGTGAGGGATATATATGGAAGGAAATCATCGGGGTGGAATCGTGATAACAATAGAACGTCTGCGGATGTATTATGAAGACGATCAGGTCTTTGTGACAGCCCATTCGGCGGAACGGCTCAGGCAACGCGGGATTCGGGCAAAAGACGTGAGGAATGCTGTATATACGGGCGAGATTATCGAACAGTACCCGACGGATTACCCGTATCCGAGCTGTCTGATATTGGGGCGAGACATGAACGATCAGTCTATTCACGTCGTCATGAGTGACGAAGGCACATCGAGTCGCATCATTACGACCTATTTTCCGGATGAGGATAAGTGGAGCAGTGATTTCAAAAAGAGAAAGGGGCAGAGCTGAGATGAATTGCCTAATTTGCAGGGATGGAGTGATGAAGGAAGGGACGGGAACGTATTTTGCCACACGCGCGCATTGCTACGTCATCATCGAGAACGTCCCCTGCCACATCTGCGCGCAGTGCGGTGAAATCGTGTATGCGGCCTCTGTTATGGAGAAAATTGATGAAATTCTGGAACGGATCGAGAAGGTTGCGAGCAAAATCTTCATCATGGATTATCGAAATGCGGCATAGTGATTCCTGAAGATTCTTTGATGTGGTAAATTTCGTGTCAACCACACGCCGTCGGTATGGACATGGGGAAATCGAGCGATGCCGCCGGCGGCACGCCTGCCAAAGAATCTCATCACGATGAGTCGCCCTTCGGGGCGTCTTTTTATGGCACTTTGCACGAAATCACATGAAAGCGCCCGCTCATGAAGGTCGGAACCTTCGTGGGCGGGCGCTTTGTGTTTTCGGCTGCTCCGGCAGAGGCAGGGGGCTCCCCATTGTGCCGTACCCCGTGGGACACGGCAAAAGTGTATCATATATTATCAGGGGCGAAAGCGTGTTTTGGTATGGGTAGATGTGCGTGCGGACAGGGAACTGATGCGGTACTTGTCCGCTGCGGCAGGGCTGTATGCGGCTCCTTTCGGGAGCCGCACCCTGCGCGTGGACGTGCCGTTTCTTGTTTTCGTGTTTGTCTTTTGCGCTGCGCTGCGCGTGTGGCGGTCTCTCCCGCCTGTCCCGCGTTTTTCTTCCGCTCTGTGGCACTATCCGCAGATGCCGATCGGCGGCGCGGGGGTGATATTCGGATACTCCCTCATGGGGCGTCTATATCAAGTTTTTGTTCTGTGTGCGTACACACAGAGGGGGCGTGCAGCCTCTTAGTTCATCTGCACCTGAACCGGGAGCGATCCCTGCCCCTGCCGGAACAGCCGTCATCTTGGCGCATCTTTTCCGTCTGCTCTGCGTCAATCAGTCCTCAGCATAGGAGTTCTGTGCTTCCGGTTGATTTCCTTGATTGGTCGAAAAATCTGCGCCAATCTGACCACGGTCTAAAATACGCTACTTCGCCTCAAGTGCCTCGATGATCTCCGCGAGAGTACTGCCGTTATTGCCGAAGATGGAGGAGAGAAGGCGGGCTGCGGGATCCTCCCCTGTCGTATCTGCAGAAATCGGGAGCTGCAGCGTGTAGTCAACCTGTGTGCTCACGAGTGCGTCGTCGAGAGCACGGGAAGTGTCGGCTGCCGTTTTCGCCAGTGCGTCCTGCATACGGCGGACAGCTGTACGGTCATAGTCGATTGTCCGTACGATTTCGATGTCGTAGCGGTACGGTGTCTGGTTGCCCTCCTTGTTGAAGACGTAGCCCTTGCCCATGGAGCGGCGCAGCTTGCTCTCGGAGCGCTGCTCTGCCATGTGCACGAGCGTGCGCAGAAAGCGGCGGCGTGCCTTGTTCTCCTCGGCGGCAGTGTCGAAGTTCAGCGGCATTGCTGCCTTTGCCGCCGTGATGGCGCTTCCGAGCCGTTCCTTTTCCTCCATGAGTGCATGCCATGCGCGCAGCACTGTCATGGGGTTGTACGCCATGTATGACTTCTCGCTGCAGTCGTACTCCTCGTTCTTCTGCTCGGGTACGACCTTGCTGCAGAGGTGTTTCTCCGTCACCGTCATGATGTTGTCTGTATCGTCCAGATACGCTGCCGCTTCCTCCAAGAGACGGCTCAGGGTTTTCTGCATCTGGAATGCTTCTTTGAGATTCATGCGTTCCTCCGTTCTCTGTGTTTTCCTGTGTTCCTCAGATGCGCACATACTGCATGATGTTCGAGCTGTCCTTGCCGAGCGCCTTTGCCGCTGTGACCTTACCGCCGTCGACCATGTCGTAGAACGCTCTGCCGAGGGTCAGTTTTATTCCGCGCGGCATTGTCCAGTCTGTGCCGAAGAGGGTCTTCAGGCTGAACTTTGTCCCCGGGGTCAGCATCTCGACACGGCGCAGGGCCTCGGCGTATGTCGCCGCAAACGCATCCTCCGTGCCGAGGAGCAGGCTGCGGATGTGGACAAGGACAGGAATGCCCTGCTTCTCCGCTGCCTCTGCAATGCGGGCATACTCGTCGTCATTCAGTAAGAGCTGGATATTCTTCATGATAACACTCCTAACATATTCTTGCTTGATGAAGTGGATTCAGTTGTTTGTGAACATATTTGGATTATATATATTCTGATTAACAATGTCAAGTAGAAAAAGAAAAATATTTTTCAGAAGTTGAAAGAAAAGTAGTATTATTTTATACTGTAGAAGCAATATTGTTTTGATCGGAGAGAAAGGTGTAAGGGCATGTATCAAAGAGCACTGGGCGAAGAGATGTTCAAAGATTTCCAAGAGGGGGGGCCGCTTCACGAACTGCTCACGTATGTGCAGAACGATGACACCCTTGATTTGGAATTTCGAGGAGATCATGCGGCGAATATTTACTATCGCGGCGGCAGTCTCTTCCGCATTGACCGAAGCGTGGGGGGATATATGCTCACGTTTGATACGAAGTACTGTACTGCGTGTGATGAGGATATGGAGGCAGCTCCTTCGGTTCGTGCAGCAGTCGGGCTTATCCCGCTTTACAAGCACGTGATGGATGTCTGGTTCGCGAAGAATCGGAAGTATGAGCGGGAATTCCAGCAGGTAGTTGTACGGGAGAATAACCGGCATGGCGCGATCTCGCACGCGTCGGATTACTATATCGTCGATGTGGAGTATGTCTGTAACGGGAAAGAGGATACGAATGCGCGGTTTGATATGGTTGCAGTCAAATGGCTGTCGACCGCGTCTGCCCGAAAGAACGAGGGAGCGCCGACGCTCGCGGTGATGGAGATGAAGTATGGAGATGACGCGCTGGATGGTTCGGCGGGACTGATCGCCCATCTGAATGATGCTAAGGCATTTATCGACGGTGCAGCGATGCATATATTCTGTAAGGATATGGCGAAGGTATTCTGGCAGAAATGCGAGCTTGGACTGATTCCGGATATGGCGGGAAAGAAGCATAATATCACGATATCGGAAGAGAATATTGAGCTGATCTTTCTCATCGCGAACCATGATCCGGACAAGACAAGGCTAAGAGCAGCGGTTAACCAAATGGCAAATCTTGTTGCACATCAGCCGTATCCGTTCGCCATCAAATTCGCGGCCTCATCCATGATGGGGTATGCGCTCTATGCCGATCCGATGAAGACCCTTGGGGAGATGCAGGAGATGCTCGAAAAAAAGGCATAGCACATACGAAAACGCACCCCTCCGTACATGGACGGAGAGGCGCGTTTTGTCTGTGTGTGTAGAGACTTAGGAAGAAGCACTGATAAATTCGACATGACCATCTTGGCATACCGTATGTTTCAGTGATTCCTATCTGCAGCATTTGCGTATATCACTATTCACTGGCACGAACTTTAATTGAGGTTATCATACCGTTCTTTACCGTAAACCACATTGTCACAGACTCGTTTACATTATATGCATATATCGTTTTGTCGAAACGTTTCCGATACTCCTCATTATCTTTTTCAGAAAGCTTCGGGGCCTTATGTCTTTCCGTAGATACACCATCTGCTGTGCCGTATATTTTGGATAATACAGTTTCTGACATTCCGACACGCACACCATCTGCTGTACTAAAGTCGCCTCTCCCATCTACGGTAATTGAGGTTACGATATAATTATC
>ERZ773042.395-NODE-395-length-30850-cov-40.480240_pt1 | contig 30850 bp, 24 predicted proteins | sample MGYA00511664_ERZ773042 | MGnify/ENA primary metagenome ERZ773042 (study PRJEB29015, sample SAMEA2737984) | human oral metagenome | biome: human oral; feature: human-associated habitat; material: dental | place: China | collected 2036 ... | reverse complement strand
ACATCGACAAGGAGAACGTTGCCGGCATCGTCACGGAGACGGGCGGGCGCACCTCGCACTCGGCCATCATCGCCCGCGCGCTCGAGATCCCCGCGGTTCTCTCTGTGGAGGATGCGACCGAACACATCAAGACCGGCGACATGGTCATCGTCGATGGCAGTGCGGGGGACGTCTTGGTCCAGCCCTCCAAGGAGGACCTCGAGGCGTACCGTGCCAAGGCCAAGGCCTACGCAGACGACAAGGCCGCTCTGGAGACCTACCGTGGCAAGAAGACCATCACTGCCGACGGCGAGACGAAGCTGCTCGTCGCCAACATCGGTAACCCCGACGACGCGAACGCGGCAGCCGAGCATGACGCCGAGGGCATCGGCCTGTTCCGCTCCGAGTTCCTCTTCATGGACGCCAAGGAGCTGCCGAGCGAGGACGAGCAGTTTGCCGCGTACCAGAAGGTCGCGCTGCGCATGAAGGGCCGCCCCATCATCATCCGCACGCTCGATGTGGGCGGTGACAAGGAGATTCCCTACATGAACCTCCAGAAGGAGGACAACCCCTTCATGGGCTTCCGCGCCATCCGTTACTGCCTGAACAACCCCGATCAGTACAAGGTCCAGCTCACGGCCCTTCTGCGCGCATCCGCCTTCGGTGACATCAAGATCATGCTACCGCTCGTGACCGCCCTCGATGAGGTCCGTAAGGCTAGGTCCCTTGTCGAGGAGTGCAAGAAGGAGCTCGACGAGCGCGGCGTCTCCTATGACCCAGACATCGAGGTCGGCACCATGATAGAGACGCCCGCTGCGTCACTCATTGCCGACAACCTCGCCGAGGTGTGCGACTTTTTCTCCATAGGTACCAACGACCTCATTGGCTACACCATGTGCGCCGATCGCGGCAATGATCGCGTCGCCTACCTCTATGAGGTATACCAGCCGGCTGTCCTGCGCTCTCTCAAGCGCATCATCTCCGAGGGCAACAAGCGGGGCATCATGGTCGGCATGTGTGGCGAGGCTGCGGCTGACCCGCTACTCATCCCGGTGCTCATCTCCTTCGGTCTGGGCGAGTTCTCCGTGAGCGCCCCCTCCATCCTGCGCACACGTCGCATCATCAGCCAGTGGACGAAGGAAGAGGCTGACGTCTTGACGGAGAAGGTCCTCACCCTCAAGACCGCCGCTGAGGTCAAGGCCGCACTCCAGGCCGCCGCGAAGTAGGGGGCCTGCTAAGCAGGGGGTCTGTACGCCCTCTTGTTTCTGTAGGGACGTAGGGGCGGGCTCGCCGGAAAGCGGCGGGTCCGCCCTCTGTGTCAGCGATCCGTTCTTGGGTGGGCGCAGGGGTCGTACGGTCTTAAGGGAAGATAACGTCCAGTGCCCCTGGTTCGACCTCTATCGAGAAGTGACGCCCGCCAAGCCACTCTCCGTCTATCTGGCAGGGAGGCTGCCGTTCGGCAAAGTCGAGTTCGAGCTGCGTCAGCTGCTGGGACTCGATGGCTCTCGAGGCCGTGTGCCTACCTAGGCGCGCGAGGCCAAAGAGGCACAGGAGCGCAGGGGTCGGCGGCCTGCGCACGTTGAAGCAGATGTCAAGAAGGCCGTCGTCAGGCCGTGCGTGGGGGCAGATCCTGAAGCCCCCTCCGTAGGTCGGGCCATTCTGTACGGCAAGGATGAGTTCCCTGAGCTCTCGAGGCGATGACTCCCCAAGCGTCATCGTGCAGGGATAGCCCTTGTGGGCCGTCGCCATGATGCGCAGCCCCGAGCTCACGAAGAGTCCCGACCCCCTCTGGAGGGATCCGCCTGCGCGGCGTCTGGTCGTGTCGAGGGCGATGGCCGCATCGAGGCCAAACGAGAGAGTCTGGACAAAGTGGACACTTGTACCAGCGTCTGTCGAGACGCGTCCCAAGTCGATGGTTTTGCGCCTGCCTTGACGCAGCTGCTCCAGGGCGCCTTTGGCATCGTTTCTTCTGAGGCCCAAGGTGCGCGCGAAGTCGTTGCCCGACCCCATGGGGATGACGGCGAGCACGGGGCGCTTGTCGCGAGGAAGCGCCACGAGGCCGTTTGCGACCTCATGGATGAGGCCATCTCCGCCGACGGCGACGATCGTGTCGACGTCGGTCGAGTGCGCCGCGAGGGACGTCGCATCCCCGGGGCCTGCCGTGAGATGACGCCCTATAGCCGCAGTCATGTCAGTCGAGGCGAGAAGCTCCTCGACTTCCCGCGCTGCGTTCGCGTTTTTCCCGCTGTGGGCGGCGGGATTTGCTACGACGAGCGTGTTTCCAAAGTTGACCTGCGCCATGCCATCTGCTCCCTGTGTGCCCGTGCCGTCTTAGTCATTGTACGGTAGGCGAGGGTATCGGCGCTCGCCAATCGGTCATGCGATTACGCGACGCAAGCGAGCGTCCCAGCTCACGGTGAGGAGCCTGTCCTTGCAACCCCTCGACTGCAGTCCCTACCGCGTCGCCCTCACCCAAGCCCGAGGGCCGCATCCAGGCGTGCCTTGAGGAGCTCGTAGCGCAGGCGCTTCTCATCTGCGGCAAAGTGTACCTCGCGAAACTGTTCGGGGTTCTCTGTATAGTCGAGCGTACAGTCCGAGAACTGCTCGCTCGTGAGATCGAACGCACGCCCACTCACCACGTTGTAGCAGTGGAAGTTGCCACCAGGGCGCAAGATGCCGAACACCCTCCCGCCAAAGATGTCCTGGGCGAGAAAGGCCGTGATGGAGCACTGGCCAAGCGTCCTGTCCTCAGGCGACCACTGTGCCCGTAACCTCGGAGCGCAGGTCTTGGCACACCAGAGTCCAGAGAGCAGGTCATAAAGGTCCCGAGGGGTCTTGACGCGTGCGTATCGCGGGTTGGCGGGCGGCATGTCCGCATGCTCCCAGCCATAGAATCGGTATTCCATAGGTCTCTCCCCAAGGCGTCGGGTCATCTGTCGAGTACCTAGGATACCGCGTACGGAAGGCGTCTGTCGCCGACGCCTGCGCGGCAGGTTCCTGCGGGAGCTTCGTCGAACTTGGCCCTACGTTCTGCGCCTGTCTCTCAGCGTCCTCTCAGTTGCGTCCTGTATCGTGTGGCCAAGGTACAAGAGAGAAGAGAGAGGAGCGGGACATGAAGACCAGTACGTTCGCTCAGACGTCCTTGAAGGGACGTGCCCTCATCGCGGTGGTAGTCACGGCTGTGTTGGTGGTCATCGGGGTTGGTGTCGCGCGTGCGGCTACGGCGGGCGATCCCCAAAAGATCGCATCCGCAGTTGCAAGCACGACGAGCGATTCCAAGGGAGCCACGACCGCGCCCGCGACCTTGGAGAAGATCATCGAAGATGCGAAAAAGACCACGTTCTACGACACGGACCAGTTTCTCTGGGAGCACTATGGTATGACCGAGCGGGAGTTCGAGCAAACCTACGGCGTCGACGATGACGTGCTTGATCCCTACGAGGCACCACGACCCTCCGCCGCACAGGGTGGAGGTACGCCATCTGGTGGCACTGCCCCAGATGGTGGCCAAGATGGCACTACCTTTGCAACCAGGCAGGAGTACGAGGCGGCAAAGGATGCCTGGAAGGCCGCCCATCCCGGTGTCGAAGACGACGTCTGGGAGGCCCAGCACCCCAATCCGTTCGATTGCGACGACCACGACGACTAAGGGCGACCGGGACGGTTGAGGACGACCGGGGCGACCACGACGACTGAGGGTGATCGGGGCATCGGCCAGGGGTACAGGCGGGGTGCGTCAACGGGCGCACCCCACGCCATTCCATCACTCCTGTATCATGGAAAGACAGATCACCCGTCAGTCATCACTCGCGACGTCACGACGAACAGGATGGCCCCATGCGTGTGCTCATTGTCGAAGACGACCAGAGGCTCGTCTCCTACCTCAAGAAGAGCCTCGAGGCCGAGGGACTCTCGGTTGACGTGGCCTTTGACGGTAACGTCGCACTTGACAAGGCGATCGCGCAGTCGTACGACGTGATTACGCTTGACATCATGCTTCCCGAGCTCAACGGGTACCGGGTCTGCCAGAACCTGCGCTCCTCAGGCGTTCCCACCCCCATCCTCATGCTCACGGCAAAGGATGGCGAGTACGACGAGGCGGACGCCCTCGACGTCGGGGCGGATGACTTCCTGCGTAAGCCCTTCTCGATGGTCGTGCTGCTTGCGCGCATCAGGGCGCTCGCCAGGCGCGGTGGTGCGGCGGCGGGCAAGGTGCTCTGCGTGGGAGACCTCAGGCTCGACATGGCCTCCAAGCGCGTGGAGCGGGGAGGAAGTCGTATCGAGCTCACGCCGCGCGAGTACGCCCTGCTCGAGTACCTCATGCTCAGACGAGGCATCGCGCTCACCAAGGCGCAGCTTCTCGAGCACGTCTGGGGCGCACGCTTCATGGGAAGCGAGAACGTGGTGGAGGTCTACATCGGCTACCTGCGCAAGAAGCTCGACGGGAGCGGTCGAACGTCACTCATCGAGACCGTGCGTGGCGTCGGGTACCGAATGGGCTGATTGCATGGTGCCAGGACCCAAGACCATACGGGGCAGGGTGGTGCTGTCCACGCTGTGCGCCACGACCGCCGTGATGCTCCTGTTGCTTGCGGTGGCCTCCTATGGCGTGATGCAGGTGGTGCGGCAGGCTATTTCTGACAACCTCGTCGAGAGGCTCGACCTTGCCCGATCGGCCGTGGAGAGGGGAGATCTTGCCTCGGCCGTCGACTCGTCTGGCCCGACCATCGTGCAGGTGGTTGGCGCCGACGGCAGGGTCATTGTGGCGAGCGAGAACGCACGCGGCCTCGCACCGCTGACTGGGCTTGCGATCGGCGAAAAGGCGGAGCTCGACGACGATGTCGAGCTTGAGCTCGACGACGAGGACGATTTGCGGCCTGGGGAAGACAAGGATGCCAAGGAAAAGAGAGGCGAGGCCACCGAGCACGAGGGTGACCATGAGGGTGGCCGTGAGAGGTCCGACGACGTAGATGGGCAGGTGCGGGATCGCGACGACGAGGACATAGGCGAGCGTGACGGGCGGGTACGGGACCACGACGACGGGGATCGCGACGACGAGGACCACGACGATGCGGACGAGGACCGTGCTGCTGAGGGGAGTCGTGCAGGCTCTTCCGCGCTTTCCCTCATCGCGGCTGCGGTGCGGGCCACCAAGGCCTCGGCATCCCCAGCACTCTCCCTGAGGGCCTCTGAGGTCCTCGGCGTCGAGGGTCCCTTCCTCGCTATGGAGCGCGAGGCTACAAGCCCCACTCACGGCAGCGTCACCATCGTCGCTCTCACCTCGATCGCGCCTGCGGTCGCGACGGGGCGAGGGGCTGCCCTTCTACTGGCGGCAGTGTTCACCCTCCTGCTGGTCGTGGTGGCGCTGTTCTCTTGGCACATGACCGAGAGGACGCTGCGGCCCGTCGAAAGGATGCGCCAGAGTGCCGAGGCGATCACGGCGAGTGATCTCTCGCGACGCGTGAGCGTACCAGACGGCGACAGGGACCTCTCTCGCCTCGCCAGGACCTTTAACGATCTGCTTGCGCGAGTCGAGGCGGCGATGGACGCGCAACGTCGTTTCGTCTCGGATGCGTCGCACGAGCTCAAGGGTCCTGTTGCCGCGACCAAGGTCATGCTCGAGACCGCACGGGCCCATCCCGAGGCGGTCGACCCGTCCACTCTCCTGAGCGATCTTGCGAACGAGAACGAGCAGCTGCAAGGCATCGTGGCCGACCTCTTGGCCCTCGCCCGTCAGGATGAGGGACGCCTGCAGGTCAATCTGGCCCCCCTTGACCTATGCGACCTCATCTACGAGGAGATCTCAAGTCTCGAGAGGCGCAGTGCCGTATCCCTTGACGTGAGCGGCGTGGAACCACTCGTGTGCGCAGGCGACGCGCAGCTCCTAGGACAGGCGTTGCGCAACCTTCTCGAGAACGCGGTGCGCTATGCGCACTCGCATGTGGCTGTGACCTGCCACGAGGTGTTGGGCAGCACGGGTCGGCTCATCCGTATCAGCGTGAGCGACGATGGTCCTGGCATCGCCCCTGCGGATCGCAAGCGCGTGTTCGGGAGGTTCGTGAGGCTTGGCAAGGATCGCGGGCGTGCCACCGGTGGCACGGGCCTAGGCCTTGCCGTGGTCCAGGGTATCGTGGAGCGACACGGCGGTAGGGTCTACTTCTCCGACCCAGAGATTGGTGGTGCCACAGCTGTGATGGAGCTTGTGGGCAAGGCACCTGCGCGATGTGAGTGATTCACTCACTCCACCTGCGCGATGTGAGTGATTCACTCACATCGAGAATGCTTTCAGTAGCGCTCTGACCTGCTCATATGTAATTTGGCTCTCTCGCATCGCAGCAGGTTTGGCAAAAAAATCACTCACTTCATGATGCTGAAGTGAGTGAATCACTCACATCGCACAATCGGCGGGCGCCGAGCTGCGCCAGTCGCCGAGAGAGAGGCGTCGATCTGCGACGGCCAGTCAGCTCCTTATGCCCGAGCGCCCTTCTGGCACAAGGTGGCACAGCCCAAGGTCCTCATCTTGGCCAAGCGTTAGACTATAATCGATTTGACCCTGCTCATGACGAGGGTCAGCGGGCATGTGTCCATGTACGGTTTGGGGTGCCATCATGAAGAAGCTCATCAACAAGGCGGAGAACGTCGAGGCCGAGATGGTCGAAGGTCTGGTCAGGGCCTTTCCCGACATTATTGCGGACAGGGGCGATGGCATCATCGTCCGCACGCACCAGAAGGTGGGGAAGGTCGCGCTGGTAAGCGGCGGTGGGTCGGGCCACGAGCCCGCTCATTGCGGCTACGTGGGCAAAGGGATGCTCGACGCCGCTGTTGGCGGTCCCGTCTTCACCTCCCCGTCGGCAGATGCCGTCTACAAGGCGATATGCGAGGTCGCGACCGACGAGGGCGTGCTTCTCATCGCCAAGAATTACACGGGCGACGTGCTGAACTTCCAAATGGCCGCCGACATGGCGTCCGATGACGACATTGACTGCGAGTGCGTGGTGGTGAACGACGACGTTGCCGTAGAGGACTCGACCTTCACGGCGGGACGGCGTGGCGTGGCGGGCACCGTCTTCGTCCACAAGATCGCAGGCGCCAAGGCGGAGGCGGGCGCCTCCCTTACCGACGTCAAGGCCATTGCCGAGCGGGTCATTGCAAACGTTCGCAGCATGGGCGCGGCGATCGCCCCCTGCACGGTCCCGGCTGCGGGTACGCCGGGCTTTGAGCTCGCGCCAGACGAGATGGAGATGGGCATCGGCATCCACGGCGAGCCGGGCGTTCGTCGCGAGAGAATGCGACCCGTAGACGAGATCGTCGACGAGCTGCTCGAGCACATTCTGTCGGACCTCGACTTTGTCGGTCGAGAGGTGGCGGTTCTGGTGAATGGCTCTGGTGGCACCCCTCTCATGGAGCTTGCCATCGCCAACCGTAGGGTGGCGAGGCTGCTTGAGGACAAGGGCATATCCACGTACCGAACCTTGGTTGGCAACTACATGACGTCGATAGAGATGCAGGGCTTCTCGCTCACCCTGTTACGCCTAGATGACGAGCTCAAGGGGCTTCTTGATGCGCCTGCCAAAGCCTTTGCCTGGAGGGGATAGCGATGGGTGAGGATACAGTGGCCACCAAGACCGATGGGGAGAGGCTGATCGCGGTCCTTTGTGCCGTCGCGGACGCGATCGAGGCCCACAAGGACGAGCTCACCGAGCTTGACAGGCCCATTGGCGACTCCGATCATGGTATCAATATGTCACGCGGCTTCTCGGCCGTGGCCGCTGAGCTTCCGGGGGAGGTAGGCATGCCGCCTGCAGACATCCTCAAGCGTTGCGGCATGACGCTCGTCGCGAAGGTGGGAGGCTCCTCGGGACCCCTGTATGGGACCTTCTTCCGCAAGCTGGGGGTGGGCCTCAAGGGCCTTGAGACCATCGACCTCCCCTCCTTTGTGGATGCGATGGATGTTGCAGTTGGTGCTGTCATGCAGCTCGGCAAGGCAACTGAGGGCGAGAAGACCATGGTCGACGCCATGGCTCCTGTCGTGGTGTCCTTGAAGTCGTCGGTTGCCAGGGGCGAGGGCGCCCGCTTGGCCTTCGCGAAGGCGGCAGACGTCGCCTTTGCCTCCGCAGTCGCCACCATTCCCCTGCGCGCGACCAAGGGGCGTGCGAGTTACCTGGGGGAGCGCTCCGTTGGACACCAGGATCCTGGCGCCACCTCCTTCGCCTATATGGTGTCAGCCGTCGCTTCCTGCTACTGCTGAGAGGAGGGGGCTATGGTCGGTATTGTCTTGGTGTCCCACTCTAGGGAGCTTGCAGAGGCGACGGCAGCCCTGGGGCGTCAGATGGCACCCGACGCACGGGTGGTTGCTGCGGGGGGCTTGGAAGACGGAGGGTTCGGGACGAGTTACGAGCGCATAGAGGCAGCGATAGGGCAGGTCTTGGGCGATGATGGCGTGATCCTCATTATGGACATGGGTTCGTCTGTCATGACCGCTCGCATGGTCGTCGAGGATCTGGAGGATGACAGGGTCCACCTTGCTGACTGCCCATTTGTGGAGGGCGCCGTCGAGGCCATGGTTGCCTCCCAGGGAGGAACCTCTGCTGATGACATCCTTGAGGGGCTTGGACGGGCCGCGAGGGCGAGCAAGTTGTAGGTGAGCCACGCGCAGACAGAGATGCGGTGGCGCAGAGGCGTGGTGGCGCAGAGGCGCGGTGGCGCAGAGTGCGCTTTTCCGTCGCACCGCGACCGCAGAGTGCGCCTTTCCGTAACGTCGCGCGACTCAAACTGCGTCTTTCCGTGAGACCCGGGGCGCAGAGTGCGTCTTTTGGTGAGGCCACAGGTGCAGAGTGCGCTTTTCCGTAGAATGCGGATTTCCTCACCTGGGCAAACGTGGTGTCACCTCACGGAAAACCGCACTCTGTCCCCGACGGCTCACGGAAAACCGCACTCTGCCCCCGACGGCTCACGGAAAACCGCACTCTGTCCCCGTCACCCCTCCGTCATCTCACGCAAAAGCGCATTCTACGTGTGTCCCAGTCCAAAAGACGCATTCTGTGCGCAAGCAGTCACGCAGAGTGCGTCTTTCCGTGAGACACTGCAGCCAGAATGCGCTTTTCCGTAACACCGCAACCGCAGAATGCGCTTTTCCGTAGAATGTGCTTTTCTTTACCTGGGCAAACGTCGAGCCATCTCACGGAAACCGCATTCTGTGTTCGCTGCCTCACGGAAAACCGCATTCTGTGTCCGCTTCCTCACGGAAAAGCGCATTCTGCATGAGGCGGTCAGAGAGACTCCACGTACCTACGGCAACAGCATGACACAAGCAATGGCAGCGACAAAGCATAGCGCCGCGATAACGCAGGTGATGCAGATGGATCTTTTACCCTCTCCCTTTACGTTGTCTGTCACTACGCCTATAAGGGCGACAAGTACGGAGAAGCTGCCCACGGTTGTCAGATTGAGCGTGAGCACAGTTTGCAGGTCTACCTACGCTGCCTGACGTTGACGCTCACGAGGGTGAAGATGCCCGCTAGGATGGCCATGATTGCCATCACGTTGCCGTACATCCTTCTCTCGACAGACTTGCCTTGCTCGATTAGCTCCCGTATCTTCATGTTACTCAATAACATGGTATAGCATCCAGTTACAGACATACCTTGTATTGAAGCCCCGTTCGGTCAGCCTGACGCGACTTGGAGTTATTCTGCCGCACGATAAGGAGAGAGACGCCTATGGGCCGAGCCCCGTCTAGAGGGAGACCTCGAAATGTCCGCGTCTATCTGCGAGCCTGCAGTCGTGTCCACGCATGTGGAGGGCGGGCCTGCCAACCAAAACCTCTGCCACGCGCCGTCCCTCGGCGGGCCGGGCGATCGTGGGCTCCTGTGCCTAGGAGGTAGGTAGCGCCTAGGCGAAAGCGCGGGATTGGCAGCATGTGCATCCCAGTGAGAGTAGGGTATCAGTAGAACATACTCGTGGTTGATACGTGTATAATACGTATTTAATATATTATCAATACGTGTGATTGGAAGCTTCATGTCCATGACTATCAGTATAGATGATGATCTCAAGCGGGAATTCTCCGAGGTCTGCCGCGAGATCGGCCTGCCGCCCTCGACCGCCTTCGGCATCTTTGCCAAGGCCGTCGTGCGCGAGCGCGCCATACCCTTCGCGCTCTCTGCCGTGAGTGCCTCCGAGCGAGCAGCGCATGCCTACGACCTCGCAGTGTCTGACGGCATTAGGCGGGGGCTCGCTGACGTGGCAGCAGGTGATGTGCTCGCCCGCGAGGGGTCGCGGGCGCTGCGCTCATCGAGAAGAGCCATGGCAAGATCCACGACATGATGCCCTGGGAGGTCCGCTACGCGCGACAGTTCCATGAGCAGCTGATGAGACTCTCTGACGCGACATACGGCCACGTGGAGGACTCGATCGACGTGCTGGCTGGGAACCCCGGCCTCGCGCGCGACTACGATCCGGCCTACGAGGCGGCACGGCCTCCCGCATCCTGCCAATGCTACTTCGTGTCTAGGACCACGAAGGTGATCTACCTCCTGATGGATGAGGACGCGCACCTGCTTACGATGCTCTACCTGGGTGATACCCGTGAGGACCCCAGACATCGCTTCGACCGCATGGAGTGGTAGATGCTTGTGGATCACAGGCTAGCACGGAACTGCGGGGAGTCGTGACGCCCTGCGACTCCCGTGGTTGCTGCTACGTCACCGGGCAACCCACGGTGCTTTCAACCTGCGTAAACGTGGCCTCCAGCTGTTCCGCCGTATGGTACGGAGTCGTGCTACCGCACAATAAGGAGAGAGACGCCTATAGGCGGAGCCCCGCCTAGAGGGAGACCTCGAAATGTCCGCGTTTATCTGCGAGCCTGCAGTCGTGTCCACGCACGTGGAGGGCGGGCCTGTCAACCAAAACCTCTGCCACGCACCCCCATGGCCGGCCTGCAGTCGGCTACGCCGTCCCCCTGGCTAGCCGGGCGATCATGAGTCCCAGCGGTCGAGGAGGTAGGTGGCGCCTAGGCGAACGTGCGGGATCGGCAGCATGCCCTCCCCCCTAGCGTCGGGGCTCCAGTAAAACACGCTTACGACCTTGAACCGCAGGGCGTTGTTGTTCGGGACCATGTAGTAGTACTCCTTTCCCCATCCCGCCTGATTGGACTCTCCAACGCGCACGAAGTTGTACCCATCTATGTGTTGGCCTGTGATGTAGTAGCTTCCATAGTATGCGGCGGCGCTGTCTGCGCGAGATGCGCTCGGGCCTGCAACGTACTCGCGACACAGGTCATTGACCGGGGGTAAAAGGAGGATTAACGTAAAGGCGAACACTGTGTGAATAATCATGTCCCTCATGGCAAAGCTCCTCTTTATGAAAGGATGAAAGGACCGGCTTCCTGCGTATTATAAGGTACTGGAAAGAAGACATCTGGCTTCGTTTGACATGGGGGAGAGACGAATGCCACCGTCCTTTTCGTCATCCGGTCCTGACTGCAAGCTGACAGGACCGCTCTGGTCTCCAGACCCGTCTTGCACCACCCTTGCGACGTGCGTATGGGAGCGTGGGTAGACCAGCTGGCGGAGGATACTTAAAGTTCACGTCGTATGGACGTACCGATACAGCTACCATGGATTTGTCATATGAGCCTGCTCGATCGGAGCCGCCTATGGATAACCAAGAGCTCAGTGAGCTTGAGGGATATGGTTACCAGCTGCCTGCGTCACAGGGCCAGATGTCTTGGGACCCTACGCCCGCACACCCTACGTGGTGGTCTACCGACTGGTTTACGGCAGCCCTCGGTGGCGTGATATGGATTTCCCTCTTTAAACTCTACGAAGCTGGCCTGTTCGGGGGTACGCTGGGTAAGATCCTCTTCGCCCTGCTTGGTGCCTCCTATGCGCATGACTGCTACCCGTCATACTTCACCGCAGCACCAGCGCTTGACAATGCCAGGCTAGTGTCGCTTCTCAACACCCTTCTTGGCGGACCGGTCTTTGGTTGCATCTGGAATCTCAACCTCACCAAGCGTACTCAGGGCGTCTCGCATCTCGTCTGCATCCTGCTCAACGGATTCAGCATCATGAGCAATGTGGCGCTCCTTTCCGCGTGCATGCCTTTTAGGGAGCAGACAGGCTTGGCGTGAAATACCTTCGTTGATCCGCGTAGACCAGAAGAGCGTTAAGCTTGTCTTTAAGGACACTGAATAGTGTGAGACCGCCTCGCTAGCACGCGTAGACCCCTGCCTTTTGTGGAGACGCTAAAAGGCTGACCATCCCCTATGCGCGGTGCCGTGGGAAGAGATGCGCCCATGTCAGCCCTCTTAGGTAGTCATCGCACTAAGAAGAAACGAACCGAGAAGGATTATAGCTGGGACCACGAGCAGGGTGATGCCGACCGAGGCGGCCAGCTCGCAGGTCTGACCTTTGACCTTGCGCCATATGGCGTACACGATCAGTGCTACGGGGATCAGCGGATAGGTGACGGGGATGTTCATGGTTATGGAGAGCTTGGCCCCGTCCCACCTGAGTGAGGCGATCATCTCGGCCAGCAGTGTGAGTACCGCGAGAGATGCAATGAGCGCCACGACGTCTTTGGTCTCGCGCTCCTGCTGGGCCTTTGTGATGTCGAGGACTTTCGCGCAGGCGTCCTCAGCCTCGTCTGTCGTCATGGTCTGCTCCTCCGTCCTCTCGGCCCTCATCAGCTCGACGATGGACACGCCCAGCGCATCCGCCAAAGGCTCGATGTTTCCGATGTCGGGAAAGCCCACGCCTCGTTCCCAGCGGCTGATGGCCTTGTCAGTCACATGAAGCTCGCTCGCGAGAGTGGCCTGGGTCATGCCCCGCTCTCGGCGCCGCTGCGCCACGAAGCTTCCGAATCGCTCTGCCTCCATCCTCACCACCTCCTGGGATCAACATGCCCCAAGTGGTGCCCACAGTCAATCGACGTTTCGTTTACCGCCTCTGAGCTTGGTGTTTCGCACGACGCACCCTCCATACGACGCACCGGCATCACGACGCACCCTCCGTATGACGCGCCAGTTGGCGATACGCCCTCCGTGCGACGCGCTCGCACCTCCCGACCCTCTGGTCAGGCGCCCCCTTGCCTTGTGGCCAGCCCCTCGTCCCTCAGCAGATCATAGGCGACCTCGCTACTCGTGAGGCGCAGACTGCAATCGTCCTTGTGGGGTCGTGCGAGCAGGGGTAGGCTTCCATGCCAGACAATTGACTCGTCGAAGATGGCGAGCGCCGAGCGTCTCCACTCCCTTAGCTCGGCGAGGCAACCCATGCTGCGAAGCAGCTCGACACCTTGCTGCGCGCGGGCGATGCCGCGTGGGTCCTTTGGTTGGTTGACGACGATCGAGACGTGCACGCCGCGCTCGACGACAGCCGAGAGGCGAGGTCGCAAGGTCAGGATGTACCTGTGGCTCAGGTAGGGGACGGCAAGGTGGACGGACCTCTCCGAGCTGTCGAGGTCCGCAAAGAGCAGAGACTCGCAGTCGCTTGGGCCGACGATCGATCCGGCCGTCCTGTCCACATCGTCGCTCGCCGGTATGAGCTCGTAGCCGAGTCGCGCGTAGCTTTTCAGGCGCTTCTTGTACATGCGGTCGAGCATGGGGACGCTGGTGTCCACGTAGTCGTACACGATCACCTCGCTCTTGCCCTCGCGCTCTCGGTGGAGCCTACCCAAATACTGCGTGACGACCCCTTCCCAGGAGACAGGGGTCGCGAGGACGAGCGTGTCGAGTCTGGGCTCGTCGAAACCCTCGCCAAGGTAGCTTCCAGTCGCGACGACGGCAAAGCTGGTATCATCTGCGGCCTCGGCGATCTCGCGGACCTGCTCTCTCCTTTCTCGCGCGGGCATAGCGCCGCTCAGCAGGAAGACCTTAAAGCCCTGCTCCAGGACGAGCTTGGCGAGTAGGGCCGCATGCTCCCTCCGTCTTGTGATGACAAGGGGTCGGCGACCGGCTCGCAGTGCCAAGACGGTGTCCTGGGCGATGAGCCGGTTGCGCGCGGGATGGGCGCAGAGCCGGTCGAGCACCTGGTTGAAGCTGCTTCCCGCCTCGATGCCAGCCAGGCGAATGTGGGTGAACCGAGGCTCGAGAAGGCGGGCAAAGCCTTGCTCCTGAGCCTGCTGCCTTGGGTCTACCCTGTGTACGACGGCGCCGCACTGCATATAGAGTATGCCCTCCAGACCATCGGAGCGCCTGGGGGTGGCGCTGAGGCCATAGACCCTGGATGCCGTGGTGGTCGCGAGGACCTGTGCCAGCTGAGGCGCCGCGCCGTGCTGGCACTCGTCGCAGATGACCATGCCGTAGCCGCGTACGAGCTCCTTGACCCTGCGCCTGCCGCTCAGCTCGCGCCCCTCGAGGAGGGACTGGTAGGTGGCGATGTCCACGATCCCTCCCGGGACGCTCCTCCCACCCCCGATCCGCCCGACCAGCGAGCGTCTCCTTCTGCTTGTGCGCCCGGTTTTGGTCAGCAGCTCCGGCAGTTCCTCGTCGATGGAGAGGAAGGTGGCCAGGCGCTCCTGCCACTGGTCGAGTAGGGGAGTGCTCGGTACGATGACGAGGGTCCGAAGCCTCAGCGTGCCTATGAGGTATGCGGCGATGACCGCCTTTCCAAAGCCAGTCGGTGCCGACAGGATGCCGCACTCATGTCTGAGAAGCTCGTCGGCCGCTGTCTGTTGAGAGGGGCGCAGGTTTCCTGTGAAGGAGGCGCGGATGGGTGTGCCTACAAAGCGCCTGTCCTCGACGTGGTAGCTGATGCCCAGTCCATCCAAGAGGCAGAGCAGCCCCTTCTCGCAGCCTCTGGGGATGGCGATGGTCGTCTCGTCCATAAGGCCCTGGTCGATGATGCGCGGTTTCCCATAGACGCTCTGGCGCATCGCTTGTGCGCGGTAAAATTCGGGGTTGCTGAGCGCGGCGAGCCTCCGGATCCTGCCCTGCACGGTAGCGGGCAGGCCACATCTGTTGATAAAGAGCATGTTGGACTTCGTTATCGCCACCGTCAGGGAGGGACTTATGCCCTTGAGGACTTCTGTGCGTCCGTCAGGACAGAGGCCCTCAGAAGGGGTTTGTGTCGGCAGCGGTCGGCCTTGCCCGGCTTCTTTTGCCCGAGGCCTTAAGAAGGCCAACTCACCCAAGGCTTGGCCACACGTGGCGGCGAGTGTCCGCTCCACCAGGGCCCTGCTCGTCTTTCTGACTGAGGAGAGGTAGCGCCACTGGTCGGGATGCGCCTTGAGCTGGTCGTCTACGAACACGCTGTTGCTGAGACGCTGCGCCTGGCCCTGAAAGGGAAGCGCGATGAGGCTGCCGAACCCACCCTTGGCGATCGTGTCCTGTGCGGGATAGAAGCGGTCGTAGGCGTCAAAGCACCTGATCAAACCGTTGTCCATGGCTCTCGTGATGAGGAGGCTGCCAAAGTCCCTCGCGAGCGAGGAGGGCAGCGGCTCGTCGAAGAATACCCATGCGTGCGCCCCGTCCCCCGACCTCGAGCGCTCAAGGGCCACGTCCACCCCAAGGGACCTGCCTGCATGAACATATGCGAGAGACTCCCTCTGCCAGCCTGCGCCGTCGAAGTCGGCAACGAGGAGTGATACCGTGCAGTCCGCCTGTACGACGTAGAGGCCAACGACGTCCTTGAGGTCACGTCGATTGCCGTTGAAATGTTTCACGAGCGCTTGGTTGGAGAGTGGAATGAAGGAGCGCTGCGGGCAGTCCGCACACCTGGCGTGGGGGTTGGCCCTCTTGGGACAGATGCCTGTGACCCACTCGTTGGCACAGGCGGGCGTATAGCCTATCCCTCCCGACCTCTTGCGGTAGCCGTGGGCGTACAGGTCGTCTCTCCCGACGAAGAGCGACCGGAAGAGGGACAACTTGTCTTTCGCAGAGCTTTTCGACGTGACAAGCCCCTGAGCTCCGGTGGTCTGACGCTCTGCGGCTTGGGCCTCAATTTGCTGTGCGAGGAGCGTGGCGCCCTGTCGCCACTCAACTTCTGTCGCGTAGAGCCGCCTGCCCCCATCGACTGTGTATATGACTATCGAAGACCTGCCGTCTGCGTGGGAGACAAGCTCGACAAACGACGCCTCGCTGCCGCCGACGATGGCGTGGCGCGCGCAGGGGGTTGCAGATTCGCCCATGCTCCGTCCTTCGGTCTAGGGTCTTACAGGATCCTGACCTGCACTTTCATGGTAGCGTGCCTTGGGCCTGATGTCCACCGCCGTAGGGCCTACCGGTCCGTAGGTCTCGTCTCCATCAGTATCACATGACCTGCTTCCCCCGCATCTTGCGTCAGGATGGTCGATAATCGGGAGCACGTGAGACCACGACGAAAGGAGACTTGCAATGCCAGAGGCCACGACACCAGAGGCAACAACGCCAAAGACCACGGTGCCGATCTACCATTACATCCGTGAGGCCGTCACGGATGGGGAGCTTCCCGATGACTTTAGCCTGCGTCCCTATGACAGGGGTGACCCAGAGCTGTTCATGGCGGACGGCGCGATGGACGGCATGTGTGTCTATCACATGGCGAGGCCCGAGCTCCCGGCCGACCTTGACGCCCAGATCGGGTCCGCGTTGATGCTCGCGAGCTCTGGCGAGCCTGTGGCAGCGGACGAGGCCTTTTCCTCCTTGGTTAACAAGTTTCGCTCCATCCTCATCATCGACCAGGTGGCCGATAGCGTGAGCACCCGCAGGGACCAGCTCAATCCTGCCATGATCTATCACTATGCGAAGCGCCTTGTGCTCACGTCCACCGACAAGGAGCTCCTGAAGATCGGTCTTGAGCTTTTCGAGCTGCTTCGGGAGCCGGATGACCAGCTGAAGGACGCGATGCGGACGCTCGGCCTGAGTGACGAGTTCACGACCTTTGTCGTCTTTGACATGATGATGCAGTGGACGAATGGCAACGACGAGATATTCCGACTTGTGCAGAAGGTCCATGGCTGGGGTCGCATACACGCCATCGAGAGGCTCGAGCCATCCACTGACGAGATACGCGACTGGTTCCTCTTTGAGGGGGTCAACAACAACATCATGCCCGCGTACTCGGCGCTCACCTGCTTCAACAAGTCGGGGCTTGCAGAGCGGATGGCAAGGGGTTTGAGCCCCAAGGAGTTCAGGGGCGCGGGCGCCGTGATGGAGGCTCTTGTCGATGAGGGTCCCGTCGAGGGCATATCCGTCCTCGACGACCCGGCAGGGACCCTGGGGGCCTACGTCGATCAGGCTCGCACGCAGGACGTGGGAACAGATGATCTCTCCGTCATCAGTGCGATTCGTCGCTATGCAAAAGACAAGAAGATGGGTAAAGTCGTATCGGCGTGTGACGACCTGCTCAACTCACCAGATAGCAGGCAGAAGGTCGCAGACGCCGTCTCTCGTGGCGACGTGACGGCGTTCATGCTCGCCGAGCAACTTGGCATCCCGTACCATGAGGAGCTCCTCAGGGCCATGGGAACTAACTTCCGTTGGCTGTTTACGCGCATCGGCTGCCTCATCGACGATGAGCGCTACATTGATCAGGCGCTTGAGCTGGCAAGGACGGGCATGCCCCTGGACGCCATCGAGCAGGAGCCTCGTGACGAGAGCGGTCTGGGGCCTGGGCACTTTGCCTATCTGGCGCTTGGCTTTGTGCTCCAGCCGCTTTGCGGGCACGTGCTGAAGGGCACGGACATCGTCGAGAGGGCGCTCATGTCGCCTGTGGTCAGAAACAGGATCGAGGCGCATCGCGTGCTGAGGTCCTGGGTGAGCAGCAAGAGGATACCGCTGGCAGAGCTCTCGCCCGAGCTGTACGCCCGCTTGGGTGAGGCCTACGACGCGGAGCCGAAGGAGGACCTGCGGCAGTCCATGAGGCCCTTGCTCGATGGTGCCATCACGTTCCCAAAGGAGGACATGTGAGCGAGGGTCGGGAGCGGAGTACGCTTGCTGTTGGCGTAAGCTACTCTGAGACGTTGTGATGGCGAGGGTGAGATAGGGCATTGAACTCCATGTCGACAACGTATCTGAAAGGCCTACCTTCCAAATCGTCTAGAAAAATGCAGTTTATTCCATATGAGCTTAAATTATGCTGTATACTATCGGCATCGGGACGCACGTTCAACGTCCATATAGCTTGTGCAGTCGTGTGGGGGTCAGGGCTTTCTTGACGGTGGGCTGTCAAAAACATGGGCGTGGCCACATATTGAGATGCATATCGATGGGCTACAGGTGTGAGAGGGAGTGTTTGAGAACGTTGAGGCATTCAGATGAGCTAACGGGGGCGTTCGTAAGCGGTTGGCAAGGGGCCAAAAACAATGCCCGACAGATACCCCGCGCTAGCTGTCATAAAAAGAGAGCCTCCTTCCGGAGGCTCTCGGCGGGTCAAAGTGCCACCTACGTGGCGTCGCCCATGCGGGAGACATTTTTGGCAAAGCCGTATTTTGACTCGCAGTATCGTCCTGACTGGTAATCAAGACAAGAGCAGTATAGCACGATGGAAAGAGGAGCGTGTCCATGAATCTGAGAAATATATCGGATGACTACAGCATCGGTCTTGATATGGGAACTGGATCAGTTGGTTGGGCAGTAGGCGATGTTAGAGGGCAACTTTTCCACTTCAAGAGACAGCCGACGTGGGGGAGTCGGCTGTTCGACAGCGCCAATACTGCCGCAATGGCCCGCATGCCTCGCAGCCAGCGTCGTCGGTATGTCCGTCGCCGTTGGCGTCTTGACCTGCTGCAGTCACTCTTTCAGGACGAGATTGAGAAGGTTGACCCTGAGTTCTTTATTCGACTCCGACAGTCGCGGCTCATCAAGGAGGATCGCGCAGAGGGACATAGAGACTACGGTCATCCCCTTTTCAACGATAGCGACTTCACAGAACGTGAGTACTACAAGCGCTTTCCAACCATCTACCACCTACGCAAATGGTTGATGGAAACCGATGGGCAAGCTGCTATCCGCCTCATCTACCTGGCTATTCATAACATTGTCAAGCATCGTGGTAACTTCCTTCGTGAGGAGCAGAAAAGCTTGTCTGCCAAGACAGCTAAACCTGATGTCGCGCTTCATTCGTTCTTTGAGGCGCTCAATGCTTGGTGCGCCACTCGCGGCTATGAGCTCGTGATCGATGTGACGGCTAAGATTCTCGGTGTGCTTGCCGATGAGAAAGCAGCTCCCACCAGCAAAAAGAAGGTCATCGCAACACTTCTCGGCGTTTCGATGGGCGATGATTCCGCTGCAAATCGTAGATGCAACGATGCCCTCGCCGCCGGAATGGTCGGCCTCAAAGCCGAGTTCAAGAACGTGTTCGGTGAGTTTCAGGCAGAAAAGACAGCCATCCATCTTTCGAGCGATGAGGATGTGGACGCGTTGCGTGAGGCGTGTCCAGATGACAGCATCGAGCTCTTCAATCGCCTCTGTGATGTCTACTCTGCCTATGTGCTGCAGGGACTCCTTTCCTATGCGCCAGGCGAGACTATCTCTGTAAACATGGTCGAGAAGTATGAGCAGTATGGGAAAGACCTTACTTTGCTCAAAGAGCTTGTTCGTAGGTATGCATCGAAAAGTTACGATAGCTTCTTTCGCGGCCCAACATACCCCGATACAAATATCTACGACGCATCGAAGGCAAAGGGCTACACCAAGTACAACCTGGGGACCAGTAAGCTCTCATATGATGATTTCAGTAAGGAAGTCAAAAGTCTGTTAGGAAAGACAGGCGCCGTAAATGATGAGCGCTATCAGTTGATGATGGAGGCCTTCGGCAAGCAGCAATTCCTGCGCAGGCTCAAGACGAGCGATAATGGCAGCATCTACTACCAGCTGCACTTCGAAGAACTGCAGGCAATTCTCAAAAACCAGAGTCGTTTTTACCCCTTCCTCAAGACTGATGAGAAGAAAATAGAGTCGCTCGTATCCTTTCGGATTCCGTACTATGTGGGACCGCTATCAAGCCGCAACGCCGCAGTCGATCAGCACGGCAAGCAACGCTTCGCCTGGGCAGAGCGTAAGCCAGGCCAAGAGGACACTCCGATCACCCCATGGAACTGGGATAGCGTCATCGACCGCAACAAGAGTGCCGAGAAGTTTATCAAACGTATGACAGGCATGTGCACATATCTGCAGGGGGAGGAGGTTCTTCCCAGATGCTCGCTCCTGTATGAGGAGTTCTGTGTGCTCAACGAGCTCAATGGCCTGCGTCTGACCATCGATGGAGACCGCGAGCATCGGCTTGATGCTGCCCAGCGTGAGGGCATTGTCCATGATCTGTTCCATCACAAGAGGAGTGTCAGCTATAAGCAGATCGAGGATTGGATTGCACGTGAGGAAGGCTTCATGTATCCCCATATCAGCGGCGGTCAGGGTGTGAGTGGCCTGGAGTCGAAGATGGGATCCTACATCTTCTTCTGCAAGGATGTCTTCGGCGTTGATGAGCTTGACCGTAAAGACTATGACATGGTTGAGGAGATCATCCTCTGGAATACGCTTTTCGAGGACCGTAGGATCCTCAAGGAAAAACTCGTTCAAAAATATGGTGAACAGGCGGGTGGCCCGCTTTCCGATGAGCAGATCAAGAGAATCTGCAAGAAGCGCTTTACCGGCTGGGGACGTCTCTCTGAGAAATTCCTGATAGGTCTCAAGGTCAAGACAGATGTCGGCCCAAAATCCATCATGGATGTTCTTCGCGAGGGGGATCCTAATTCGGACAGCCGTCGTGGACATGCCATGGTCATGATGGAAGCTCTTCGGGATGAGAACCTTGGCTTCCAGAAAAGGGTCGATGAATTCAATAGGAACTATTTCGAGGCGAACGGCAAGCTGGTCGAGATCAATGAGCTTCCCGGTTCCCCTGCGATTAGGCGCAGTCTCAATCAGGCCATGCGCATTGTAGACGAGATTGCCAAAATAGCTGGTCATGCCCCTGCGAACATATTCATTGAGGTTACACGCGATGATGACGAGAGGAAGAAGGGCAGAAGGACGACCCGTCGTTATGATGAACTTAAAAAAGCGCTTGAGGTCTTTAAGAGTGATGATCCAGAGATCTGGCGCGAGATTTGTGAGACGGCACCAAAAGATCTCGATGAGCGTCTAACGCTTTACTTTATGCAGCGAGGTAAATGCCTCTATTCGGGGAGACCCATTGATATGAACCGACTCGCGGAATCTGGTCTATACGAGGTAGACCATATCATTCCCCGAGCCTATATCAAGGATGACAGCTTTGAGAACAAGGCGCTTGTCTATCGTGAGGAGAACCAGCGTAAGACTGATGCCCTTCTCATTGACCAGGGAGTTCGTCGAAAGATGCACGATTACTGGAATATGCTGCACGGTGCAAAACTCATTGGGGACAAGAAATATAACAATTTGATGCGTTCGACCATTAGCGAGCAGACCATGAAGGGCTTTGTCGCGCGTCAGCTGGTGGAGACAAGCCAGATGGTCAAGCTTGTCCAGTCTATGCTAGAGGTACGTTATCCAGAGACGAAGATCGTACCAGTCAAGGCGAGTATTTCGCATAACCTACGTGAGGCGGCTGGTTTTATCAAATGTCGTGAGGCAAATGATTTTCATCATGCACACGACGCGTACTTGGCATTGCGGGTAGGGATGTTTATCCAGAAGAGGCATCCTGGCGTCTATGAGAATCCCATCGGACTTACCCGAGCCATGCGAAAATACGCTCAATCTCAGGCAGAGATATTCAGGAGTACTCATCATCTACCAGGATCCGCTGGCTTTATCGTGAACAGCTTTATGAGCTCGGGCTTTGATAAGGAGACGGGGGAGATCTTCAAGGATGACTGGGATGCCGAGGCTGAGGTTGAGGGTATTCGTCGGGCACTAAACTACCGGCAGTGCTTCATTTCGAGGATGCCGTATGAGGACACCGGCGTGTTCTGGGACGCGACGATTTACTCGCCGCGCGACCAGAAGAAGAAGCCGGTTCTTCCTCTTAAAAACGGCCTTGATCCGCAGAAATATGGCGGCTTTTCTCGTGAGCAGTTCGCCTATTTCTTTGTGTATGAAGCCCGAAAACCTAGAGGGAACAAGCCTTTGTTTCGCTTTGCGCAAGTGCCCGTGTGGCTTGCCAGGCGCATGGAGGGTGATTCGAGTGCCCTCGAATCCTACGCACGTGGGCTAGCAGCGAACGAAAAGCTTGAATATGTGGGCATTGAACGAGCAAAGATCCTTAAACGACAGCTCATCGAGATTGATGGCGATAGGCTGATAGTGACTGGAATTAAAGAAGCTCGAAACGGAAGAGAGCTTGCTTTTAACTCTGACGAGCTTGCTCTCATTAATCGGCTTGCCAAACGAGGAGAATTGAGTGAAAACGATGATAAACAACTGCACGTGATATGGAATCGTATGGTTTCACCGGGGAATCGGATTGGTCATCGCTTGATGTCTCAGCTTAAGTTATGTAGTCGCGAGGGGTCATTTTCTAAGGCAGATATCAAATCAAAAGGAGAGATTGTTTTAGGTTTGATTAATATTATCAACGCTGTTAGCAATGTAGTGGACCTATCTGTACTTAGCAGTGATGGTAAACATGATAAATGCGTAGGCACAATTCAGCCAAACTATTCAAAGCTCTTGTCTGACTCCAATGTTGACTTCTACATCATCGACCAGTCAGTGACCGGCATGTTCGAGCGGAGGACCCGCATTGGCCTTTAGGAACGTCATCATAGAAAGTCCATGCAGATGCTCCTATGAGGGCGGATATCTCATTGTGCGCAAGGAAGACGATACGGTGAAGATCCACTTGTCAGAGATCTCGTCGGTCGTCCTCCAAACCAATCAGGTTTATGTCAGTGCATATCTGCTATCGGAACTTGCAAAGGCGAAAATCTCCTTTGTTGTCTCTGACGAGAAGAGAAGCCCCATAGGCCAGTATTTGCCTTTGTATGGCGCTCATAACGCGAGCAAGCGAATTAGCGAGCAGCTCGGATGGAGCGAGCCCGCGAAAAAGCGCGTATGGAAGCGCGTAGTCAGAGACAAAATAGCTCATCAAGCGCAGGTTCTCAACGCTCGCGCAAGGGAGGAAATGGGACTGCGACTGTCAAAGCTTATTCCAGAGGTGCGCTCGGGGGACACTACGAACAGAGAGGCCCATGCGGCTCGCCTGTACTTTCAGGCGATGTTTGGTGGCGACTTCTCACGAGATGATGATACATCGACCAATGCCGCTCTTGATTACGGTTATGCGATTCTCCTTTCTGCAGTAAATCGCGAGATTGTGGCACGCGGCTACCTAACGCAGATGGGTATCTGTCACAAGAGTGAGTATAACCAGTTCAATCTTGGTTGTGATCTCATGGAACCCTTTAGGCCGGTTGTTGATCGGCTGGTCTTCGATAACGTTGAAGATGATTTTACGAAGGATACGAGACGCTTATTGGTTGACATGCTTAACCAATCCCTTCCATATCGGGGAGGAATGTATCGCGTTGGATCGATTATATCGCTGTATGTGCAAGACTGCCTGAGCGCTCTCAATAGGAAATTATCCATCGATGGCATTGAGGCGTTCGATGTGATATGAGCGAAGGCGTTAGGATCCGCTATATGAGACTGGTTTTATTTTTTGATCTTCCGGTAGGCACTGCTGTCCAGAGAAGAAACTATCGTCTATTCCGCAAGTTCCTGCTTGGGGAGGGTTTCCTTCCGCTTCAAGAATCGGTGTATGCAAAACTTGTCGTTAATGATGGCGCGGCAAGCGCGGCGATTGCGAGAGTGCGAAAAAACAGGCCGCCTGCCGGTCTTGTTCAGATCCTCAGAGTTACAGAGAGTCAATTTGCAACTATGGAATATGTTACAGGTAATCGTGAAGCATATGATGAGGTCGATACCATGGAGGAGCTTCTGATTCTATGAAGCTTGTATTTAGTGGACTCGAAAAAGCGATAGAACTCCAGCGAGACTCTGTGGCCGTTCTACAGATTGAAAATTCGGCGCTCTTCTCGAGAATAGCCTTGTCGCTTATGGAAGGGGGTGGTTTGGATTCTCCAGAACCCCATGCATTATGGGATGGGGAAGAGAAGATACGTTTCTGCGATCGATCTATTTTTATTTCCGATCCGCTTAACCTTCCTTGGAGCCATAAAGACCTTATGGGAGAAGTCATCAAAAAAATGGAGCGGGAGATCTTAGAGGATGAGGATCTAAGGGCTGAGATTGAATCTGCGGAACGATTGCTTGCGTCGAGTCTCTTAAGGCTTAGCTTAGAACTTAACTCTGAGTACAACTTTGGTTTAGAATGGGACTTCAAGCGATACCTTAAGATGCTCGGATTTGGTATCGATGCATCGACAGATAGACCGTACCTTGATAATTTGATGTCGTTTATTTCATTGGTACTTGACTCTGGATCCAACAAGGTGCTTGTGTTTGTCAATCTCAAGACTTTTTTGACGGAAAGTGAGACTAAACGCTTCTATGAGCATATTTTTTTCTCAGGAATTCGCGTGTTGATGCTTGAGAATATGAGCGACGAAGCTCATTATGAGCATGAGAGAAAGACTATTGTTGACCAGCACTTTCTTGAGTTTTAGAACCGTCTTCGGTCAGAGTGGCCGTCCCTTAGCAGTGAGGGAATTTGTTCCAACGGTTTTGGAGCAGTGCCGTTCTGACTGGTAATCGCACGGGCCGCCGCTCTCGGGGCCGCTCTCGGTCGTTTTGGAGCAGTGCCGTTCTGACTGGTAATCGCACATTTCGCTATGGGGTAAAACACTGATTCTGTTTTGGAGCAGTGCCGTTCTGACTGGTAATCGCACCCACCTTCTTATCACGCCAATACCAGCCCGGTTTTGGAGCAGTGCCGTTCTGACTGGTAATCGCACATCCCCTGGTGCTTGCTCGCCATCGCTACGGTTTTGGAGCAGTGCCGTTCTGACTGGTAATCGCACGTCGCGCAAAGTCGCGACATGTTGGATAAGGTTTTGGAGCAGTGCCGTTCTGACTGGTAATCGCACGAGACGTGAGGGGTAGCTGTGACATTAGCTGTTTTGGAGCAGTGCCGTTCTGACTGGTAATCGCACCAAGATGGGAATAGGCCTGCTCAGCACGAGGTTTTGGAGCAGTGCCGTTCTGACTGGTAATCGCACTACGCAAGCGATATGATTGACTTCTTGAGTGTTTTGGAGCAGTGCCGTTCTGACTGGTAATCGCACCTGGATAGCGTGGGATGCTACACAGAGTCGTTTTGGAGCAGTGCCGTTCTGACTGGTAATCGCACTTTATGACGTGCTGGCTACGGTTGTCAATGTGTTTTGGAGCAGTGCCGTTCTGACTGGTAATCGCACCTGCCGTTGACCATGAGGCCGTCGGAGAGGGTTTTGGAGCAGTGCCGTTCTGACTGGTAATCGCACTAAGATTGTTGTTTGGAATCCGGATTGGCTGTTTTGGAGCAGTGCCGTTCTGACTGGTAATCGCACAGAGATATACACGGGGTATCCTGGTACAGGGTTTTGGAGCAGTGCCGTTCTGACTGGTAATCGCACCCAGAGATGGTGATTAGTCTATGGCTCGGGTTTTGGAGCAGTGCCGTTCTGACTGGTAATCGCACATAGATGCTCATCACCAGCCATCACGACCGTTTTGGAGCAGTGCCGTTCTGACTGGTAATCGCACCGTCCAGCACGTGCGGTAAACCGCTGGAAGTTTTGGAGCAGTGCCGTTCTGACTGGTAATCGCACGCCAGACATCCGAAAGATAACTCCAATCAGGTTTTGGAGCAGTGCCGTTCTGACTGGTAATCGCACTGAAATATACACAGGATATCCGGGGACAGGGTTTTGGAGCAGTGCCGTTCTGACTGGTAATCGCACATACCGAACAGTGAATCAAACCGCAATGGTGTTTTGGAGCAGTGCCGTTCTGACTGGTAATCGCACACGAATTCAATCTTGTTGACGACTTTCTAGTTTTGGAGCAGTGCCGTTCTGACTGGTAATCGCACTTATAGCAAGCCAAACGATACTCATCGTCAGTTTTGGAGCAGTGCCGTTCTGACTGGTAATCGCACAAGAGTCGCTAGCCGTATCACCAAGAGCCGTTTTGGAGCAGTGCCGTTCTGACTGGTAATCGCACAACAAACCCGACAACAGCACCAGCTACTATGTTTTGGAGCAGTGCCGTTCTGACTGGTAATCGCACTCACCGAGTGATGAGGAGATATCCCCAATAGTTTTGGAGCAGTGCCGTTCTGACTGGTAATCGCACTAGCGTCTCCCTCTACTCATCTCGGGATGTGTTTTGGAGCAGTGCCGTTCTGACTGGTAATCGCACGTTTAGTGTTCTTTGAGACTCCACAGGGAGGTTTTGGAGCAGTGCCGTTCTGACTGGTAATCGCACGATCATTACGCAGATGTGGGAAACGCTTAGGTTTTGGAGCAGTGCCGTTCTGACTGGTAATCGCACGTGCTGTTTGTCTGGTGTTTCGCTGAGGAGGTTTTGGAGCAGTGCCGTTCTGACTGGTAATCGCACAAGATAGCGCCCCTCTAGGTCACGCATGCCGTTTTGGAGCAGTGCCGTTCTGACTGGTAATCGCACGGTACCGGCAAGTCTCTGCACGTAGCCGCGGTTTTGGAGCAGTGCCGTTCTGACTGGTAATCGCACCGTGTCCCTGCTGCAGAGCTCAAGCTTGAGGTTTTGGAGCAGTGCCGTTCTGACTGGTAATCGCACGTCTAGCTACACCGCAATCGTAAAGTGGTGTTTTGGAGCAGTGCCGTTCTGACTGGTAATCGCACGGACGATCTACCGATAATGTACTCCGAACGGTTTTGGAGCAGTGCCGTTCTGACTGGTAATCGCACCTCTCCGATCTGCGGGTATCACTATATAGGGTTTTGGAGCAGTGCCGTTCTGACTGGTAATCGCACAGCAATGATGTCTTTACGCGAGCACAGGTGTTTTGGAGCAGTGCCGTTCTGACTGGTAATCGCACTTCCCCTTTCGCAGATTATATTTGACATTAGTTTTGGAGCAGTGCCGTTCTGACTGGTAATCGCACAGAGTCGCGTTCTCGTGGTATTGCCTTGGGGTTTTGGAGCAGTGCCGTTCTGACTGGTAATCGCACCCCGCGCGGTGTTAGCTTTCTTTTCCCGCGGTTTTGGAGCAGTGCCGTTCTGACTGGTAATCGCACATCATGAAGGGATGGGAAGTCTGGAAGAAGGTTTTGGAGCAGTGCCGTTCTGACTGGTAATCGCACTCTCCCACCTACCACATAAAATCATTTGAGGTTTTGGAGCAGTGCCGTTCTGACTGGTAATCGCACTACCTGCCTCACTTCGTTCGGCTATCTGCGGTTTTGGAGCAGTGCCGTTCTGACTGGTAATCGCACTCACGCAGACTCTACGAGCAGGCTCTACGGTTTTGGAGCAGTGCCGTTCTGACTGGTAATCGCACGACTTTCCATATTGCTGATACAGGCGCTATGTTTTGGAGCAGTGCCGTTCTGACTGGTAATCGCACCCCACTGGCTAAGGACCTCCCACATCTTAGTTTTGGAGCAGTGCCGTTCTGACTGGTAATCGCACTTTGAGGGAGGTTCTACGCCAGTGATTACAGTTTTGGAGCAGTGCCGTTCTGACTGGTAATCGCACCCAACTGGCTCGGCGTACCCAACACCTGCGTTTTGGAGCAGTGCCGTTCTGACTGGTAATCGCACGCCTCGCGTGGTGGAGTGTCATGCTTGCGAGTTTTGGAGCAGTGCCGTTCTGACTGGTAATCGCACCTGGGATCAAGAGGTCGTCAGTGGTCCTACGTTTTGGAGCAGTGCCGTTCTGACTGGTAATCGCACCGGCATGGATAGTGCCAGAGGGGATCATTGTTTTGGAGCAGTGCCGTTCTGACTGGTAATCGCACTCTCGCCTGCCCGCGACGGAGAAGGACTGGGTTTTGGAGCAGTGCCGTTCTGACTGGTAATCGCACCTTTGTCATGCGCCAGCATGACATTCCAAGTTTTGGAGCAGTGCCGTTCTGACTGGTAATCGCACGTACGGTGCGGCGGGGATTCCCGGTCGTATGTTTTGGAGCAGTGCCGTTCTGACTGGTAATCGCACCGTGCTGGACGCTGAGATGTTTTGATATGGGTTTTGGAGCAGTGCCGTTCTGACTGGTAATCGCACTCGTCACGGACCATTCGGCCTGGGATCAGGTTTTGGAGCAGTGCCGTTCTGACTGGTAATCGCACAAGTCTCTTACTTTCTACGGGATCGGTACAGTTTTGGAGCAGTGCCGTTCTGACTGGTAATCGCACATCATCCAGCTGATCCATACCAACAAGTCCGTTTTGGAGCAGTGCCGTTCTGACTGGTAATCGCACATAGTTTGGCTCGCTATTAACCTCTATCAGTTTTGGAGCAGTGCCGTTCTGACTGGTAATCGCACGCTGGACGCTGACGTTTGCTGATGATATAGGTTTTGGAGCAGTGCCGTTCTGACTGGTAATCGCACGGAGGTACAGTGATTACGGAGATCATTACTGTTTTGGAGCAGTGCCGTTCTGACTGGTAATCGCACCTCTCTCTGCGTTCTTAGGATTTGCGTCAGGTTTTGGAGCAGTGCCGTTCTGACTGGTAATCGCACAGCGACTGGCTCCGAGTATCCCACACCCGCGTTTTGGAGCAGTGCCGTTCTGACTGGTAATCGCACCGGGACTCTGCCAGTCCCGAGCATTGAGGAGTTTTGGAGCAGTGCCGTTCTGACTGGTAATCGCACCTGGTGCGGCTTGAAGACGCTGAGGGTGAGGTTTTGGAGCAGTGCCGTTCTGACTGGTAATCGCACATGATCGACTTTGTTCATGAAGTAAATCGCGTTTTGGAGCAGTGCCGTTCTGACTGGTAATCGCACGAATAGCACCTTGCAACCACACTAAAGCCAGTTTTGGAGCAGTGCCGTTCTGACTGGTAATCGCACCTAATTCTGATGACGTTTTCACGCGTGCAGTTTTGGAGCAGTGCCGTTCTGACTGGTAATCGCACCCTCTGCAGCTGCGCCAGCGCATACCCCATGTTTTGGAGCAGTGCCGTTCTGACTGGTAATCGCACTTCGGCCGGCTTCAGAGCGCGCGCGTTGCCGTTTTGGAGCAGTGCCGTTCTGACTGGTAATCGCACTCGTACGGTAGGAGTATGGCTGACGCCTAGTTTTGGAGCAGTGCCGTTCTGACTGGTAATCGCACTGAGATTTACACAGGCTACCCTGGCACTGGGTTTTGGAGCAGTGCCGTTCTGACTGGTAATCGCACGAGCGCCCTGTCCCAGACCCCGAGCCGGAGGTTTTGGAGCAGTGCCGTTCTGACTGGTAATCGCACGAGATGTCGCGCACGAGGCCCCAGCGGATGTTTTGGAGCAGTGCCGTTCTGACTGGTAATCGCACTTACCCTGTAATTATATTATACCCCATATGGTTTTGGAGCAGTGCCGTTCTGACTGGTAATCGCACCCATCTTTGGTAGCTATCGTAGAGTCGGTAGTTTTGGAGCAGTGCCGTTCTGACTGGTAATCGCACTGGCGCACTCAAGCGCTTTGTCGCTATAGTGTTTTGGAGCAGTGCCGTTCTGACTGGTAATCGCACACTCACGAACGACGTGTCCGCGTGGACGAAGTTTTGGAGCAGTGCCGTTCTGACTGGTAATCGCACCGCTGGCTATGTCCACGAGCACGCTCACCGTTTTGGAGCAGTGCCGTTCTGACTGGTAATCGCACAATCTTCAAGACATCGAGGGAATCTATCCCGTTTTGGAGCAGTGCCGTTCTGACTGGTAATCGCACAGCAACCGGCTCGGCGTATCCCACACCCGGGTTTTGGAGCAGTGCCGTTCTGACTGGTAATCGCACAGCAACCGGCTCGGCGTATCCCACACCCGGGTTTTGGAGCAGTGCCGTTCTGACTGGTAATCGCACTCCCACCTCCAATCTCTGGTATCAGGAACTGTTTTGGAGCAGTGCCGTTCTGACTGGTAATCGCACTCTCTCGTGGAGTCGCTGCCGCAGGGCTAGGTTTTGGAGCAGTGCCGTTCTGACTGGTAATCGCACCTCTTCGTTCTGCCGGTATCACTATGTAGGGTTTTGGAGCAGTGCCGTTCTGACTGGTAATCGCACATAGACGCGCTGGACGCCGCCACGCTCGCGTTTTGGAGCAGTGCCGTTCTGACTGGTAATCGCACTCCAAGGTGGCTCATCTCCCCTCTTATTCATGTTTTGGAGCAGTGCCGTTCTGACTGGTAATCGCACTGGCCACAATGTCCGTCGTTTGGCTGGCTAGTTTTGGAGCAGTGCCGTTCTGACTGGTAATCGCACCAACACATTGGATTACGAACTCGCACTGCTGTTTTGGAGCAGTGCCGTTCTGACTGGTAATCGCACCCAGCGTTTTACTGCCCGCGCTGGACGATGTTTTGGAGCAGTGCCGTTCTGACTGGTAATCGCACGTGCTTGTGGCCCTGCCGTCGCTATGCCGCGTTTTGGAGCAGTGCCGTTCTGACTGGTAATCGCACCGTGTTGACAAGGACCGACTTACGATTGCGGTTTTGGAGCAGTGCCGTTCTGACTGGTAATCGCACAGATTTACTGCCCGGGCTGGTCGCTGATTGGTTTTGGAGCAGTGCCGTTCTGACTGGTAATCGCACTGGCGACTTCGTACAGCTTGCGCTCATGCAGTTTTGGAGCAGTGCCGTTCTGACTGGTAATCGCACCCGAGGTAGCTCCAATCAGGGAGCTGCAGCGTTTTGGAGCAGTGCCGTTCTGACTGGTAATCGCACGGACAATAGGAGGATGTGCCTAGTAGAACGTTCCAATATTAATTAGCTTGATAGCGCCATCCTCTCCGCCTCTGCCGCGCGCTCCCCGATCCCCCACGTCCACCTGTGGGGTACGGGCCTGGCGTCGG
>ERZ773042.388-NODE-388-length-31039-cov-27.236671_pt1 | contig 31039 bp, 36 predicted proteins | sample MGYA00511664_ERZ773042 | MGnify/ENA primary metagenome ERZ773042 (study PRJEB29015, sample SAMEA2737984) | human oral metagenome | biome: human oral; feature: human-associated habitat; material: dental | place: China | collected 2036 ... | reverse complement strand
ACGGCGAGGGCGGCAACGAGCAGGGCGGCGGATACGATCTTGCGAGTACGCATGGAGAACTCCTTGGTGACGTGGGTTGGCGCGTGGGCCGGTGAGTAGTGGCGCACCGCAGGGGTGTGCCGTCACCAGGAGTTCGGAGTCTGACGAAAATTGGATGGGGTCAATAAAGCGACCCTCGTCACATTGTGTCAATGTCACATCAAGCGCTTGGAACGCAGAGGGTTTGACGACCTATTTCGGCGTGATGTCAGTGCCGCAGTTGCTAGAACCTTCTGGCAGCTCTCCGGTCTGCTTCCGTGTATTGACGGTTCGCTCCGCGGAACTGCTGCTTGAGACGATCGAACCATCCGGTCGGGACAGCATCGCCGGTGCTGTTGGCCTTCGGTGCGGATGCGCTGACTGCTACTGGCTCTGCGGCGTTGGCTGTGGTGGCGCTCAGGGTGAGTCCGGTGGCCAGAATCCCTGCGCTCAGGGCCAGGGCGAGGAAGCGCTTGGGGGTAGGTGTCTGTCGCATATTGACCTCCATTAAGATTTTCTGTGGCAGTCGCACCCTAGCAAGCCTGCTGCGGTCTTGGTGGTGGTCTTCGCTTCCTGGGTTCCGACGGCGGTGCGGGGTTGTTTGTCAGTGTGGCGGGAGCGTGATGTCCGACGGCGTCTGTTGGTGCGTCAGTGGTTAGACGTTGATCCGGCGCAGTAGCTCGGCTGGTGGTAGGGCGTCGTCCTCGTGAGTCATGCGGATCTCAGTGGTCATCGCCTCCGTCGACCCACCGCACTGGATATACGTAGCCCGCGCCTGAGAGGGACGAGGAACATCATCAATGCGCCACACCCCCTTAGGGAGACCCCACACCGCAATAGAGAACACGTACTTCCCGTCCAGGAACTTTGGGGAAGTGAGGCTCCGCGCTACCCGCTTCGCAAACTCTGCGGAGTCTGTGGCACGAAAACTCTCTGGGGCCGTTGTCGCCGTTCGTCTGTCCGGAGGTGCTGGCCGCGGCAGTCCAGTCAGGCCGTGGGAGCCCCATGGCTGGGAGCGGGTGGGGCTGGCTTTCTGGCTTCAGCGGGCACCGTACTCCAGTGGGGTGATGTGCGGCCCGGCAGCAGGGGAAGGCGGTGCACCTCAGGCTGGCGCCGAGTGCAGTGAGCCGCTTATGTCGGTTCTACAGGTCGTAGCGGCGGGCCTCTTCGAGGACGGGTGGGCTGCCGGGACGGTCGATGACGGCGTGGGGGACTCCTTCGGGCTTAGGGCCATAATCTCGTCTGAGGTCGGCGGTGTCGAGCTTGTTGAGCTCCATCATGGACAGGTAGTAGTCCAGGAAGTCGTCATAGCGCTGCATGACCTCGCCGCGTACCCAGGAGACGGTCCCCTCCGCTGGAGTGCCGGGGCGCCCCAGGAGAGCGATCTCAATAGATTCTCGGGAGGCGACAACAGTGAAGTGGTCGGCGGCGATAACGCCTCCGGCGGCCATGGCCTCGACGCACTCCTCCAGCTCGAGCTGGGTCTGGCCGGCCTTGTGCAGGTCGCCGCCCAGCAGGTCGGAGGTGGAGAAGATCGTCATGTCCTGGAAGAAGTAGGGCCAGCCGTTGGAAGCCAGGAGGAAGCCTCGGTAGGACTCCGGCAGACGGAAGCCCAGCTGAGCCTCGGCGCGGGCCACAGTCTCCTCCGTGGCGTGCAGGTGCGGTATGGCGTAGTCCCACAGGCCCTTCCAGTCGGCCTCCATCCTCGCCTGGACGATCATCCACCCCCAGCCGATGTAGTCCTGCCACGTAAACTCCCGCACCCCTTGACTCGTCTTACCGGGAGCGTCAGCGGCTGTGTCAGCCATGGCTCTCAGTCTCCTTTCCTCAATGAGGAGCGCCGTTGGTTTGCACTCTCCTGTGTGTCCGGTAAGCACCTCGGCGGGTCGTGTGGTCCCCTTGCGCCTGGGCTGGGTGCAGAAAGACTCGTGGTGTTGGAGTCCATTGGGTGCGAATCGGTGGGGGTCGAGTCGGGAGGGTGCGGCCCCACCGTCGGTGGGTCTGTCAGTGAGGTGCGTGCTTGCCGGTCGGCTCGTGCGAGTGTCTCAGGGCAGGGGTAGCCGGCAAGGACAGCCGGGATCGCCTCATCAGGTACCACAACCAGAACGCACGGCGTGCGGACACGTCGGTGTCCTCGCTGCCGTCGACTAGGCCCTGAGCTAGGCGCAGCATCTCCTGGGCACTGTCGTCGCCGGGGAAGGCTCGCTCCCACAGGGCGGGACGTGACGCAGGCACAGCATCTTCAGCTCCGTGCTGCAGCGGTAGGAGCGCTCAGCATCCATGTCGATCATGCGACGACAACCTCTCTCAATCCACTATCAACTCTGAGTTGAACAGCGTCACTTCTCTCTAGTTACCGAACCATCAGCGCCGAGCACCAATGTCCTTTTCGGGTCTGTGACATACCAGTCGCGCCCTTCATGCTGAGCCATCAAAAGAACCAGCCCCGCACTCAGATGCCCCTGAGGACGCTTTCCCCTTTCTCTGTTGTTGCATAAACAAGCATTCTGCCGTCCGGCTCATCCATCGTCAGAAGCCTTTCTGGGGTGATTGTCCGAGAACTTGCGGGGTCGCCTGGGTGGAACACAGGTTCACGTGAATTAGGATCCCCTAGCCACACCTCGATCATCTCGTCGTTAATTAATTGAATAAGAATCCCGGTTGTTCTAGCAACGGCGGCGTCATCGTCGTTCAACCCTTCTCTGTCCTTCACGGCATTGAACGCTTCAAGGCCACTCGTCTCCGCCTCAGTTCCCATGAACAGCACTTCAGCAACGACCGACTCAATCATAATGCAGGGTGTCACTCAGTGGAACTCGGTAGACTTTTCGATTCTCTGGCACTCGAATACATGGGTTCGAGTGTAGTGGATCTTTAGTCCGAGGCTTGCCTGGTTCAAAAATGACTTGCGCGCCGTTACGATGGGGCTTGAGCTTAATTCCATCATGCTCTTCTCTTGGGTGCCAACAATCCGGTCGTCGGGAATGATATCAAGAATGTCGTCGACTGGACGCCCTCGCATGCTCTGCACGTCAGGGAACGGGCATCCGGGGCGCGGCTTGTTTCTGCCCCCACTTCGATCGGTTTCTCCGCAGCTTCCGTCACCCTTGTGGGCGGTGGGGTTGGGCTTGCTGGCTTGGCGGGGATGCGGGCGAAAGTCGCTGCGACGTCGTCGAGCAGGGTGCTGGCCTTGTCCAGCAGATTCTTCAGGTTCCTGGCTGTCAGGACGGTGCTGGTGATGTCCTTGGCCAGGTGGTGACCCAGGAGGAGACGTCGTTGATCGCGTCACGGACCAGGTCGTGCACCATCCGCACGATCACCGAGGCCACCGTCAACCCACCCGAGATCGCACCAGCCACACCACCAGTCATCCGCAGGTGCTGGGTGTGCCCTTCCTGTAGGGGCGGTTTCCTGGCCGACGACGTAGTAGCTACTTCGCCAGGCTTGGCGGTAGGCAGATTGTTGTGGCGGGTGGTGGGTACGCCTCAGTTCCTGTTGAGGCTCACACGTGGTCGCAACGACCGTCTCTGAGCCGTGTGCAAGACAAGTCGGGCTTAAGGCTGCGACAAGCAGTCTGCTGGCTGGGAGCGGGTATGGAAAGATTCGTGGTGCTGGGGCCAGGTCGCGAGAACCGATTTGGTCCCAGTACCACGAGGATGGAGGGGCTGGCTCTCTGACTTCAGCGGGCACCCATATTCCTGTGGGGTGATGTGCGGCCCGGCAGCAGGGGAAGGCGGTGCACCTCAGGCTGGCGCCGAGTGCAGTGAGCCGCTTATGTCGGTTCTACAGGTCGTAGCGGCGGGCCTCTTCGAGGACGGGTGGGCTGCCGGGACGGTCGATGACGGCGTGGGGGACTCCTTCGGGCTTAGGGCCATAATCTCGTCTGAGGTCGGCGGTGTCGAGCTTGTTGAGCTCCATCATGGACAGGTAGTAGTCCAGGAAGTCGTCATAGCGCTGCATGACCTCGCCGCGTACCCAGGAGACGGTCCCCTCCGCTGGAGTGCCGGGGCGCCCCAGGAGAGCGATCTCAATAGATTCTCGGGAGGCGACAACAGTGAAGTGGTCGGCGGCGATAACGCCTCCGGCGGCCATGGCCTCGACGCACTCCTCCAGCTCGAGCTGGGTCTGGCCGGCCTTGTGCAGGTCGCCGCCCAGCAGGTCGGAGGTGGAGAAGATCGTCATGTCCTGGAAGAAGTAGGGCCAGCCGTTGGAAGCCAGGAGGAAGCCTCGGTAGGACTCCGGCAGACGGAAGCCCAGCTGAGCCTCGGCGCGGGCCACAGTCTCCTCCGTGGCGTGCAGGTGCGGTATGGCGTAGTCCCACAGGCCCTTCCAGTCGGCCTCCATCCGCGCTTGGTTAATCATCGCGCCCCAGCCGATGTAGTTGGGCCACGTCCACCCCGGAACACCCTGACTCGGTCGGCTTTCCTCACTGGGCGCGCCAGAGGTGTCATTCATGGTCTTCAGTCTCCCTTTCCCGATGAGAGGCGCCGTCGGTTTGGATCCTACTGGACAACGGTCATCCTGTTCCCCCAGGAGCGAAGCTCACCAAGAACGACGTCGTTCGCGACGTGAGGAACAGCGAGACATTTACCCACTGTGAAGAGTTGGTATAGGCAACGGGAGGTTCTGTTCTGGTGAGTGCAAAACGGTGGGGGTCGAGTCGGAAGGGCTCGGCTCCCACCGTCGGTGGGTCTGTCAGTGAGGTGCTCGCTTGCCGGTCGGGTTGTGCGAGTGTCTCCGGGGCGGGGTCAGCCGGCAAGGACAGCCGGGATCGCCTTATCGAGATACCACAACCAGAACGCACGGCGTGCGGACACGTCGGTGTCCTCGATGGGCTGCCAGTTCAAAGCCCCAGCGGCTGCACTAGCGCACGTATAACTTGTCTCAAGTGAGTCTGGCAGGAGCTCATCGTCGTCTAAAGTATCATCAGATACGTCATATTCAGGGTTGCGGTGCGTTGCAGAACTGACCGCATGGACGGCGCCGTCGGCGACAAATACTGCTGGCTGCGTTATGGAGTTGTAGTCCTCAACCTTATCGTACACATCCATGAGAAAAAGATCGCTACGACGCTCGGCTTCTTCCACGTCAAGTTGACGCTCGACCAATCTTTGAGCCAAAGAAAGCATTTCTTCAACTCTCTCGTCGTCAGGAAAGGCCTGATTCCAGTAGTGCTGAACTTGCCGTGCGCACAGAATTTTCAATTCGATTCGATGCCGGTATGACCTGTCGGCGCTCTCTGGGTCCAGCATTGCCTTCCAGATGCGAGCGCGAGCCCCCAGAGAAAGAATTCCTTTAACATTATCTTTCGACTCAAGTTCAGCATGAGCCGCCACGATCTCCCGATTCACGGTATCCATATTAATCATCTTAGTTTCCCCCTCTTAAAAGTTCATCCTTGCTCAAGAAGTCGCAGGGCTAACCACAGTGCCGTCGGCACGGAAGATCCATTTTCCGTCAGGGTCGGTGAGTCGCCAGTCTCGACCTTCATGTTGCGCTAACTTAGCAAAATACCCCTGACGGTCAGGACACATCGCTTTCGAGACTCCGATTTGCGGCTCTTTAGCGGTCAAAGACAACTGCCTCTCTGCGTGTGATGCGTAGTATTTGCCGTCAACGCCGTGGTCGTTTGCTCCCGATTTCTTCACGTCGTGTCCGATCTCTTTTTGTTTAGCTAGTACATCCTCAACATTGGGCTCCTGAAATCCAGGTGGACGGTCGGCGCCCCATCCACTGAGAGTCTATATGTGGTCAGACGAAGCAGCCTTGTTGTCAAACTTTCGTTTATCGGGTAGACCCTCCTTTGCCTCCTTCGCCCTGTCGAAGGCTTCCTGGGACTTCTTGGCGGGATCGTCACCTCCTCCGCCACTATCTTTGTCGCCCTTGCCTGGTGGGGTTCCTCCTCCGTCGCCGCCGCCTTTGCTGGGTGGGACGGCGCCGTCAGCCCCCTTAGCGGCGTCAGCCGCGTCGTCGGCGTGCTTGGCTCCCTTGGCGTCGTTGACTGCTGGAGAACGAGGACGCTGGTGCGCGACTGCGGTGGGCCGGTCTCTGCAGTAGGGAGACGTCTGGTTGTTGTAGTCGATCAGTAGTGGTGAGTGGGTCGTTTCTGCTGTCTGCCGGAACTGGGACGGTGCCATGTATGAACCGGTGTTGGTGGAGTTGTCAGGAGAGGTACTCGGGGTACTCCGCATAGGGGTCGTGCTCGCGATGATCCACCCACTGATCAATGACCTGCTGGGACGTGATGCCAGGAGTCAGGACCGTGTGCCCGTCGAAGACGTTCGTAGTGAACCACAGCACCAGGCTGGGGTCCGGGTTGAAGGATCGCACCCAAACGGCAATGTCGGCGGCCTCCTCAAGATCAGCCCCACCGACAGATATGAGCTGACCGTCGCTGAAGTGGCTGATAATCGTCGACGCCCCATCCGGATCGAGCAGAATTTCTACGTCGGTCTCGCGATCGGCGGACCCCACGGACCTTGTTTTGCAGTCTGGCCAGTGCCGCTTTCCCTCGCGGAGGAACGTGTCAGTATCGGCGATAACGCGCCCTGAGTTGAGAGTGGTATAAAGATACCTGACGCCCATTTTAGTTCCTTCTTCTAGGTTTATGGTTTCAGTTGGATGTGCAGCTCGACGTCGGGGCCGAGAATCTCTCGGGCGCGCTGACCAAGAAACTCTACAGACTCCGGCGTGTTGGTAACCAGGGTCAGACTAGAGACAGGGTTGCCCGACGACCTTATCGCCTCGCCGTACACCCTCATCTCATCGTCGAACTTCTTCATGAGGAACTCGGGGCCCTTGCCTTGGTAGAGGGCCTTGTCTCCTCCTCCTGTGTGCTTGGCGTCCCAAGCCTTAGTGATTGTGCCGTCCGTGGTAGTAACTGAGTCCGCCCAGACTTCAACACCGTTGTCGGTCGTTAGCCGGCGCTCGACGTCGGTCCCGAGGACTCTGTGCTGGTGCTGGCATGGGATCTATTCTATCGACTCAGGGGAAGAAAACTCTCCCAGTCCGAGAAACACCACGCACCCCAAGGTGGACTGTGTGGGGTTGTTTGTCAGCGTGGCGGGAGGCTGTGGTGTCGACGAGGTGGGAAGGGTGTTGTGGCCCCGCGTTGGGTGGGTGCGGGGCCACGGTGATGTGGTGGTTAGACGTCGATTCTGCGTAGCAGGTCGGCTGGTGGTAGGGCGTTGTCCTCGATGTAGGCCCGGAAGACGGGGGCGGCCTGCTCGCCGGTGAAGACCTCCTGGGGGTGGACCTGGATGGTGTAGGGCTCGGGGTTCCCGTTGTCCCAGGACACTGTGGTCCATGCCTTGGGGTCGGTGACAGGCTCGCGAGCCACCACGTAGTGGGAGTAGGAGTCGTCGTCGTGAGTCACGCGGATCTCGATGGTCATTGCCTCCGTGGATCCACCGCACTGGATGTACGTCGCGCGCGCCGGAGAGGAACGAGGAACGTCATCAATGTGCCGCACCCCTTCAGGAAGAGCCCACACCACAATAGCGAAAACATTCTCCCCATTTAGGTACAGGGGGGAGGTCAGGCTTCGCGCAATGTCATCAGCAAACTCCTCCGGAGTCTGGGGAATCTCAAAGATTTCAACTGGCCCGCCTTTTCCTATAGTTTCTTGAGCGAAGCGTCTCATTGTTTTGGATCTCTCTCTACGTGGATCTCGGTGACTTTGATGGTTCGTCCGTCGTCCATTTTGATGATGGCGGGGTTGTTTGGTGACACATTGTTGTCGGCGGCGACTGAGGATGCTGATCGGGGGATGGCCGGGCCCACGGTGATCACTGTGATGGCCGGCGTTCGACAGCAGCTTGCCGATCGCGTCAGCGATCGCGTCGAGTACCTGGTCGTGCACCAATCGCACGAGCTCAGCGTGGTGCTGATGTTCCTCCTTGTCGAGGCGGCCGCAGCCACCGAGTCTGGGTGCGAAGCGGTGGGGGTCGAGTCGGGAGGGCGCGGCCCCCACCGTTAGAGGGGTTGGTCTGTGAGGTGCTTGCTGGTCGGCTCTTGTGAGTCGCCTCTGGTGCTCAGCCGGTCAGGACTGCTGGGATGGTCTCAATCGAGGTGCCGCAGCCAGAACGCCTGGTGGCTAGCTATTGATGTGCATCCAGTCGGGGGTGGCATCCGGGGTGCGGGGGAAGGCCTGACGACGTAGTAAGACTAATGTGGCTCCGCGCTGGGTGGGTGCGGGGCCACGGTGATGTGGTGGTTAGACGTCGATTCTGCGTAGCAGGTCGGCTGGTGGTAGGGCGTTGTCCTCGATGTAGGCCCGGAAGACGGGGGCGGCCTGCTCGCCGGTGAAGACCTCCTGGGGGTGGACCTGGATGGTGTAGGGCTCGGGGTTCCCGTTGTCCCAGGACACCGTAGTCCACGCCTCGGGGTCGGTGACAGGCTCACGAGCCACTGTGTACTGCTCGTAGGAGCCGTCGTCGTGAGTCACGCGGATCTCGATGGTCATTGCCTCCGCGGATCCACCGCACTGGATGTACGTCGCGCGCGCCGGAGACGAACGAGGAACATCATCAATGTGCGTAACTCCCTCAGGTAACGCCCAGACTAACATGGAAAAGTGCTTCACCCCGTCCATGAATTTTGAGCTAGATACACGTCGAGTTGCTCGGCTGGCGAATTCTTGTGGAGTTTGCGGAAGAAAGAAAGTCTCAACTCGTCCGTTCTTGCCATTTGTTTCGTAGGCGAAGCGTCTCATTGTTGTCTCTCAACTCTCTTTACTTGAACCTCGGTGACTTTGATGGTTCGTCCGTCGTCCAGCGTGACGACGGCGGGGTTGTCTGGCGACACCATGTTATCCGCTTCTCGTTGGGTGCCGCTATATGAGGAGCCTCCGCTCTTTACCTCCAGACCCACCCAGGTACCATCCTCACGTTGAACAAGTCGGTCATAGTAGCGTCCCTGCGGAGCCCCTTCAATACGCGCAAGCCGCTTGTACTCGATGACTTCGTTCACCGAGACTCCATCAGCGTCGAGGTCGTCAAGGTATTCTTCCAGTCCTTTCGCTTCGCTGTCGTCGTACATGTGCGCTCCGCCATTGTCTTTGGCGTAGCGGCCTTTGATGTCGCGACCGTCGCCACGGTCGGCGTACTCGTTTACCGGCTCGCTCTTCGTCTTTGCGGTGGCGGCGGTGGTGGCGGCTTCGGCGGCCTCGTCGGTGTGCTTGGTGGTGTCGGTGGTTTCGTCGAGTCTTCTTCCCCAGCGGCCTTCGTTGGGGTTGGGGCGTGAGGGCCTGGGGGTCTTGGGGGTGTGGACGGTGGGGTTGGCCTTGCCGGCCTGGCGGGCCTGGGCCATGGTCATGCCTGGTGCGCCGGCCAGCGCGTGCTGGGGGCTCAGGGAGGATGCGAGGTCCTCGAGGGCCTCCACCTTCTTGGTGACGGCCTCGCTGGCCTTGGCCGGGATGCGGGCGAAGGCCGCGGCGACGTCGTCGAGCAGGGTGGTGGCCTTGTCCAGCAGGTTCTTGAGGTTCTTGGCTGACAGGACGGTGCTGGCGATGTCCTTGGACAGGCGGGTGACCCATGAGGCCACGTCGGAGATGACCGACTGGACCACCCAGGGGGCGGCCAGGCCCGCGGTGATCACCGTGATGGTCGCCTTCGACAGCAGCTTGCCGATCACGTCGGAGATCGCGTCACGCACCAGGTCGTGCACCACGCGCACGATCACCGAGGCCACCGTCAGCCCACCCGAGATCGCACCAGCCACGCCACCAGTCATACGCAGGTGCGATGCGGAGCCGGCCTGCAGGGACTTGAACGTCGCCACCGCCACGGACTCCTGCCCGGCTAGACGCCCCGTGCACACCGCCTCCAGGTCATCGGCGCAGGAGTTCAGCTTGGTGGCGATGTTCGTCCACGTCGAGGCGGCCGCAGCCACCGCGTCACTGTCACCGGTGAGCTCGTTGAGCCACTTGTTCAGGCTCCCCAGGTGCTCAATGACCCATGCTACCCCGGCGGACATCGCCTCACCCAGAGGATCCATCGCAGCCGACACGGCGTCAGCGGTGGTGGCCGCCACCGCCAGGCCACCGGCGACCCAGCTCTTGGACTCAAACGCCTCCTTAAGATCGAAGCCATCCTCCAGCAGACGCGAGCCGGTCCAGATGTTCTCCGAGTCCTTTACCTCGGTGACAAGATCGTTACCCATCACCGATCACGCCCCCACCCGGTACGCACCGGAAGCAGCGTCAGCGTCGGCGCCCTCCAGGGCGGTGGCCGTGCTCCGCAGACCAGTGGCGCTGTTACGCAGCCCCTTCTCAGCCGAGACCATCATTGCGTCGGCCGCGGTCTTCACCAGCGTGTAGGCCGGCAGGAACAACGGCGAGCACATGAGACCAAAGGCGTTGTCCCCCAGCGCCGCACCCGAGGCGTCCCGGGCCTGAGCCACACCAGCGGCCACCGCATCCGTATCCCCAGCACCCGAACGCAACGTCCCACCATCAACCCGAATATCAGTCATGACAGATCTCTTCCTACCTTTTTTGACGGCATTTCATTGACAACAGTCAGCACCGCACCAGCCCGCCCAGATCCTCCTGAGCAGGCGGTATCGGTCACCTGGAGCTACCTACCTGGGAATACCAGACCAGGAGGCGTCTCACGCCTCTTGTTCTGCTCGGCCCGCTCGGCTCGTCGGGTCACTCCCACCTTCGGGCCGGCCATCTGCTCATAGGCCTCCAGCATCGTCCGGCCGAGTCCGGTGTCCACTCCAATGTGCCGGTCCACGATCGCCCGGATCCTGCTGGCGGCCTCACGCCGGCCAGTGTCAATGGCCTCCATGACCGCCTCGGAGAGCTGGCCAGGGTTCAACACCTGGCTCGCCGCCGTGAAGCGCACATCCCGCACGCGCCCAGCGGCGTCGACCACCACTGTGACCTCGCCGCCCTTGGACGTGCCCTCAACCTCCAGTGAGTCGGCCTGCTCGCGTACGCGCTCAGTGCCCTCGTTATTTCGCTGCGCCTGAGCCACCTGCTCAGCAATCTGGGACAGACGCTCCTCAACCAACCGATCAGACATGAAACCCACCCTAACCAGAACCCCGATGCAGGGACTTCCTCCCAACCTGTCAGGTTATTAACAGGGGGATAACTCCCCACCCGTCTCGACATCTTGGATCCGCATCTGGTAGGGGCCGGCAGGCATGGCTTCCACTCACATGGTCGGTGGCGTCCAGGCGAGCTGGAGAGTACGTACACCGTCGCGGCTGATGAGCCGTGCCCGCCCGGCCGGACCGGGCTGCGGCTTCTGCCGCCCCAGCAGCGGCCCCTCATCAGGGTTGCCGGGGAGCATAATGCCCGGCGTGGACAGATCGCCGAGTGTCTGCATGATCGGCTCGTACATGGCGCGCATCGTTCCGCCGATGCGGCGCGTGAGCACCAGGTGGAGACCGATGTCCTGAGCCTGCGCCAGCAGGGGCTGCAGAGGTGCGAGCGGGTTGGACGTATTCGTCGCCACCAGGTCGTAGTCGTCCACGAGGAGATAGATCTCCGGCCCCCTCCACCAGGAGCGGTTGCGCAGCTGCTCGGCCGTGACATCGGGGCCGGGCAGACGCCCTTGAAGGTAACCCGTGAGGTCGTTGATCTCGGAGACGGCCGTATCGCGGACCGACAGGTACGCGAGCAGAAACTCCTCGGGAATCTCTCCCAGCAGGTTGCGGCGCAGGTCGATGGCGAGAATACGCACCTGGTCCGGCGTCTTGCCGCGAACCAGTTCGCGGGCCAGCGCCCGCAGGAAGGTGGTCTTCCCCTTCTTGGCGTCGCCCAGCACGATGAGGCTGGGGTCCTGCTGCATGGCGAGTGTGACCGGTTCCAGACGCGCCTCGTCGATACCGATGACAGGTCCGGCGTCGGCGGGAACCATGGCCTGAAGCTCGGTCAGGTCGATCTGGGTCGGCAGCAGCCGCAGCTTAGGACCAGGCGCGCCCTGCCAGGCGTTGGCGAGCTGCTGGCAGGCATGGTGGATCCCCTGCGCCAGGGTCGAGTCGTCGTGGTCTCCGTCGATGCGTGGCTGCGCCAAAAGCATGTGGCGAGCCTGCCGATCCAGTCCGCGCCCCGGCCTGCCCTCGGGCACCTGACGGGCGATCTTCCGGTTGATCTCCGAATCGGCCGGGTCACCCAGGCGCAGCTCGATCCGGGTTCCGATGGCATCGCGGATCGCCGCCCGCAGGTCCATCCATCGGTTGGTGGACAGAACGAAGTGCACACCAAGCGCCAGCGCGCGCGGTGCCAGGTTCTGCACCTCCATGGAGATGTCCTCGAAATCGGTCTTGAGGGTGGCCCAGCCGTCGATGATGAGGAAGACGTCCCCGTACCCGTCGTCGACGCGCCCCGCAGCCCGCTCGCGCCGATAGGTCTGAATCGAGTCGATCCGGTTCGCCCTGAAGTACCGTTCGCGATCGTCGAGCAGCGAAGCGATCTCCGCCATGGTCCGCGCCACGATGTCAGGCTCGTCGCGCGTGGCCATTCCGGAGAGGTGGGGCAGGTCCAGCATTGTCGAGAAGGTCCCGCCGCCCAGGTCGATGACGTAGAACTGCACCTCGGCGGGCGTACGAGTCAGGGCCAGCGCCATGACCAGTGAGCGCAACGCCGTCGACTTTCCGGACAGGGGGCCGCCGACGACGGCGACGTGACCGCCGGCGCCCGACAGGTCCACGGTGAGCGTCTCTCGGCGCTGCTCCAGAGGCACGTCAGTGACGCCCAACGGCACCACGAGATCGCCTCGCGCCCGCCACGACGGCGAGGTCAGGCCCAGGTTGCGGTCGACCACCAGATCGGGCACAAGCGAGTCGAAGGTCTCGCTGATCTCCAGCGGCGGCAACCAGATCTGGTGAGCCGGGACTCCGTGGCCGGTCATCCGGTCCACTGCGATGTCCATGGTGGTGCTGTCGCTGTAGGCCGCGTCCTGCGGGAAGGCCTCGGGCTCTGGCGCAGCGGGCTCCTCGGCCTCAATGACCATCTCCTCAGGAGCGATCTCCACCTCGACGTCCTGGGCGGTGAATGGAAGAACCTCGACGGCGCCTCGGGCCACGCCGGCCGCCTTGGCGGCTCCCGGTAGCTGCAACGCCCGCGAGGCGCGTCGAGCCGGGGGCTTGCCGGCGACGTAGGAGGCGCGGAAACGGGTCATCGTCTCGGTGTCGCTCTTGAGGTAGCCGCTTCCCGGCAGGGGAGGCAGGTGGTAGGCGTCGGGGGAGCCCAGAACCGTGCGGGACTCGCTGGCGGAGAAGGTACGCAGACCGATCCGGTAGGACAGGTGCGAGTCGAGGCCGCGCAGGCGGCCCTCCTCCAGTCGCTGAGAGGACAGGAGCAGATGCATCTGCAGCGATCGTCCCAGCCGTCCGATGGCCACGAAGGTGTCGATGAAGTCCGGCTTGGCGGACAGGAGCTCGGAGAACTCATCCAGGATGATGAACAGCGCCGGAAGCGGGTCACCGTTGTGCTTGCCCTTGACCCGATCCTGCTCGTAGTCCATGACGTTGGCGTAGTTCCCGGCGTCATGGAGCATCTGCTGACGACGGTTCATCTCACCGCGCAGCGCCTCGGCCATACGGTCGACGAGCCCCAGCTCGCTCTCAAGGTTGGAGATCATCGCCGAGACGTGCGGGAGGTCGGACATTCCGGCGAAGGTCGCACCGCCCTTGAAGTCGACCAGGACGAAGTTGAGCTGATCGGGTCCGTGAGTGAGCGCCAGAGCCAGCACGAGCGTGCGCAGCACCTCCGACTTACCCGAACCGGTGGCCCCCACGAGCAGACCGTGAGGTCCCATGCCGTTCTCTGCCGACTCCTTGATGTCGAGGACCACTGGCTCGCCCTCGGGAGTCACGGCGAAGGGCACGCTGAGACGCTCGGCGCCGGTGCGCTTGACCCACTGGGTGTCTGGGTTGAAGTCCCTCACGTCTCCCAGGCGCAGGAGCCGTAGCAGGTCCTCGGCGCGCTCGGGATCGGACGTTCCCACTGGCGCCGAGGAGGCGACGTCCTCCCCTGCCGCCTGGTAACGCGCCACCAGGCGACGGGCAACGGCCTCGGCGCCATTGATACTGAGGGCATCTGCCAGTGCCGGACTGGGATCCTGTCCTGCGAGCTCGATGTTCATGGGGACCGCTGTCTCGTCGAGAGAGCCACTCAACGCGGAACCCGGTTGACCGCCGGAGGGACGCAGGACCAGGCGCAGGCGGTTCGGCAGCACCAGGGGCTGTTCGGCGCGCTCGGAGATGCTAATGACGGTCACGCCCTGAAGCCCACGGTCGGCCGTCATCGGGGAGCTGGGAGGGAGCGTGCCGCCGTCGACCAGGACGATGACATGAGGCAGAGGTGACTCTCCTGCAGCGGAGGAGAAGGTGCCCCGCGCACTGAGGTCCTCGGGGAGCTTGTCCGTGAGCTCGTCCAGCGAGTGCGCCATGAGCCGTGATGGCCCGACGGCGTCTGTCACGGAGTCGGACCAGGCGTGGGGCGCCCACTTCACCCAGTCCCACTCGGGCTCCGCCTCCTGAGAGGTGAGAACGACCAACTGCACCAGACTGGGGGAGGTCAGCGCCAGGATGTGCGCGAGCATCGCCCGGACCTGGGCGCGAGCCTCGCTCAACGGGCCAACCACCTCAATGTGAGAGAAGGCGCTCAAGTCGATGCCGAAGGGAAGGGCATCAACCTCGGTGTGGGTGGACACGAAACGGTGCATTGCTGACAGGCACACCGGGTCAGGAGTGTTGAGAGGGCCGACCTCCTCGGCCTCAATGGTTGCCGCCAGCGGCTGCGAGGAGCGGCCCACGCGGATGAGCAGATGGTCCTGCCCCTGGCGCCGTTCCCACACCCTGGCCCCGTGCTGAACCAGGTACGGCAGCGCCTCGGGCTCGGGCAGATGACTGACAGCGGTGCGACGCTGGACCTTGGCCGCCTCCCGGACCTCGGAACGCACCTCGGAGATGTAACCGAGGTACTCGCGGCGCTGGTTCGTGACGTTGTTACGGTGCTGATGGATCTGGCGGTACACGTTGAGCACGACCATCGAGAGCATGGCCACAACCATCCCGCCGCTCATGAACAGCATGCGCGTGTTGTTGTTATTAGAGATGGCCATGAATACCATGACGCCCATCGAGCCCGTCAGCGGCAGCACCATCGTCAGCGAGCTGCTGGCATCCTGCGGTGTGATGGCGTTCGGTGGGGCCTTGAGCTCGATCGTCTCGGTCGACGCCTCGGAAGTGTCGATTGTCACGTTCTGCTCCTCGGTGTTCATGGGGCGGGGAGGGTGTGCTGTCCCTGGGCTGGAAGGGCAGGCGTCGTGAGAAGTAGCCGACCGAAGTGAAGCCCACCCAACTGGGTGCTGACGTCATAGTATCGATAGAGTCACGATTGTCTGCACCTCGGCGGACCCTCTCCCCAACCCCCGGAGTTCTGATCCTCGGATGAATGCGACCAGCATCCGTGTCACCCTCATCCATGAGGGCGAACGGCTCGATGTGGCGGCACGCGCAGGTGTGTCGGTTGGTGAGCTCATACCTCCGCCGAAGGCTCACCAACCCAGTGGGTTCCTCATCACAACGGCCGATGGAGCTGCGGTGGACGCCGAGGCGGCCGTGGGAACCGACGTTCTCGAGGGCGCTGTGCTTGTCACGACGCCGGCTCGAGCCGGTCTGCGGAGCCATGGCACGACGGACTCCGACCTCGAGAACGTTCTGCGCTCATCGGTCGGGGAGACAGCGGTCATCCTGGTAGCGGTTCTCTGTTTTTTCCTGGGAGGGCTGCCGCCATTGATCGGGCACGGCCGGCTGCTCCCGACCGCGTTGCAGATTGCGGGAGCCTGCCTTCTGGTGGTTCTTCTGGTCGCTGCGGCTTTCAGACCCTCCGGGCGAAGACCTGCAGTGCGCGAGGCGTTGGGGGCGCTGACTGTCCCTCTGGCAGGGGGAGCCGCGGGTGCCCTGCTTGCGCCCGTCTCCAGTCCCGACTCCCGGTTGCTGGTCGCGTTGCTCACGATGTGGGGAACGGGAGTTGCTGCTCTGGTGCTGTGGATCGTTCGCAAAGGCGTCGGTGAAGCGGTTTCTGCGGGTGCCTGGCTCTTCTTGGCCTCTGTCGGAACGATGGTTCCGGCTGCGGGGATCTCGCGTGTTCCCGTGCTGGTAGTGCTCGTGGCCGTGGGGGCCATCGGCGGGCTGTTGATCCCAGGCTTTGCTGTACGGGTCCCCAACCAGCAGCTGCTGGATATGACGCAGTTGCGAGTCATGGGACGTTCTGTACGTCAGCCTGAGGCGCCTGTCTCTCAGGATGTGTCTCCTCGCTTGGTATCGCAGTCCGTGGATCAGACGGCGGTGTCCTCAGTTGCTCTGGAGATCGCCTTCGGGAGCCTGGTGCTGCTCGGCCTGCCGACGACGATCCAGGCGGCGATGGCCGGCGGCGTGACGGGATGGGGGGCTCGGGTTGAGCTCGTGTGCGTCATGGTGCTTCTCCTTCTACGTCCTCGCACTGCGCACTCCCGGGTGCTGCGCCTGATGCCGCGGCTGGTTGTTGCCATGGCAGTGGTCCTGGTGCTGGTCCTGTTCTGGGTCGACGGCGGCAAAGGAGTCATGACGCGAACGTGGAGCGAGGTAGTCGCTTTCATAGTTTTCCTCACAACAGCGGGCACTTTCGCTATAGGGATGTTCCTCAGTACCGTTCGGTCGGCATGGTGGGGTCGGCTTGGTGACATCTTCCAGGCCCTCGCCGCCCTGGGGACTCTCCCAGCGGCCGTGATCGCAGCAGGACTGATCGACGTTATGAGGCAACTATGAGAATCACGCCAACACCCGTCGCGTCCGCGCCCAAGCGCGTGCTGGCTCGCCGCGACTGGCGCCCTCTCACCACCGGGGAGGCGGTGGTCGCCGTTGTCGTCGATTTCCTCCTGCTTGTCGTCGTCGTTCTCGTGCCGCTGCTGGCGCTCAACGTCAGGGCGCTGCCCTGGATCCTGCTCACTCAGGTGATCGCGGTGCAGAGCCTGGTTCTGGCGCGTTTCGGGAGAACGGCGGGACTGGCAACGGTGTCGGCCACGGTGGTGGTCCCGCAGCAGGGGGCCGCTCCGGGGATCGGACGAGCACTGGCGCGAGTTCTTCTCCCGATCCTTCTCCCGTTTCAGATTGGTCGCCGAACGTCGGCGGGTCAGCAGGACGAGGATCGGGAACGCCTCCTGGATCGTCTGACCGGGACCATGACTGTGACGCGTCGGCCCACGCCGAAGCAGGAGCGCCGACGCTCAGCGGTGCAGACTCGCTCAGAGCCGCGTCGCGTCAGGCGAGGCTCGAAGGACGGTGCGCCGTCGCCCGTGGTTCCTGAGGCCGCGACCAGACGGCGCATGAGAGACGGAGGGCGGCGACCCTCCGCTGGATCAGTGGCCGCAGGCCCTCCCATGCTTCAGCCTCAGGCTCCAGCGGTGCGGGAACGTCCCGATCTGGCCGGCCCGGTCTATACGGATGTGCCAGCTGGCCCCAGTGTCTCCGTGGGTGCCGGCCCGGCTGCCGTCTCCGACTCAGGTGCTGGCCGGTCGCGGTTTGCGCCGCCTGTCTCCTCTCCTGCGCCGCCGCCCGCAGCCCCCTCTCCGGCGGTGCCGATCCCGCCACCGGACTCGCCGCCCCCATCCTCTGTCCCCGCGGAGTCCGGTCCATCTCCGGCTACTCCGTCAGTGTTCACAGCGCCTCCTGGGCCTCCTCCGACGTCGTCGATGCCTACCCGGCATGTTTCCGCCACTCGGTCGGTCTCGTCCAACGCTCCGATCCCTCCGTCGGCTCCGGTTGAGGCGAGCGCCCCTCTGCCGCCGTCACTCCCACCACGGATTCATCCGGGGCGACGGCAGGTGGTGCCCCCCGTGCCCCCCGTCTCCCCCTCGGATGCGCCGGCATCACCTTCAGTCAGTGGAGCTCATTCCACCAGCCGAGGAGGGGCTCCGAGCGGCGCCTCGCCCGTCTCCGGAGGGGTGGCCGGTTCAGCGCAGGACCAGTCTCCGGTAGTGCCGCCCCTGGCTGCTGCTTCACCGGTGACACCTCCGGGCCCTGGAAGACTGGATTCCTCTATCCCCTCTGGACCGATCTCGGTGCAGCCCGTTGCTCGCCGACCGGGGAGATCCGATGCTCAACGACGTCGTCCCAAGGTGTCCTGATGGCAAAGTCTTGACGTCGAGGGGCGTGTGAAGGCGCCCTGAAGCCGAGTTCTTTTCATACAGCACGAGAAGGTGCCCTGAGCCTCGAAGAAGGCTCAGGGCACCGAAGTCTGTCGGGGTGTGGAGAGATCAGGCGAAGGTGCCTGCTGCCTGGTGATCGGTCGTGTTGTAGTTCTCGGACGAGGTGTTCACGTGGGTGCCGAGCTGCTGGATCAGCTGCTGCCGGTCACACATCGCTGCGTTGCATTCGCTCATGGTTGCGGTGTACTGCAACTGTGCCTCACCGGACCAGCCGCTCTGGGTGGGACGCAACTCGGCATCCATAGCATCCAGGTCGGCCTGGGACTGGGCTGAGCCCTGGGCCATTGCAGCGGCAAGCGTGTCCAGTGATCCGTAGTTAACAAGCATGTCCGACATAATTATCTCCTGACAGTAAGAATTAGGTGTGGGTGCGAGGGGGTCAGGCAGGGAGGTTGTGGTAGCCGCCGGCGTTGGCGCCAACGCGCTGGGCACCGGCTGCGGACTCCGCTTCAGTGCTCTGGTACGCCTGGTCGGTTGACTTCAGAGCGTCGGAGAGCTTGGCCAGCGCCTGGTCGATCCGGCGGCCGTCCTCTGCGTACTGCTGAACGACCTGAGCGACGGCGGCCGCACCTTGGCCCTGCCAGCCGGACTGGGAATCGGCGGCTGCGGCCTGAACCCGCTGACTGATCGCGTTCTGCTCGGCGCGGTGCGTGTCCACGGTCTGGCTCGCCTTGGCAAGTACGCCACTCTCTGACTTTAGATTCTCGGCCATGAGGCTCCTCTTTCTCAGGACTGCTTGTGACAGCCGCTGCGGGTGAGCAGCGTTGACGGGGAACGGCCCTGTGACAAGGGCCTCGAATTGTTCAGATGCTGCTCTCTGGCTCGCCCAGACTAGCGTATGGCAACCGATCGCGGCATTAATTCACGTAATGTGATCGAGATCGGTGTGGGCAGTCTCGCCGCAGGAGTCTGCCCTGTTCCCCTAGGCTTGACACCCGATTCGTGATCTACGATGGAGTGTCTCTCGGCTGCGTCCGCAGTTGGTGTTGACCCGTCCTCGTCCCGCTCTCCAGGAGAATCGCCTTGCCTCCTCCCGCCTCGCGTGTCCGGCGCGGCTCCTCCCTCATGCCCGTTACCGTCGTCTACGAGCGCATCCCGACAGATGTCTCGTTGCCGGTCGACCTGCCGCTGGTTGAGGTGGTTCCGGCGCTGGCAGAGAGGCTTGAGGGGTTGGGGGAGGATGCCTCGACCTACGGCCTGTGTCTGACCACGCAGTCGGGCGCTGTTCTGGATGACTCCCTGTCGCTGGCGGATCAGCGAGTTGACGCGGGTGATGTTCTGACGCTCGACCTGCGCAGCACGGAGGCGGAGCACCGCTATGACGATCTCACTGAAGCGGTTGCGGCCGCCGTCGAACGACAGCAGGTCGCGTGGGAACCCAAGGACACGATGTCCTTGTCGGTCGGGGCGACATGCCTGCTCTTTGCTGCTGGAGGCGCACTTCTCCTGCGCCAGGGGTCAGGAGGGTGGGTAACACCGGCCTGTGCGGCGGTGGCCGCAGTGCTGCTGATCCTGGCATCACTGGCCATCAAGCAGATGAAGGGAAAAGGTGCCTGGGCGCTGGTCATGACGGCGGCGGCATTGGCCGGCGTGGCGCTTCATACTGGGATGCCGGGGCCGCCTACTGGAATGAGGATGGCTGCGGCGGGTGCTGCTGGCGTCACAGTGCTGAGCGCTTGCATCCCGATGCTGGACCGCGATCGTCCACTGGTTGCTGGCCCGGTGCTCGTGGGCGTCGCCATGATGGTGACTGGACTGGGAACTCAGGCGCTCGGCTATCAGCTGGCGCCGGTCCTGGCACTGGTGAGCGCGACCGCTGCAGGCGCCTCGCTGATGACCCCGTGGCTCGCGCTCGCCTCAGTTCCTGTGACCATCAGCCTGCCCGACCAGCCCGAGGGGTATCACCGTGCCGAGGACGAGGGGCCGATCAAGGCGGCGCTGACATCTCGCATCCTGAACATGCACGGACTAGTGCTGTCCGTGCGCATCGCCTGCTCAGTGATCGTGCTGGCCTCGGTCCCCTCTCTGGCCTCGGTCGGTTACGACGGTGTCGCTCTGGTCGCCGCAATCGCGGTCGCTGCGATGCTGAGCACGCGAGCGGTCCGGTCGCGCGCGGATGTGACAGCCGGAGTCGTAGGCGGCATGCTCATTCTGGCGACGCTTGTGCTCGTGATCGTTCTCAGTCGAGAGAACTTCATCATGCCGATGGCGGTGCTGGTCGGGGTCGTAGGCGTTGTGGTCCTCATTCTGAACGTCCTTGGGCCGAGCTACCGCCCGAGACTGGCGCGCGTCACTGACGTCATCGAGATCCTGGTCCTTCTCTTCATCGCGCCCCTGGCAGCCCTTGTTATTGGGGTACTGTGATGGCTTCCAATAAGGACATCCTCAATGCGCAGCGATTCAACCGGCAGCGCCTCGTCATGGCCTTCAGTGCGGGAACGCCTGAGGGGAGAGAGCTGGAGCCGCGCAATATGCTCCGGCCGGTGCTGGGCGGGATCGCGGTGGCACTCGTCATCCTGCTGGTTTCATTGGCCATGGGCCGGTTCACCTCTCCTCTGCCCAATGGCTGGCAGAACAACACGCTTGTGGTGGTCAAGGGCGAGGGGACGCGCTATGTCACCATCCGCGGACGTCTGCGTCCGATCACGAATATCGCCAGTGCCCGGCTCCTGTCAGACCCCGGATCCTTCAAGCAGACCACGACCGGTGCGGACGCTCTTGACGGGATCGAGAGGGGCTCGCAGGTGGGGCTCGCCGACGCTCCTGAGTCGCTTCCCGCCGCCAAGTCACTGGTCTCTCGGGGATGGGCCGCGTGCTCCTCCACCTCAGGGGCGACGTCGACCTTCGTCGGTTCCTCGCCCTCAGGCATGGGCGCAGTAGGACATGCGCTGGTCTCGGTGGATGGGAGTTACTACCTCATCGCCAATGGCAGTCGCCATCCGATTCCCTCTGAGAATCGTGACGCCATTCTTCTCGCCCTGGGACTGGACTCCGCCCCTGTCCTGAAGGTGGATGCCACTTGGATCAACCTCTTCTCCCAGGGCAGTACGATCAAGCCTTTCTCATTGTCGGACGCTGGTGCCCGAGTGAGCACCTTGTCCTCCTCGATCACCAATCCCACCGCCGGCTCACTGCTGGTGGTCTCTGACGGATCGGGGGCTCAGCGCCACTACCTGGTACGGGCTGACGGCCGAGTGGCTCGTCTCAACGAGGTCGAGCTCGCGATGTACCAGCTCGGTTCCCCCGGCGTCAGTGAGCAGCAGGTCAACGCCTCGGACCTGAGCCAGACCAGCACGACGTCGTCGTCGGCACCCTCGGACTGGCCCGACACGCTGGGCAAGGGCGTCTCGGAGAATCAGAGCGCCTGTGCTGTCCTCCAGGTCAATGCCTCGGGTAAGGCGACCTCAACGATCAGCGCGAGCAATCAGATTGAGAAGGGAGGAGTGACGGTCAAGGGAGGAAGGGGAGCCCTGGTGCGGGCAACCTCGGGAGGTTCCGCCGGCCAGATCTTCCTTCTCACGGATGCAGGCCGCGTCTGGGCTCTGGGAGGCACCAGCGCAGACACGGTCAAGCAGCTTGGCTACTCCATGAGCAATGTCTCCGACATTCCCTCCCCGTGGATCTCCTTGTTCCCGTCGGGGCCGGAGCTGTCGAAAGCTGCCGTCTGGAAGGACGTGTCGGACAAGTGAAGCGCTCCCCTCGTCTCCTCGCAGTCTGTGCTCTCGCAATGGTCGCGCTGGTCACGTTCCCCATCATGGGGATGGCATCGTTCGCGAGTTCTGGTGCGGCCAGAGGAGTCGGTGCCGCAGCCGGCGGAACCATCCTGCCTCGTTTTCCGATGCCAGGTTACTCATCGTCACCGTCACCGACGCCGGAGCCCGCTCCAGCTCCCGCTCCTTCCGAAACCGCGGCGCCGGAGACTCCATCGCCGACGCCGTCGCCGACGCCGTCGCCAACACCGGAGCCGGAGCCGGAGCCGACGGCTGCCACCCAGCCCGTCCAGACCGGTCCTCCACCGATCAATGCTGATGTCGCTGACTGCCAGCATGGTCAGGGGTCACTGCTGAAGAGCGCCCCACCGGCGTTCAAGCAGATCGGTGTGGAGCACGCCTGGAGCGTGACAGAGGGGCAGGGCGTTGTGGTGGCAGTTGTCGACTCCGGCGTGGATGCGACCAACCCCCACCTTCAGGGAGCGATGGCTCCGGGAATCGATCTCCTTGGCCAGGGAGACGGGCAGAGTGACGAGGACGGCCACGGAACGGCCGTGGCCGGGATGATCGCTGCCCGCCAGGTGGAGGGCTCCGGAGTCGTGGGGATCGCCAAGAGTGCCACCATCATGCCGGTTCGTGTCTATCAGGGGGTCTCCGAGGACCAGGTGAAGAGGGGCGTCGGCCCGACGCCCGCGCGTACCGCCCAGGGCATTCAGTGGGCGGCAGACAACGGCGCTAAGGTGATCGTCGTCGGCCACATGCTCACGCAGGATGAGCCCGAGGTCCAGGCCGCAGTGAACCATGCGACCGCGGCCGGGGCCATGGTGGTGGCCGGGGCTGGGGCCAAGGAGAACACGAGTCGCCCGAGCAGCGGTGCGACGGCGTCCACCGTGCCTCCCGCGACTGACGCGAACGGGGCCGAGCTGCGTTACCCGGCCGCCTACTCGAATGTCCTCGGAGTGACGAGCCTGGATGCCAGCGGCGGCGTCTCGAAGGAGGTGCTGCAGGGCTCTCACGTTGATGTGGCGGTTCCGGCTCAGGCCGTTCCCACCACGTTCTTCGATGAGGGGGACTGTCTGGTCTCCCAGAGCCGCCCCTCGCCCTCGTTGGCGGCTGGGTACGCGGCAGGTGTGGCCGCCCTCGTAGTGGCGGCGCACCCAGGGGAGACGCCTGCGGACTGGAAGTACCGGTTGACGGTGACGGCGATCCGACCGGAGCCGGCGAAGTTCAACCCAGCCACTGGTTGGGGACTGATAGCGCCTTATGCGGCTTTGAACTTCGTTAATGACGGCACGGCGGTGGGACCGGAGAACCCGCGCGGCGCCCACCCGGTGCCGACGCCGTCGCCGAGCTCGCTGAGACCGATCGTTCCTGATCCGGCGCCCGGGCGCCGGGCGCGTATAGCGGGGGCCACGGGCGCCGTGGGGATGGTGGTCCTGGCCCTGGGGCTCGTAGCCAGCAGGGTTCGGGGGCGAAAACAACCCTTGGGTTGAGTGTCGAGGGGGAGAAGGTTCTGGAGCCTCAGGCGCCGCCGCCGCTTCCGGAGAACAACCCCGTCGAGTGGGACAAGGATCGGCGGACTCATCAGGCCCTGGTTGACAACTTCAATACTCAGAAGGCGCTGTATAACTCGCTGGCCAGTGAGGCCAGTGATGTCCGTACCAGAGAGACCGAGACGCGTCAGGTCTTTGCGGACGCGTGCTCCGCGGTCATTGGCAATCCGGTGTGGAAGGAGCTCAGGGGTGCTCTCTTCCCGGATTTGTCGGCGGGCGGTGGTGTCGCGGCGGGTAAGGCGGTGATCTGGGTGAATTCCGTGGCACAGAGCACTGCGACTCTGGCTGAGGGTGCGGGCCTCAAGGCGACTGATGCCGTGGTCAAGCATCCCATGCGGGGCAAGCCCAACAAGTGGGTGACGTCCCATGAACCCAGGAGGGGTACGCCCAAGGGTGTGAAGCCCTACATGGTGCGAAATGATCGCCATCTCAGTAACTGGGAGGTCCCCAAGGGTAAGAGCGGCGGCTGGGGAGGCAAGACTGTCGCTGCTGTGAAGAAGGCAGCGCCGTACCTGGACAAGGTCAGCAAGGGGTTCGTGGCGGTCGACGTTGCTGTCAGCGGTTACGAGCAGTGGGAGAAGGACTCCCACAACCCCTCCCTCCCTGAGCGAGGGCAAGAAGGTTGCGCGTGCAGCAACGACTGGAGCCGCTGCGGCAGTGGGTGGAGCGGCTGGGGCGAAGGCCGGCGCAGCCATCGGAGCGACGATTGGTGTGGCCGGCGGCCCCATTGGAGTCGCTGTTGGAGGAACCGTCGGAGGTATCGCCGGAGGGATAGCGGGTTCCTGGGCCGGAAAGACAATTGCCAACGCGTTCAACAATACAGTTCTTAAATGACGATTGCGCAGGCTTTAGAATCGACTACTTCTGAGTTGGTGGCAGGCGTTACGGCTGCGGTTGTCGGTGGTGTGACGTTGGTGAACTGGTGGTTTGTCATGTTCTCTGATAGCTGGTACGGCGACTTCCAACGGGATCTCTCAAAAGTCTGGTTCAACCTCGGACGTAACACAGAGTCACTAATAACTCCCGCTTGTGGAATAACGATGCTGTCCGGTAGTGGCTTCTTATTCTTGGCCGAAGGAGGAGTTGAAAGCGCTTGGTTGCTAACCTGCTCGGGTGTGATATTTATATTGAGTATGGTTTTCGTCGTCCTGGGTCTGTTTCCGTTTCGGTTGCCGGGGTGGATGTGTCCGGAGTGGCAGTTGGCGAGGCGTCGTCGTCGGGCGGAGGAGGCTGCACGGGCTGCTGGAGTGGTTGAGCGAGTGGGCTCCGGGAGTGAGGTCTCCTTCTCAGCTGGGTCTGAAGCGCACTTCAAGAGCCGAAGTCCTCAGTCCCAAGGACTTTTTACAGAAACTACTTGGACGTGTGTGCTAGGCATGGTGGTGAATTGCTGGGGCGTGCGAGCCGCAGTGAGTGACGGTCAGGGAGGCGGGACGGATGAGTGAGTCGGTACGTGTTCAGCTGGCGCCGGGGTGGCGGTCGGTGGCAGCGGATGAGCTGCCTGCGGGGTTGTTGCGGGGTACTGAGGACACGGTGCGTTATATCGCGGCGGCTGTGCCTGGGACCCTGTGCTGTCTCCTCACTTCTGAGACGTTTGAGTGTCATGGCTTCTGAGGCACTCGCTTGGGCGGGACCCCGGGGCGGGCTTGTGGTCCTGGAGGCGAGGGTGGTGCCGAAGGGACGAGGCGTGACGGGGTGTCGGTGTCCATGGTGCTGACATCAACCCTGCATCGGCGATGCGCGCCGGGGAGAAACCGCAGCATTCCAACGATCCTCGCTGCGTGCATTGACGGCGGGGTCGTTGATGTCAGCGCTGTGGACACCGAGCCGTGGGACTGATCGACTCTGCAGGGGCATGGTGGCGGAGCCAGACTCGCACCTCGGGGTCGGCTGTACTTTCCCCTGCACGGGCGCCGTCCGGCTCGCGTGCAGGGGCCCGGAGGTCATGGTTCAACGCCAGCTCTGGCCCCCTCACGCTCCGAGTCGACCAATGTGCACGAGGGTGGGGCTGAACTGGTCAGGGGTTGTGCGTACTGCACGCTCCCACGGCAAGCCCCTCTAACCAGTGTCTCGGATGTCACGACATCCGAAATCTCTGAAGTCATGAGGCAACACACTATGCCTGGGACCCGTGCTTATGCGCCGAACCTGGTGGTGGTGCGCACGCCGTTGGGTGCGGATGAGGATCCTGGGGCGGTGCTGGTGGGCTCGGGTCGGGCGATTGTGGATGCGATTGCTGGTGTGCGGATGATTGATGAGTGCCCGGCTGAGCACCTGCGTGAAGGCGGTCGGCTGCGCAGCGGCGTCTACATCCTCGATGAGACGGCTCTGACGTTTATGCAGCTGGCCTGGATCCGGGAGACCCTTGGTGAGGGGGCCTGCTTGTGGACGGCGACCTTTACCTGTGCCACGCGTGAGTTCGGTGCCCACTTCGGTCACATGTATGAGATGAGCCGGTCTTTGGAGGTTGTGGCATGAGCTCTTTTGACGCTGAGCGTGGTGTGATGGTCCTGGAGCCGGAGCAGTGGGACGTCCTTCAGAGGATGGTGACCGGTCCTGTTGCCCAGCGTGCGGACTACGCTGAAGGGGTCCTGGTGGGTCTGGAGGAGATCGGCGTCATCGATCCCTATGGGCCGACACTGATGGTGTCCACGTCTACGGCTGTGATGACGTCGAGGTGCCGCATATCGCTCTGGCCAACGACCATCTCTATCCCCGTCCCATGGTTGATGACGGTCCTGATGATATCTATGACACGCTGGCTGCTGCGGTGCGTCTGGCGGATGTCCGGGCCGCTGAGGCCAACATGGATGCTATCGGCTATGGCGGACCGAGGGCCTCTCAGTTCGTGCGGGACGCTCGTGACGGGCGGTGGACGATCGTGCTTCACAGCCGGGAGGACCGGGACCGGGATGAGGGTTTCGTCCTGACCGATCAGCTGATGACCCTGGGGGTGAGCACCATGGTCTACGTCATCGAGGAGGACGGTTCGCCTGTTGGTGACCCCAACGGCCCCAGCCGGGGCATCCCCATGATCCCCGTGTCCGCCACCGAGGTATGGGGACACCTATCATCCTGGATGTGGGCCACGAGCTGATATAGGGCGGCTGAACCACGCGATGGTGCTGCGATGCCCCACTGCGGCTGCAGATCCGATGAGGATCGCCCCGACGACGAGGATCGCCAGGAACTCCGGCCCCGTGTGAAAAGGCCAGTGAGCGTATGTGTTTTGAGTGCTGACACCGTAGACAGCAATTATCGCAAGGTTGTAGGCGGTCAGGAGTGATGTAGTCGCAACGGCGATGATCATGAACGCATACCGGTGCGGTGTCTTAGCCCCTATGAACAGGCACCCCAGTGACAGGGAGATGAAGATGAACGTGACGACCAGGCCTGGAGTCAGGGACAGTCCTAGGCCTCCGGAATTCAACCAGATGAGCCAGATCCCTGTCGAGTACTCAGAGATGCTGATACCACTGGCTCGCGCCACGAAACCGTACCAAGCCAGCTCAATGATGTGAAGCACGCCGATGACAAGAACGAACTGGCAGGATGCGAAGCTGAGTGTGACTGGTGCTGTCCGGGAAGGAGAGAGGCGCTTATTGAGGAGTGTCGCAAGAACTGCCCCTACCGTGCTTGTCAACAGCATGAATATTGTCAGGACGGCGAATACCTCGTGGCTGTACATCTTCTGGGTGCCTGATGTCAGTGTTATCGTCTCTAGGGTAAACCATATCGACATGGCGGCCATACTCGAGTCTGCTTGATTCCTGAAGAGATTGCGCATGGCTAGGAGGAGCCACCAGACTGGAGGAAAGGTCGACACGTAGTTCAGTATCATCGGCAGAATCACCAACCAGCTGGGGTTGGTTCTGACGATCTGCCAGAAGAAAAAGAAGTGTATGGTCTGTAAAACGCATGTAGTCAGAATCAGCACCAACGTTGCCAGCTTCTCTCCGCGCCATGGGATCGATACTCCAGTGCCTGCGGGGGTGCCGACCATCGTTCCGGCAGCAGGATGAAGAAGCGGAGTGGAAGGTACCGCATGGTTTGGCGTGATAGCCGCTTCGGTCAGGCACTCCGGGTAGAAAACTGAGTAAGGCTGGTATGTCGGACATTGTGGTGCTTCGGTCGGGTTGGCGAGGTGCTGCGATGCCGAAACCTGTGCGGGTGGAGGTGAAAGGTGCTGCTCCGACGACGGCGGAGCTCCCGGGGCGACCTGCATTGACTGGGTAGGAATTGCGAGCTGGCGGGGTCGGTAGGGGGCAGTACTGCCCTCGTGGGGATCGAATGGCTGCCGCATAGTGGCATTGTGCTTGATATGCTTACACCTGTCTATTGTCGGACCGCGGTCAAGTCTTTTGGTGTGGTGTAGTTGTGGTTAGGGGTTGAGGGTGATGGTGCTGTGGTCGGGTAGGGCGTGCTGGTCCTGGAAGAGCGTGTGGGTGAGGTGTCTGAGGGATGTCTTGGACAGGTAGCGGCGTTCGCCGTACTGCCACTCCTCGTGCTGTTCCAGTAGGACGGCTCCGATCAGGCGGGTGACGCAGTTCCGGTCGGGGAAGACCTGCACGACGTCGGCGCGGCGCTTGATCTCACGGTTGAGACGCTCGATGGGGTTGTTGGACCAGATCTTGGGCCAGTGCTCCCTGGGGAAGGCTGCAAACGCGGTCAGATCCGCTTCGGCCTCGGTGAGCATGTCAGCGACTTGCGGGAACGAGGGGTGCAGGGAGTCGATGACGTGCTGGTACTGGGCGGTGACGGCCTCCCGGCTGGTCTGAGCGAAGATCGTGGAGATCAGCGCATTGACAGGCTTGGAGCGGGCCGAGCCGAGCCTGGAGGTGATGTTGCGGGCGAAGTGGACCCGGCACCGCTGCCAGGCGGCGCCGGGCAGGATCGCCTTGACCGCGGAGCGGATGCCGGCGTGGGCGTCACTGGTGACCAGCACGACCCCCTCGGGGTCCTGGTCGGTGGTGACCCTCAGCCCCCGCTCGCGCAAGGACCGCAGGAAGGAGGTCCAAAAGTCGGTGGTCTCGGCGTCGCCGACAGCCATGCCCAGGATCTCGCGACGTCCTTGGGCCGAGACCCCGGTGGCGACCACCAGGGCCTGGGAGACCACCCGGTGGTTGACCCTGACATCCACATAGGTGGCGTCCACGAACAGGTAGGGGAACCAGGTGTGCTCCAGTGGGCGGGCAAGGAACTCACCCACCGCCTCGTCGATGTCCTTGCAGATCCTTGAGACGGTGGATCTGGAGATACCGGACTCGTTGCCCAGCGCCCGCACCAGGTCATCGACCTTGCGGGTCGAGACCCCTTCGATCCAGGCTGAGCAGATCACGGCGTACAAGGCCTTGTCCACCCGCTTGCGCGGTGACAGCAGGGACGGGAAGAACGATCCCTGCCGCAGCTTGGGGATGGCCAGGTCCACCTCCCCGGCAGTGGTGGCCAGTTTCTTGGGACGCTTGCCGTTTCGCCGGTTGGAGCGCTTACTGGACCGCTCATAGGGGCCCGCGCCGATCTCGGCGGTGGCCTCGGCGTCGATCAGGTCCTGCAAACCGGCCTGAAGCAGACGACGGAAGACGTCATCATGCGCCAGATCCGGGTCGGACAGGACTTCCTGAATCAGGACGGACACGGCAGACTGGTGAGGGGGCATCGTGGGAGCACTCCTGGTGAATCTTGGTCGAGAATCCGGGTCCCACGATGCCCCCTCTGTTCTCAGTCAGCCACACCAGCCAGGGAAGCCCCGCAGGAATTGCCACCACACTAAGAGACCCACCCCGGACCGCACCTGTGCGCATCCCAGTGGTACTGAGGGCGGGTGGGGGCCTGGCGCCATCGGCCATAGGTGGCTGCTAGCGACGATACTGACGGAAGCGGCTCTGCGTGCCCGGCGTGCCAAGGCTGCTCGAAACATAAGAGCTGTGCGGGCCGCTGGTGGAGCGCGCCGTGGCGGCACCGCGACATGCTGCGAGCAGAGGTGCCCCGATGAGGGCGGCTCCGACGATGATGACGGTCAGCACCTCCACGGGAGCGTCGGAGGGCGTGTAGGCATGTTCGCCGCTCTTGGGAAGCCCATAGACCGCAACAACGAGGAGGTTGTGGAGGGTTAGGAGGCAGCCGGCGCTCATCGATGTGGTAAAAAATGCTTTGCTGCGAGGTGATCGCATTCCCAGGAAGAGGCTGGCGGCTGCTAGGGAGGTGATCGCGACGGTAACAAGTAGTCCTGGCGCTAGAGAGATGCCGGCCCCTTCTGAGTCAGACCATATGAGCCACGCATTGGATGTGTACTGGCTGATGCTTTTGCCATGCGCTATTGACGTTCCTGCTACTAGTGTGAGTTCTGCCAGGCGAAATACATTGTTGAGGAGTATAAACTGACAGGCGCCCAGGGCTAAGGTGGTGGTCCATAGCTGTGGGGTTTTCAGGCGCTGGTTGATCCGGGCGTTGAGAATGCTGCAGACAGTGCTAACGATGAATAATAGGGTGATGCAGATGCTCTGCAAGCCGCTGTAAGAACTGTTCTGGGTTCCGCTTGTTGCGGTGAGCGTTCCTACGCCGAACCACAATGACAGTCCGACCATCTCGGAGACTGGCTGATTGCGGACCAGGTGGCGCAATCCGAAGTAGTGAGCCCATATTGCCGGCGTGACCGCGAGGAACATCGCGGTGATAAACAAGACGTCCACCCATCCGCTATTCGTTTTGAGGGTGAGGACGAAGGTTATGTAAATGACGAACTCGAGGGCGCAGGCAACGAGCATCATGATGAGTGCCGCGGCCTTCTCGCCGCGCCATGGTACGTAATTTCCTATACCGATGCTCTGTGGCGAGGTCGTCTGCGTGACTGGGTGGCCCAGAGCTGGGATCTGGCCTCCGGCGGAGTAGCCCGGCGCCGTCACCGCTCCACTCAGGTAAGCAGCCCCAGAGCTCTCATAGCCCTGCTGGTAGGGCTGGTATTGAGGTATCGCTGTTGGGCCGGCCAGATATTGTGGTGCGGGGGCCTGCGCGGGCGGATACGGCTGGCCTGGGATAGCCGCAGCTCGGGGCGAGTGACGCACTGACTGGGTCGGGATCGCGAGCTGCTCCGAGTGCGTGTAGGAGACCTGACCGGCTGGCGTTGGCATCTGCCCGTAAACTGCTCCGGAATATGGCGCATTCGCCGGCTGCTGGCCGTACGCGGCATACGGGGCGTACGGCGAGTTCGGTGAGCCGCCTTGACCCTGCGGCGGCCCGGGATGGGGCGATGGGTATGTCATGGCGTGGTCCTGATGGTCGTGGCTGAGGACCCCTGAGCCTGATCTCGGCCCGAGTCTCAAGGTTCATTTCCTGAGCCCTGGTCACCTCAGTTGCGTGCAAAGTGTGAGACGAAGTTACGGATGATCTGTCCGGCGTCGTGCGCCTCGGAGGACCGGGCCTGGGTGAGGATGTCCTCGCTCATGTCCGGGTCACCGTATCCGGCCTCGTCGTAGATGCTGACGCGCTGCTCGAAACGGACGGCGTCGAGCTCGGGGTTGAACTGGCAGGCGTAGACGTTCCTGCCCACGCGCAG
>ERZ773042.386-NODE-386-length-31095-cov-50.530026_pt1 | contig 31095 bp, 30 predicted proteins | sample MGYA00511664_ERZ773042 | MGnify/ENA primary metagenome ERZ773042 (study PRJEB29015, sample SAMEA2737984) | human oral metagenome | biome: human oral; feature: human-associated habitat; material: dental | place: China | collected 2036 ... | reverse complement strand
CTATCAGGCATTGTTATGTACTTTCTGAGTCAGGGAGCGCAGAGCTGCAGCCCTACGGAACGAGCGTTACAGTTTAGGGACACGCGGACTACCTCAATATCGTTGCGGGCTCTCGCCTACGGCCGTTTTGGGCCCTCAGGGGGCACCTGACAGTGCAATGTGCACTGCCACTCGATGCTGAGCGTACGGAGCGGAACGCTCAGGGCCGAGTGGCAGTGTCATCCACACGGGACTGCACGCTCAGGCCCGAGTGGCAGTGTCACGCACACTGCCACATGGCATCGAGCGTACCAAAGCGGTACGCTCAGGGGCGAGTGGCAGTGCGATCGGTACGCCCAGGCCCGAGTGGCAGTGCCACCCACACTGCCACTCGACGTTGAACGTGTGGGGGGCAGTACGTTCAGGCCCGACTGGCAGTGTGACCGGTACGCTCAGGGCCGACTGGCAGTGTTATCCACACGGGACTGCACGTTCAGGCCCGAGTGGCAGTGTCACTCACACTGCCACATGGCATCGAGCGTACCAAAGCGGTACGCTCAGGGGCGAGTGGCAGTGCGATCGGTACGCTCGGGGTCGAGTGGCAGTGCTACCCACACTGCCACTCGACGTTGAACGTGTAGGGGTAATACGTTCAGTCCCGACTGGCAGTGCGACCGGTACGTTCAGGACCGAGTGGCAGTGCGACCGGTACGCTCAGGGCCGAGTGGCAGTGCGGGTTGGGGTGACCTTTGGATCTGTGGGCGTTATGCCGACGTCGGAACGCCTCGACAGGGGTGTGCCCCAAACCCCGCCCGGGACAGCCTCCTCGTAAGTGGCAGGGTGTCTCCGTGCGGGAAGGACGGTTTCTTGGCCGGTCCGGCTGATCGGTGCAGCGTTGTTAGCGCCGGGCGACTACAGTGCCTCTCTGGGCGTGGACATGGAGCAGCACCCGTCGGCTGCTAGAATGGAGATGGCGGTCGAGGTCAGTGATTGGGGGGTGCTGTGGCTGCGGCGATTGTCGACAGGACGGGGAGGCACAGGCTTCCCATAGGGAGCGAGGACTTTGAGAAGGTCGTCTCCAGACGCGTCTATGTGGACAAGACGCTCCTGATCAGGGATCTTCTCGACAGCGCCCTTGACGTAACCCTCCTTTGCCGACCGCGTCGCTTTGGCAAGTCTCTTGCCATGCGCATGCTCCAGTGCTTCTTTGAGTCTCCCGTGGAAGGATATGTGTCTGACCGCTCGCGCCTCTTTGACGGGCTTGCCATCGCTCGTGCGAAGGAGAGCTACCTCTCTGAGCGCGCCTGTCACCCCGTGGTGTTCCTGAGCCTTGGGGGCGTGGGTGGCCCCACGCGGGAGGGCTGCTGGTCAACGTTCGCAAGACAGGTCTCAGCCGAGTACGTGCGTCATCGCTACGTACTCGAAGGTGCGGCGTTGGCTGAGGTTGAACGCGAGTCCTTCGAGAGGGTCATGGGGCAAAGGGCCAGCGAGGCAGAGCTGCTTGCCTCGCTGGCCAGCCTCTCCGACTGCCTGGCTCGCCATCATGGCACGGATGTGGTCATACTCATCGACGAGTATGACCACATGGTGACGGAGGGCCATCTCAATGGATATCGTGACTTTGCCATTGACGTGATGCGTCGCTGGCTCACAGGCGCGCTCAAGGCAACGACCTCGCTTTTCCTAGCCTGCCTCACGGGCGTTCAGCGCGTGAGTTGCGAGTCGATATTCTCTGGGCTCAACAACGTCGTCGTGGACACCGCCATGGACCTTGGGTTCATCGAGGGGTTCGGCTTCACGCGCGCAGAGGCCGAGGCGCTTGCCCGCTACCAGGGCCTTGCCGAGGATAAGTTGCCGGAGATGCACGACTGGTATGATGGCTATAACTTCGGTGGCGTCGAGGCGTACAACCCCTGGTCTGTGCTCAACTATCTCAGGCAAGGCGGCGTCGCTCAACCATACTGGGGCAATACGAGCGACAATGCCATCGTGCATCAGCTCTTCCAGAAGGCGACGGGGGAGTCGATCGCAGAGCTCCAAGACCTGGCCGCAGGAGGTGTGGTGGTGCGGCCGCTCGATCTCGCGACAGTCTTTTCGGAGCTTGACCAGCACAAAGGTCTGCGCTCTGATGCCGCCCTCTGGGGTCAGCTCTACCTGGCGGGCTACGTTACGACCGATGACGTCGCCATGCCTCACGATGACATGGTTCCTAGGCGACTGCGCAGGCCGAATCGCGAGGTGGGTTGGCTCTATCGTCGTGAGTTCGCAGAGCGCACCATCGTTGCCGTGGGAAACTACGATCTCTTGCTATCGCTCAAAGACGCACTCGTCTCGGGCGATGCGACGGGTCTTGCGTGTGCGCTCGAACACATCCTTGTTGACTCGCCAAGCTACCTCGGCCTTGTGAGCGAGAACAGCTACCATATGCTGCTTCTTGGCTTGGTCTACGACATTGCGGGCTACCGATTTCCGCAGTCCAACCGTGAGTCCGGTGACGGTAGGCCTGACATCGCGCTTGAGCCAGAGCTCGAGAACCAGGGACTTCTGCCTGCTATCGTGATCGAGGTCAAGGATGCGCACGATGGGCCTGCAGGGCTCGATGCGCTCTCACAAGCCGCTCTCAGGCAGGCCGAAGAGAGGCGCTACGGGATCGATCTTGCGGGTGCGGGTCGGCTCTGCTGGGGCATCGCGTTTTCTGGCAAGCGGGCAAGCTGCGCCTCCCGCAGGCTTGGGTGACGTGCCTGGCTGACATGCCCCAGCCATATTCCTCCTTTGTCCATGGTTTTCGTGCGAACGGTCCAGGGACGCCGCCGCGCCAGGCGGGACAGGTGATTGACATGAAGTTAGCTAACGTGTACGGTACGACCGACCATTGACGTGCGAGACGGAGGCAACTGTGGACGAGGCGTTGGGTTGGGAGACCACGTTAACCCCCGAAGAGGAAGCGAGGCTGCGCGAGAAGGACCTCAAGCGCGTCAGCTTCTGTTTGAACACGTGCCCAGGGTGCAAGATCGCTCGTAAGAAGCAACGGGGCTTCTGGTACCAGGCCGTTCGCGCGAGCGACGACAAGCTCTGTCCATGGTGTGCCTCCTATGCTCGTGTGCTGGGTAAACGTGCCTATGAGCCCATCACTGAGGAGGACATCGCGGCGATCCCAGAGCTCAAGAGGGCCAGATGACCCGCCTGGAAGACCACTATCGCCTTCATCCCTTCACATTCTTCATAACGCACATGGTGGGCATGGTAGCCTTTCTGGTGGTCGTTATCTCTGGTGTGGTCATGGCGGTGCACCCCGATGTCGGAGAGGCTGCCCGCAGGGCGCACGGCGTCTCGAGCGCCCTGCTGCTCCTCTGCTTTGTCGCAGAAGTCGTGGAGGTCGTCGTGGTGAAGCTTGCCAGCGCTGGGAAGACCAACCCCCCGCTTGGCTTCAGGTTCAGAGCCCTTGTCGCCGCAAAGGCCCGCAAGGACGCCGCCGTCTATGCTGCGCATAGCATTATCTCATGGGTGGCGTTGCCGATTACACTCGTTATCACGCTGGTCTCGGGGTCTCGCTCTGCAGAGGCCCTGCACGCCGTACATCCAGCTCTTGGCGCGGCGCTCGTCCTTCTCATCGTGGCACATGCCGTCCTCACGGTCCCCGCACGTCGTATCCGTCTGGAGGTGGACGAGCGGGCGAGGAGACGATAGCGCCACATGGTGTTCGGGCGATGTTGCCCGTCGGATGACATACAGCACTCGAAGGCATGTCACCACTCCGTCACGCTGACCGTGGGTCGGTGCAGAACAACCTGGCACAGAGTCCCCTTGACATATTCCACTAGTATTATATTCTACCAGTATAATATTCTACTTAGGGAAGGGGACCTATGCTCAAGTACGGCGTACTCGGGCTGCTGAGCTACGGGGACATGACCGGATACGAGATCATGTCCATATTCAGGGACTCCCTCGCATTCTTCTGGAACGCGAGCACCAGTCAGATCTACCGCGAGCTCCAGCACCTCGAGGATGGGGGGCTTGCGACCAGTTGCGTGCAGGAGCAGGACGGGCGGCCCAATCGCCGCGTCTACTCCATCACCGAGGCCGGACGAGGCGAGCTGTCCTGTTGGCTCGACTGCGGCGAAGACGGTGCCCTCTCAGACATGCGCATGCGTTTTCCGCTCCTTTTGAGGCTCTTCTTCATGGGTGAGGCTGACGCGAAGGCGCAGCTTGGCTACGTGCGGGGGCTGGTCGCAGCCTCTGAGCGCTTCGCCTCGGCGATGTCAGAGGTGCCCGACATCGTAGGAGGCTACGGTGCGCGCACGGGCAACGCCGACAAGTCGCCCTTCTGGGAGATGACGGCTGACTTCGGCCTGCGTTACGCCCGCATGCTCGGCGAGTGGAGCCAAGCCTGCAGGGAACGACTCGACACGATGCAAGGAGACCAGCGATGAACGTCCTGCTCATCAACGGCAGCCCAAAGGGTGACGCCAGCAACTCCATGAGGCTTGCATCTGCGTTCCTGGATGGCATGAGAGATGCCATGCCCGACATCGAGCTGCGTACCATGGCCGTGAGCACGGCGGACATTTCTCCCTGCAAGGGTTGCTTTGCCTGCTGGAGCAAGACGCCCGGTGAGTGCTGCATGCACGATGACATGACAGGCGTGCTTAAGAGCGAGAGATGGGCCGACGTGACCATATGGAGCTTTCCCCTGTACTACTTTGGCGTGCCCGGTCCCCTGAAGACCCTCATAGACAGGCAGCTGCCTACCATGCTCCCGTTCATGGTCGAGCGAAGCGACGGCGTGGGAAACGGGGCGCACCCCTCGCGCTTCGACCGGTCGAACAAGCGCAACGTGCTGATCTCCACCTGCGGGTTCTACACCTCAGAGGGCAACTATGACGCCGTGACGGGCATGTTCGATCACATCTGCGGGCGCAGCAACTACGAGACCGTGTTCTGCGGGCAGGGTGAGCTGTTTCGTGTGAGGGAACTTCGCGGCAAGACCGACCCATACCTGGCAACTGTGCGCCAGGCAGGAAGAGAGTTCGCAGCTGCTGGCGCGATCGGCGCAGAGACAAGAGGCCGCCTGAGCGAGCCCATCCTTCCAAAGGAGACCTACGAGACGATGGCGGATGCGAGCTGGGGCATCGAAAAGGACGTCGCCGCTGGCAAGGCTGAGCAGGGTGGGCAGGGTGACAAGGCCAGAGCCAGCGCTCCTCAGGCCCTCACCTTTACCCGCCAGATGGCCCTGCTATACAACCCGAAGTCATATTCAGGCACGCTACGCGTCGTCGAGATGGACTACACCGATATAGGCGAGGTGTACCAGATCAGCCTGACCGAGCAGGAGGCAACGGTCGTTGAGGGGCGCGCCGCCACCGCGACCACGGTGATCAAGACGCCGTTCGAGCTCTGGCAGAGGATAGCACGTGGCGAGATTGAGGGCTCGCAGGCGCTCGGGCAGGGCCTCTACACGGTGGAGGGGGACTTCTCTCTCATGCTTCACTGGGACAGTGTCTTTGGCACAGGGGATGGGTCCTCCGACTCCGCCACGGTGCGGAAATCCTCGCGTCCTGCCGCAAGACCTCCCCTGATGCTGGCCTCGCTGCTGCCACTGACGGTGTTCTGGGCCTGCGTTCCCATTGATGCGACGTTGGGCAGCATGGTGGTGCTTGGCGTCTGCGCGCTCGAGCCCTTGCTGCTCCATCGGCACGAGCTGACCGTCTACGACGATATCTCCATGGCCATGGCGTCCCTGCTCGCGCTGGCGATGCTTGCCGGCGTGGGAAACTTGTGGGCGCAACCCGCATCATACCTGCTATTTGGGGCCATGTGGGCGGCATCGTGCGCGACGGGCGTCCCGTTTACCGCCTACTATGTCAAGGCTCTCTACGGTGGGGACAAGGCTCTTGGCAACCCCCTCTTCATGTCCTGCAACCGCATACTCACCCTTGCTTGGGCGGCCGTGTTCGCGCTGAACGCCGTCGTGGCGCAGGTTTTGGCCTCGACTCCCGCGCACGCCTACTCGGGTTTGGTGGTGAGCGGGCTGTCTTTGCTCATGGGGCTCTTCACCAAGTGGTTTCAGGGCTTCTATCCCGCGTGGGTGGCGGCGGGGCGCCCGTCTCCCCTCAAGGGGTAGGCGGGCCGCTCTGCACGTCGCATGACCAGAGGGCATCCCTTGACATTCATATGATACTTAGTAACCTATTCATAGGTACTCGATATCACATGAAGTCGCAAAGGGGATGTCGCCCATGTCCGTCAGCCATGAAAACAGTCATCTTGCGCCCACCGCAGTGGGGCAGAGGCAGGTCTGGAGGGCCTTGGGGGGCCTGTGTCTTGGGACGCTCGTGTGCTTTGCCAACACGACGGCCTTCAACGTTGCGCTTCCGGCCATCTCGATCTCGCTTGGGGCCAACGAGATGGCGCAGCAGTGGATGGTGTCGGCGTACAACCTGGTCTTTGCGGCGTCGATGCTGCTCTCGGGAACGCTGGGCGACAGGTGGGGGGTCAAGCGGACGCTCATCTTGGGAACTGGCATCTTTACCCTCGCCTCGGTCGCAGGTAGCCTCGCTCCTAACTGCGAGGTTACTATCGCCGTGCGTGGGCTCATGGGGCTCGGTGCCGGCCTGTACGTCCCCATGGCGCTTGCCCTCATCAGGCGCATGTTCGACGCCGACGCCCAGTTGCGTGCCTTGACGATGCGCTCCGTCGCCATAACGCTTGGCGTGCCGTTTGGCCTGGTTCTTGGTGGCTTGCTCGTCCACCTTGCTGACTGGCGCTCCATCTTTGCGTTCGATATCGCCGCCTTTGCCGTCGTCACGCTGCTCAGTGCCCTCCTCATTCCTCGGGATGAAAGTTCGCCTTGCGAGGCACCCGACACAAGACGCCTGCCTTTGCTCTCGGCGCTGCTTGCGCTCTTTGGCCTCTCCCTCCTCTCGGCGGGCCTGATCAACGCCCAGGCTTCCCTGGCGGCTCCGGACTCCTGGGGCCTAGCTCTGGCCGGCATGGCGGCCTTGGCACTCTTTGCCCATCATGATCTGCGCTCGACAAATCATCTTGCCGAGCTTGCGCTCTTGCGCATTCCCTCGTTCGCGTCCGCCTCGCTGTCTTTGCTCGCACTCAACCTTGCTGTGTCGGGCATCATGTTCGTGCTGCCGCCCTATGTCGAGACGGCGCTTGGAAACGACGCGCTGACAGGGGCGCTCATGCTCATGCCCATGGTCGCCGCCGCTATGGCTGGCGCCGCGCTCGTGCAGCCTGCGGCGCGTAGGTTGGGCAAGCGGGGTGCCTGCATAGGGAGCCTCGCCATCATCGCCTGCGGCCTTATCATCATGGGCGTCTCGACGCTTGTCGTGGGGTATCCCCTCATGGCGGTGGGACAGTGCGTCTGCGGTATCGGTATGGGGGTGGGATTTTCCACGATGCAGGGCTGGGGCATGGAGCAGGTGCCGAGTGAGCGTAGTGGGGGTGGCTCCGCGCTCATCTCGACCTTTCAGCAGACCGGCTGCCTTCTGGGGATCGGCTGCCTTGGATCGCTCGTGGGCACGGCCTATGCGTCGGCATGTGCGGGGAGCGCCGCTGAGGGGCCTGCGACCATCTCCATGGCCTTCGAGCTGGCGTCTACGCGGGACGTGGCTCAGGGACAGGCGATGCGCGTCGCGGCGGGTGAGGCGTATGCCCATGCTATCCTAGTGACGTTTGGCGTGACGGCCGTCGTGATCATCCTCATGGCGGTTGTGATCGCATGGTGGTCAGGTTCGAGACGGCTGGGACAGGAGGATCATGCGGGAGGATGAGCGGGACGACAGGCGCGGTGTCTCGAAGAGGGCAGTGCGGGCCAGGGAGGCTTGGCAGGGCAAGCGGCTTCGCTCGACGCGCACCCGGCTGCGTGCCTGCGGCATACGGCTCATCGCCACGCACGGCTACGAGAAGACGACGGCGCAGGACATCGCAGCTGCTGCCGGGGTCTCCACCATGACGTTCTTTCGTCACTTCCCGTCCAAGGAGGACGTCGTCTTGGGCATGCCGCCCGACAGCGATGGCGTCGCGGCCGCCGAGCAGGCGCTCGGCGCGATAGCCGCAGGTACGTCCCCGCTTGAAGCCGCGCGCGCTGTGTTGAGGGCCGCTGCGAAGGCGCTTGGACAAGAGGGCCTCTCGGACGTTGCCCTGAGGCTTGTTATCGTGCGCGAGAACCCACCGCTTCTGAGGGCCCTGTATGCGCGCGTCCCCCTCTGGGTCCAGATGGTGGGTCTGCTGCTTCCCGACTCGCTACGTGGTGCAGATGGCTTCTCGACGCGGCTGACGGCAGCTACGATTGTGCTGTACTGGCTTGAGGTCATGCAGGAGTGGTCCCGCCGTGGGGGAACCGAGGCGGACGCGGCATCGCTGTCTGCGGTTGCCGATGAGGCGATGGGGTCAATGGCGAACCTCTCGCCCGTACCAGCGCCCGCTGGAGGGGTAATGTAGGGGGGATCGTTCGGGTCTCTGTGACGGTTGCGCGAAGCGTACCGGGACCCGCACGCAGCGCATGCAGCCTGCGCTTTTTGGTGAGGCACGCACGCCAGAATGCGCTTTTCCGTGAGGCACCGGCTCCAGACTGCGCTTTTTGGTGAGGCACACACACCAGAATGCGCTTTTCCGTAAAATGCGCTTTTCCTTACCTGGGCAAACGTGGCGCCGTCTCACGGAAAAGCACATTCTGTTACCTGCGTCTCACGGAAAAGTGCATTCTGTCCTGATCGACTCACGGAAAAGCGCACTCTGCGATCCCCAGATCGCGCAGACTGCGCCTTTCCGTCACGCTGCGGCGCCCGGGAGGTGTGGGGCAACCCCCCGCCAGGCTGCGGGGCACTATGGAGAATGGCTCTTCGGGGTTCCTGGTGGGTAGCACGGGCTAGGACGGAGCACAAGCGAGGGCGTCGAACGACAGGCCTCCCAGCCTGAGGAAGATCGCGGTGGCGAGGTACTCCACGTTGCGAAATCCCCTGGCAGCCTTCTTGATGGACTGCATGGGCGAGTTTGCCCCCTCGAGGTAGGCGTTCACTGGCCTGCTGCCGATATGGTCGGGGATCCCCTCCCTGTTCTCCCGTACCGTCCGGGTGACCGGTGTTTTGGTCCGGCTGTGTTAACCCTATTCTGACACAGCGCGGCAACCCTCTATTCCCACGTCAACCGATACAGAGAACATGGGGGCAGCTTGGCGGGCAGCTCGATCGGGACATCGAAGCGGCAGGCTTCGTGCACCGACGTAAGTCACGCGAGGTAACCGTATCAGAAAAACCTGCGCAGTTGGGACTGCGGTGGGAATCTTGGACTAAAACAGATCTCACAACATCGACAATCCCATGGTCCTCGTGATGCTAAGGCGCTCGGACTCCCGAGGCCCACGCTGCCGGGGTGGTAACGCGACCATCTGTCCATACGAACTCACAAAGGCTCAAACATCTTGACTTTCTCATAACATAAACTAATATCGGTTATGGAGATGAAAAGAGAATTCGGCCCTCCATATTGTGCCCGATGTATTGATTGTTTGGAAGGGAGGTTGCAATGATCTAGGCAAATAAGGTTGAGAATGCTCTGAAACGCGATGCCGTTGCTGTTCTTAGTGATGGATGACGCCGCTAGTGCACAATGTGATAATATAGGATCCATATATGATGCGTCGAACGAAAGTACACCGGGTTTGAAGGGTCTACTGGAACAACGCCATTCTGTACGGAACTATGGTGAGCGAAAAATTACCATAAAGAAACTTGATAATATTATATTACATTATTCCTGTGGCATAAAGTTCTATCGTTTAAATGCCTATAACAGAGAGTTCTAACCAGTCCTATATTCGGCATCCGCAGGAGGTTTGATGCCGATAAATATCTATGCAGTGATTTCTCGAGTGGAGGGAATAGATGCGGGATTGTACTATTTTTCACCCGGGAAAGACTCGTTGGCTCAAATGTTCTGTAGAAGGCCGGAAGTGGAACGAGGCGATCTCTATGTATTCGAGTTTTCTCAATATGCGCCCGTAAATCTAATTCTTACCGGTGATATTCGGCGTTTTTTCTGGAAGTACGATTGCAGAGGCTATCGTCTTATGAACGTTGACTGCGGAATTTTTGCGGAAAATATCTGTCTTTTAGCACAGGAACAAGGTATTGGATTATGTATGTTGACTGCATTTTATGGCCAAGCCGTAGGCCGTGTTCTTCAACTTAACGCAGAAGAGCTCCCGCTCTTGTGCCTTTCTCTTGGAGATCAGGACATATGAATCAAATTATCTTTTACGGTGTAACAAAAAAATATGGTGATACAGACATTCTTTTGGAACAAGACTTTTCTCTAAAGGATGGTCTGACATTTTTGGTTGGGAAAAATGGCGCCGGTAAAACAACCCTGATTCGACTTTCCACCGGACTGGAGGCCGTTACAGGGGGAAGAATTGATTTATTTGGTAGGCCAGTCACTCAAATTGACAAAGACATTAAGCGGAGATTGGGCCTTCAACTCCAGAATGACTCATTTCTGAGAAATGTCAGAGTTGGTGAATATATTCGACTATATGAGGCGCTTTATGAGGGTGAGGGCGGAGCAAAAAAACAAGAAAATCTCGAGTCCAATGCTGACAGGGGTGTAAATACCGTAAAGATTCGGGAGATTCTAGAAATCGATCATCTTTTTAAGCGCTATGCTTATACGCTTTCTGGTGGAGAAAAGAAAAAAGTGTCACTTTACCTTACTCTGATTGGAAACCGCGAGCTGATCATCTTGGATGAGCCAACTGCTGGCATCGATGTGGAAGTTAAAGATCGAATTGTGTCTGTCATTATCTACCTCAGAGAGTGCGGCGTAAATCTACTTATTTCCTCTCATGATCTAGAAGAGTTCTACGGTATCGCGGATAATATTCTGATGTTGGATCGTGGTTTTGTCTTCGATGGAACTAAGGAGATATTTCAGCGGAAGTATAACTACCCTTACAAGGTGTGCACGGAGCGGAATATCCAGGATAGCGGGGTTCTTGAGGGAGATTTGTTCGAAAAAAAGTATTTGTATGGACGTGATATTGAAACTCTGCTGAAGTATTTTGACCGAAATAAGATTGAACAGACAACGGCAAAGGATCTTTACCAGATTGCTCTCCTAGATGGACGGAAAAGGGGGCAGATGCTGTGAAATCATTTATAATATGGCTAAAGATCGAAGTTTTCCGGTTCTTACGAGAGCCAATTAGTCTGTTTTTCACACTGATTTTCCCAATTATCCTCGTTTTTATTTTTGGGGATAGCTTCGGATCGAGCGTATCGGAAGATGGAATTAGTTACTACAACTCACTAGTGGCTATTGATGTCAGTTTTTTGATCGCAAACTTTACCCTCATGGGTGTTGGCAACGATCTAGCCAACCAAAAAGAAAATGGGATTGATGCAGGAATGAAACTGCTGCCTGTGTCCTCTCTTTATCGGACGGTAATTCAGTTCATTTCCTATCTTCTTCTACTGTTTCTTTCGCTGATCTTGCTAACTATTTATGTTTTCATTCGTTATGAAGACGTACACTTTCGGGGGAGTATCCCTCTATTCTTATTTTTCATGATAGTTGGATATTTTTTCTTTGTAAATCTAACAAAATTTATTGTTTCTTTTCGATTAAGTGCGCGCACCTTACAGTTAATTACCTCTACTGTATTTTTTATTCTGTTGTTCTGCTCTGGGATTGTCATTCCAAAAGAATCCCTACCCATGGCAGTTCAGCCATGGGTAGACTGGTCCCCCCTCTTCGTGCTCTATAAAACTCTAGAAGGTGTCTGGAATAATACCATAGAAATAACTCAATATCTAAATTCCAGTACCTATATGATACTTCTATCAGTAGCATTTTATGGTATTGGGCAAATATTGAAGTTATATCGAAAAGAGGTATGAGCATCGTAATAACTATCTGGCTCTTTGGGGGTCTCGGTGAAAACGCCAACCTAGCAACGGCGCTACCATTCACGTAGGCTTGTTTCTGCACGAAAGTCGGCGAGCGTGCGGGGGTGTCGTGACGGGTCCCGAGACGAGGATGCCGGCGGCCCTCGTGCCCGAGTCGCCGGACCCGGGCGACGAGCGGGTCATGGTCTGCGCCCTCGGGCGCGACGCCGGCACGGTCGCCGAGTTCGCCTGCGAGCTGGCCGAGCACGGCGGCGACCCGGAGGCGGTGAGGGTCGCGGCCTGCGACCTCTCGCCGGCGTTCGCCAAGGGCGTCTCCGAGCACCTGCCAAACGCCGAGCGGGTCGCCGACCGCTTCCACGTGACCCGGCTCGCGACCAGGCAGCTGGCAGGGTGAGGTCCGCCGAGGCAAGGGAGTCGAGGGAGAAGAGGGCGCTCCTCGCCAGGACCAAGTACATATGGCCGGGGAACGAGGCGAGTCCCGCGGAGGGGCAGGCCGAGAGGAAGCGCACGCCGTCGGGGGAGCACCTCAGGACCGCCCGCGCGATGAAGGAGGCGCTGCAGGCGGCCTGCGACTGCGGGGCCAGGGACGACGCGGGGTCGGAGCTGGACGCTCTGTGCAGCTGGATCATGCACTCGAACGTCCCCCAGATGAAGACGGTCGCCAGGACCATACGGGAGCACAGGGCCGAGATCCTGAACTACTTCGACCACAGGCCCGCCAACGCCGTCCCCGGGGGAACGAGCTCGGCAGTCCAGTCGGCCAAGAGGCAGGCACGAGGGCTCGGCGACTTGGAGTACCTCGAGACCATCATCTACCTAAAACTAGGAAAGCTACGTTTTCCCCAGACGTCCCTCTGTGCTACCCACTAAAACCGCGAGGGGCCTTTTTTAAGTAGTCCGGTTACTTCGTGGGCTTTGTGGTTATTCACTGATTGCCAGGCGTATCCAGGTCATGCAGTAGTTGAGGTTTCATGCTGCAGCAATGTTAGCATTGTCTCTTTTGGGAGGTGAGAAATCTGACTTGTATCGGGCTCTTCACTAAAGTAAGCGAAGTCATTACGCTAATAGCTGCAGTCTGATTAGCAGTTGGCGTCAAAGAGGTTTTCCGAGTATTGATGGGGTATTGGGAGGATGGTATATGAACAAGGAAGATACCTTTCAGATACAGAGAAAAAAAGCAATTAAAAATCTAAAATTGTACATTATATTCAATCTAGTATTCATTATATTTAATTTGGTGCTAATTCACTATCGAAGTGACTATTCATTTCCAAAAAATTTTTTTGCAATTTGGCCACTTCTTGGATGGGGTGCCCCTACTTTTCTGAAGTTTTTGGAACTTAGACGATATAAATAGGTTAACTCTGAGTTCCCGGCACTTCCTTAGCCCACAACTGGCAGCCTGATGGTGTCCGGGCACCTGATCCCGAAGGCCCCGTGCGCCTCGTTCATCTTCCTCACGGGTTCGGTGGTGATCAGCTGCCCATTGTACCCTATCGCGTACCGCCCGCGCGGGATCTCCGGCATCGACTCGATCGCGGGCGAGGTCCTGCACGAGGCCAGCACGTCCGACATCATCCTGGTCGCCGCGGTGGCCACGAGGCACATCGGGAGGTGCCCGCAGAAAGTCCCCTCGCCAAAACAGCACGCGGGCGGGCAGGACCCTGCCGCCCTGTTTGGCGATCTCGAAGACCTTCTCGACGCGGCCTCGGGCGTGGCGGGGAGCGGCCCCCTTGGTCGTCCCCCTGGTGCCGACAGGTACGAACACGCCCCTCGATGCCACCGGGTCGTGGGCCTTGGCGCCCGAGAGCCCGCTCTCGGCGGCCCTCTCGGCCGCGTCGCGCCTGGGCTCGCGGCGTATGGCGGCGTCTAGGCACAGGTGGGCGTAGCCCCCGCGCCCGCCCCTGGAGCCGGGGGCGCAGAGGGACAGGCCCTGGCCCTGTTCCGATACACGCCGCGCGCCCTGTCCACGACCCGCTGTTTTGGTTCAATAAGAACTGCGTAGTCCCATTTGTTCAAAACAACTTGACAGAACACAACCCATCCCGGGCACGCGCGGCCCTCCCCTCGCGGCCTTGGCCCCGTCCCCTGCGGCCTGACGACCGTCGCGCGCCCGCTGTCGCCCGCGACGTCGCGGCTGACGCACGTCCCGCCTCCCGCGGGATGGGTGAGGGCCTTATGCAGCGTGACGCCGGACGTGGCCGCCGCACGCGAGCGACGGCCCAGGTATTTCAGCAGCTAGGCGCAGGTTCTCGGGGCAGGCGACGGTTTGGGTCTGCGCCCAGTGGGCTAAGGAAGTGACGGGAAGTCAGGCTGAGTACATGTCCATGCTAGCGATATGGATTTGCGAGCTTTCCGTCCTTGTCCAAGATTCCTGCGGAGCGAAGACGGTTCTGGGCTACTTTCACTGCATCTGGTCTCGTCTTGGGATCATTGGCCAGCTTTTTAAAGGAGGCGTTATACTTCCTTTGCTCTTCTCTTATGTCCTCTATAATCATCATGACTCCTTTTATGAGGGCTGTAGGTGCGGGGGACTCGCCACGTGGCAGTATAGCGAGAATACTGTCTGTGTAATGAATGTGGTGGCACAAAGTTTCTCCTCCATCCCCGCCTCGATGACTCACATAGAGGCGCGGCCTGGATGGATCGATCTCCACTCCTGAGGTCTCGGTTCAGGTGGGTGTTAGGGTCCAGTTTGCTCTATGCTTCTCTTATCCAGAACTATTTTGTAGGCGGGGGATCACGGCAAGGGAGGGTCACATGGCACATGCGCTCGTCAAGTATTTCGCAGAGCGACGCGAGTCGTTCTCGGATGCACAGCTGACCGAGGTGGACAGCCTGGTCCTCTCGACACTTGCGTACCTGTACTTCGAGAGCGGCGTGCTCGGGCACACCGACCCCGCGCAGCGCGTGCCGCTGCCCGCTACGCTGCGCGGGGTGCGGCGCAGGGAGCTGTTTGGCGCGAACTGGCCCCTCTATTCACTCATGGGCGCCGACACCCTTCTTACGGCCCTGCTCGAGTCTCCGCGCTTCATGGAACTGGAGGTGGGCGGCTACGTCAGCGAGCTGTCGAGCCGTCCTGCGAAGCAGTTCTCTGCCATTACGTTCTTCCTGCCCGAGGGGTCGGCCTACGTCGCCTATCGAGGCACCGACAACTCGCTCGCAGGCGGTAAGGAGGATCTCAACCTCATGTTCGAGGAGGGAGTCCCCAGCCAGGTACGCGCGCGGGCATACCTGGAGGACGTCGCGCGAAAGGGCGACTCGCGCCTCTATGTGGGCGGCCACAGCAAAGGAGGTCACCTTGCTGAGTACGCGGCGCTTACCTGCGACGACCAGACCTACGGCAGGATAGGGCGCGTCTTCAACCACGACGGCCCCGGCTTCGCGTTCGCCCCGAGCGCCCGCATCGAGTCGGACGAGTACGTGGCAAAGTTGAGCAAGACGGTTCCGGGGAGTAGCGTCGTCGGCATGCTGATGGAGGACCGCAGTCTCGTTCGCGTGGTGCGCTCGTCGGGCTTCCTCTTCGACCAGCATGCACCCATGCACTGGGTGGTCAAGGACGGGGGCTTCGTCGAGCTCGACGCCATCAGCCCCGAGGCATCCGTCGTCGTCGCCACGCTGAACGGCTGGGCGGCGTCCTCTGGGGTGGACAGGCGCAGGCTGTTCGTGAACACGGTGTTCGACGTGCTTGGCGCCGCTGGTGTCGAGACGTGGAACGAGCTTGGGAGAAACTGTCCGGCAAGCGTTGGGGCCATCGTCTCGGCACTGAGGCAGCTTCCATCCGACATGCGGGATGTGGTCTTTGGCACGCTGCGCGACATCGCGTCCCTCGTCGGCGCGGAGACCGTCAGGCACGTTCGCAGGGCGCTCCCGGTACCCCACGCACACTGAAGATGGGCGCTCCTGCCAAGACTGACTTGACAGGCAGGTGGACATACCCCCCCACATGCTGAAGGCGGGCGCCTGTGGGTGCCTGCCGACACCCCCAGCGCCGGTGCAACTCAGTTGCCAAAACGTGCGGCTGGGTCGTACGGCCGCCCTTGGGCACTCCCCTTTGGATACAGTGACATTGTCAAGGTCTTGACAAGACGACTAGGTGACGGAGAGAGAAGGGTGTGGTCCGTGGAGGTGAGGCTGATAGAGGAGGAAGGCCGCTGCGGTATAGAGGTCACAATCCGCAGCGCGCCGGCAGACGAGGGCGCGCGCAGGCTCGTCGAGCGCCTGAGGGCGTTGAGGGGCCGCCTCGTGGGCTATCCCGAAGGCGGGTCGATCACGCGCCGCGTGGTTCCCCTCGACGAGGTGCTCCTCATCGAGACGAGCGAGCGCAAGGCGTGGATCATCCTGGTGTCCGGCGAGCGGCTCGAGAGCCCGATGAGACTCTTCGAGCTGGAGGCTGCCCTCGAGGGCACCGAGTTCGTTCGCGCGTCGCGCCAGGCGCTCGTGAACTTCGATCACGTGAGGGGCATACGCCCCGAGCCCAACGGCAAGCTCGACCTTGAGGTGGGTGGCCGACACGTGCCCGTCTCGCGCGGCTATGCGACAGGTATCAAGAAGAAGATAGGTGTGACTCCTGACAGCTGATCAGCCTGATCGTGTGGGCTAAGGGTCAGGGATCGTGAAAGAGAGGCGATTGAGATGACAAAGACGGATGACGGAATTCTGGACAGCTCCGTGTTCTCGGTTGGTGATAGGCGAACATTTGTGGGTGCATGCAAGATGGGGGTGGTCTCGGGCTGCTTGGTGGCAACGATCGTGCTCCTGTGTATGATCGTCGCGAGCGCCTTGCTCAGTGGCATGACCGCATGGATGGTCTGGTGCCTGTCCTGTATCGGGGCAGGCATCGCAGGGGGTATCTTTCAGCAGCTGTGGTTCAATTACCTGCCAACACGGCGTTTTGCCTACAGTACGCGCCTTTTTCTCTTTGGGGTCACGTACTTTGTGGTGCTGGTTGCCTGCGCGTACCTTGGCAACTGGCTTCCTCGGGAGAACCCCTACGCTTGGGCGAGCTTTGCAATCATCTACCTTGGGATCTTTGGCGTGCTTACGGCAGCCTTTGGGCATGCGCTCAAGAAGCGTGGCATCGAGTATAAGGCTAAGCTTGATGACTACCGGCGCTCTCGCGGGCTCGAGTAGCAATGAGGAGTTGGCGTAGGCCCGATGCTTGTACCCGATCATAGGCAGGTGGGTGGTTGGGTCTCTGGATGCGCCGTGCGGGCAGGCAAAGCAGCTCGCCCGCACGGCGGGCATAATACAACATGATGTACCGTACTTTTTGACAAGACTATTTGAGTTGTGGATGTGACCTACGCCTCGGTGCCTCTCGTGGCCGAGGCGTTGTCCTGTGTGCGTACGCGAGCCCGGTGGTTGGATCCTCGGGATGGCTGCGGCTGCTCGTCCAGCTCTATGCAGGTCCATATCAGGCTTTAGCCCTCTCAATCTTCCTGCGTACCACGCTCGTCCGAACTCCTATAATCCCACCGTAGGTATTAGGAGAACTCACTGACAGGAGGTTGCCATGGGCTTCATGGAACTCGCCAAGGAGCGCTACACGGTCAGAAAGTACGCGGACAAGCCACTCGAGAAGGAGCAGCTCGACAAGTTGCTGGAGTGCCTGCTCATTGCACCGACGGCAAAGAACCTTCAGCCGGTGCGCGTGTACGTGATCGAGGGCGAGAAGAACCTCGCCAAGCTCGACGAGCTTACCAAGTGCCGCTACGGCGCCCCGTGCGTGCTGGCGTTTACCTACAACAAGGACGAGGACTGGAAGAACTCGATCGAGAGCGGCTTCCATTCTGGAGAGCAGGACGTGAGTATCGTTGCCACGCACATCATGCTGCGAGCGCAGGAGCTGGGCCTCGGCACCACGTGGATCAATTGGTACGCCCCCGTCGCGTTCGAGAGGGCCTTTGACATTCCCGTAAACGAGAGCAGCGTGCTCCTGATGTGTGTGTGGGCTATGCGGCTGATGACGCGCACCCCGCGCGGATGCACAGCGAGACCCGTCCCTTGGATGAGATGGTGCGCTACCTCTAAGCCTGGAGCAGCCCACGTGGCCGTGCTGCGGCAGGCATGCCCTGCGCGGCGCGTGCCCGTGGGCATAGGGCCTTATGGCCGTGCCCCCTGCCCTTTGCCCTGAGCAGAGTCTCCATACTTATGATAAACCGAAGAAGAGATCATCTGCCCTGTCGCTGTGGGAGAGTTCTTACGTGGGATTCCAGGAGAGCTCGATGTCTCGCGTGGCGATCAGTGGGAGAGGCCCTTCGGGAAAGGTCACAATGACATGAGGGAAACGACAGGCCAGACGCGAACAGCCATCTGCTACTGCTCGCTGCATCATGGGAATACGAAGAAGTTGCTTGACGCGATAGCCAGTCGGCATGAGGTCACGCTGATCGATGTTAAGAAGGGTCAGCGCAGCGACCTCGCGGGATATGATCGCATTGGACTTGCGTCTGGGATCTACTACGGCAAGTTCGCGAAGCAGTTACTCGAATTTGCGAAGGCCTGCCTGCCTGAGAGCAAGGCAGTGTTCCTCATTGCGACGTGCGGGGCCTGCAGGCAGAGCCACTTCAACTCAATCAAAAACGTCGCAGACCAGAGGCATTGTAAGGTGCTTGGGCAGTACCTGTGCCTTGGGTTCAACAGCTTTGGTCCGCTCAGGCTGATCGGTGGCATCCATAGGAAGAATCCCACGCAGGAGGAGATCGATGGGGCCGTGAGGTTCTATGAGGGGCTGCCGGCATAGGGACCAGGCAGCCTTAGAACCCCTCATCAACAGGCGTCGCCCAGCTCAAACGGATCAACCTCACGTGGCCGGGCGCAGTCGAGGAGGCACTTGGCCTACGTTGTCTCGACATGGCCCCAAGAGGTGGCTCGATCGTGGTTGCCATGTGAACGGAACGCGGTCGTTCCGTTGGTGAGCTGACAGGGCGGAGGTGGCGAGTTGACGGGTAACGAGAGTCTCCCCGCAGGCATGGAGCTTCGGCGCGAGCCGGAGGGACTGGTTCTTACGGCAGACGGCATGAGCCTGCGCGCTGACTTCTCTCGCCTGCTGCCGCGCTTGGAGCCAAGGCGCCTAGGCCGAGAGCTTCTGCTGTGTGCGGCCCGTATCAGAGGCTGCGACAGGGGGCTGCGAGCAGCCGACGCGACGGCGGGCCTGGGTGAGGACTCGCTGCTTCTGGCGGCGGCAGGCTTTGAGATGACGCTCTTCGAGCGCAACTCGGTGATCGCGGCGCTCCTTGCCGATGCGCTTGAGCGCGCCTCGCGCGAGCCAGAGCTTGCCGAGATCGTCTCTCGCATGCGGCTGGTGGTCGGTGATGGCGTTGCAGGCCTGCAGGAGTTGGAGGGTCCTGTCGATGCCATCCTTCTGGACCCGATGTTTCCGGCCAAACGCGGTAGTGCCGCAGCCAAGAAGAAGCTCCAGCTCCTCCAACGCCTCGAGGGTCCTGCGGTACAGGAGACCGCCCTGCTCGACGCGGCGCTGTCCGTGCGCCCGCGCAAGGTCGTTATCAAGCGCCCTCTCAGGGGTCCGTTTCTCGCGGGAAAAAAGCCGAGCTATACCCTGCGAGGCAAGCTCATTCGCTACGATGTGATCGTGCGGCCCTGCTGAGCGCGGCCAGCTGCGAGCGCCGCTCAAAGTGAGGGCGGGCCAGTGGGGCCAAGGGAGGTGCGGACATGCGTGTTGCGATCATAACGGGGGCGTCGAGCGGCCTGGGGCGCGAGTACGCGCGGCTCGCCGACGCGCGGGGCGGATATGATCAGATCTGGGCCATCGCCCGTCGCGTAGGACGCCTTAAGGCGCTTGCCCGTGAGCTTAGGACACCTGTGCGGCAGGTCGTGCTCGACCTTTTGGATCCGAGTGCGATGGACGAGCTTGGGGACATGCTCGCGGATGCGGCGGCTCAGGCGGATTCGGTGGGCGATGCTCTTGAGGTCGCCCTTCTCGTTAACGCTGCCGGTCTCGGCAAGCTTGGTACCTACGCCGACGTTACGCGCCGGGAGGTCGATGCGATGGTCGGCCTCAACTGTCGTGTACTCGTGGACGTGACACAGCTCGCCCTGCCCTACATGCGGCGCGGTGCGCGTCTCATGCAGATAGCATCAAGCGCCTCGTTCCAGCCGCTTCCGGGCCTCAACGTCTATGCGGCGACCAAGGCGTTCGTGCGAAGTTACACCCGAGCGCTGCGCTTTGAGCTTCGTGGTCGGGGCATACGCGTAACGGCAGTCTGTCCCCTGTGGATCAAAACCGAGTTCATCGAGGTTGCCCAGGACACCAGCAACGGCGCCACGGTCAGGCACTTCTTTCCCCTGCTTGAGGCCAGGCGCGTCGCGCGCTGGTCCTGGCGCGTGAACTCGCTCAACTACCCCATTGCTACCTGTTGCGTCACAGGCTGCGTGATGCGTGTTGCCGACAAGCTCCTTCCCGCCCCTCTCGTCATGTGGGTCTGGGAGGGCCTGCGACGCATCTAGCGAACGCCTGCCATCCTCGATGGGGCGCCCGTATGCCTGTACCGTGTAGAGGGAAGGTGCGCGGGAGGCAGTGGTCTTTATCGATCGAAAATCTGAGACGGTCTATATCTGACCTAACGAAAAGTTGTTGTCATAGCATGTTATGACCTAACGGAAAGTTGTGCCTATGGCATACTTTGAACTAACGGAAAGTTGTATAAGAGTAGGTAGATACCGCATATGTTCAGGAGAAAGTGCTATGAAAAGCTTCTTGAGTGGAAGGCAAGCTCGAAAGGGAGGACTGCCCTCTTGATCGAGGGAGTGCGCCGCGTTGGCAAGACGACCCTCGCGGAGTCCTTCGCCGATGCGGAATACGATGCCCATCTCGTTATAGACTTCTCCAGGGCCAGCCGCGAGGTAAAAAATGCCTTCGACGAGCACTCCAACGACATTAATACCCTGCTTAGGATGCTGCAGCTCTACTATGGCGTCGAGCTACCCCGGAGGCAATCGGTCATCATATTCGATGAGGTGCAGCATCTTCCCAAAGTCGATGAGGTGCAGCATCTTCCCAAAGCCCGAGAGACAGTCAAGCATCTCGTCGCAGATGGACGGTTCGACTATATCGAGACGGGCTCCCTCATCTCCATCAAGAAGAACGTGTCCGATATCGTTATCCCGTCAGAAGAGGACCGCGTCTATCTCAGGCCGATGGATTTCGAGGAGTATCTCTGGGCAGTCAAGCGTGAGGCCCTTGCAGATGAGATCCGAAGCTGCAGGGAGAGGATGGCTCCGCTCCCGAATCCCATCCACAAGCTCGCAAACCGCATGCTCGATGAGTACCTTGTGGTTGGTGGCATGCCGCAGGCAGTGACGGCGTTTGTCGAGGATGGGACATTCGTCCAATGCGAGAGGACCAAGCGACGCATCCTTTCGCTGTATCGGGAGGACATCCAGAAGTTTGGTGGCGAGGATGCTCGCAGAGCGCTTGCTGTCTTCGATGAGATTCCTGGTCAACTCTCAGCTGCCAGTAAGAAGTTCAAGTTCGGGTCTTTGGGGAAAGGTTCCCGTCGAGAGCATTATGAGGGCGCGCTTAGCTGGCTTGAGGATTCCCACATAGTCAATATCTGTCGTAGGTGCAATGATCCGAATGCTGGTTACAGGTTGAGTGTAGACGAAACAGCCATGAAGCTCTACCTTGGGGACACCGGGCTGTTGGTAAGCCATGCGTTCTCGGACGGCGAAGAATCTCTTGAGGTCCAGAAGGCTCTTCAGTTTGGCAGGGTCTCCGTTAACAAAGGGATGATCGTTGAAAACTATGTCTCACAGCAGCTCAAGGCAGCTGGAAGAAACTTGTTCTACTACACATGGGAAGAGCCGCCCAAGGACAAGAACGCGCATAAGCTGCGTCCACGAGAAATTGACTTCCTGATAACCAAAGGGTATTCCAATGCGGCAGGGAAGCTTCGTATTTGCCCAATAGAGGCGAAATCGACGAGGAGCTACTCCACGGTGTCACTCGATGACTTCGGGAAGCGATGGGCGAAGCGTGTCGGCGAGGAAGTCGTGGTTCATCCCAAGCAGCTCAAGTCTGAGGGGCATCGTGTCTACCTTCCGCTGTACATGGCGTTCTGTGTCTGAGCGGGGTTACCGAAGTCTTCTGTAGCGATAAGGGGAGCTGTAGTATCGGGACCGTGACCTTCCATGTCCGGGGGAGGATGATGCTGGCTCCGAGCAGGGCCGCACGCAGGTTTGTCGCCCCTCGATGACCGGTGCGGCATGGACCAGACATGGATCACTCGCACACGCGGGGCACTGGGTATCCCTCGGATCTCCCTGTTCGGTCTCGCATCGGATCACCCGTACACGCAAGCATTATGGTCAAATCTATTGACAAATATATTTGACATCCGAAGAGATGTCATATATACTTGTCATCAATCAACGGAGACTACGGCTGTGACGTCACGCACCGAAGACCATAGACCAACACAGGGAGCATACATGGAAGGTACGAAAAACACGCGCCTCAAAGAGGCGAGAAAGGCCGCAGGGCTCTCGCAGTCACAGCTCGCGGCGCATGTGGGCGTGACCCGACAGACCATTTGCAGCATTGAGTCGGGTGACTACAACCCAACGCTGCGCCTGTGCACCAACATCTGTCGGATGCTCGGCAAGACACTCAATGACCTCTTCTGGGAAGATTAGGAGACCACCATGGGAACTCAGGGACACAACACACAGGGCAACGGGAGGGACGAGCGACTTACGGCGATCCTCGGACCCATTTACAAGGTCGGGTTTCACATCATGGCGCTTGGAATACTCTTTGACCTCTACACCAGATTCAATTATCTTGCACAGACCAACGCGGAGGGCGGTGTGTTCGCACAGAGTCCCTTTGAGGCGCTGGTGCTCATAGCGGCTTGCCTCACCGTGGGTATCATGATGAGAAGGCGCAATGTGTACAGCGATTCCCTCCGCTACACCGAGGCCAGTTCGTTTGGAGAGACGGGTGGGGTTATCTCGTCGGCTCTCACCGCAGCCCTCATTGCGGCTGCGGCAACCCTTGGGCGTCTCCACAATGAGATCATCCGCTTTGGCTGGGATGGGGTGACTTGGCTGGGGGACCTCGCCATGTTCGTTGTCGTCTTTTTGATGTTTGGTGCGCTCATCCTGGTCATGCAGTACTCCGTTTGGCGAAGCTACCGAAAGCGGGAGGACCTGGCCATCGAGCAGGAGGACTAAGGGAGTGACCGACTTCGAAATTATCCGCGCTTTTGCTGGACACGCAGTCTCATATGAGTTAGTCTTCACTCACTCCATGAAGGACCCGGATGGTCATCGGTAGCGTGTATAACGATTGCGAGGACATCATGCCAAAGCGCGAGATGGGACACAAACTGCTTGCGAGGCTCGGAAAGACCAAACTTCGCCCTGGTGGTGTGGAGGGTACGGACTGGCTGCTCTCTCACGTGGACTTCACGACAAGGCCCCGTGTGCTGGAGGTTGCCTGCAATCGTGGCTACACGCTCATGCAGCTTGCGAAGGCGCATGGCTTGCACGTGGTGGGCATCGACTCGGACCCGGAGGCCATCACCACGGCAAAGGAGGGCATCTCGAAGGAGGGTCTGTCCGATCTCATCGACGTGAGCGTTGCCGATGCGACGAATCTCCCGTTTGAGGATGGCAGCTTCGACGTCCTCATCAACGAGGCCATGCTCACCATGCTGCCCGATACCGTCAAGAAGAAGGCACTCGTCGAGTACCGTCGCGTACTTGCGCCACAGGGTGTGGTTCTCACCCACGATGTCGTGTTCTGGAAGAAGAAGCCTGCCATCCTCCGCCTCCTGCAGAAGGTCATCAACGTGCCGGCGCACCCCCTTACGCTCGACGCGTGGAGGGAGCTGTTCGAGGAGAGTGGTCTTGCGGTCTCTGACAGCAAGACGGGGGCGTTCACCCTGCTGAGCGACGAGGGCCTCGTGCGCGACGAGGGCAAGGAGGGCAGGGACATGCTCATCGACAATGCCATGGCCGATGACAACTTCGGCCAGTTCAGTGAGATGAGGACCTTCTTTGACCTCGCTAAGAACGACATTGGATACGTTGTTATGGTCGGCACTCCCGCATAGCGTCGGGCCGCAGGAAGGGACGGTTTCTGCAGCCAGTGCCCCGCAGGCCAACGGCTTGGTGTCGATGTCTTGACACCAGTGCCCGAGACCCCGTGGGGCACTGTCTTATAGGCTCCGACCCAGGGAGCAGAACTTTCCCTTGCTTCCAGATAGCTCCCGATGCGAGACGCAGCCTTTACCTGCGCCGATATCCGACTCTTTTAGCTAGCTCATGATCCTGCGCTGGCATAGCTGCTGCATGGGGCCGAGTGGGTTCAGGGACGCGACCTCGCGCCATGTCTTTCGTGAGAGGATCTGACGCTGGTTTGAATTCAGATGTCTCGACCACGGAGATGAATCTAGCGGCTAACTATCGGAATTTCAGCCCATGCTCGAAAAATGTTCGCCATTCTCATGACCGCTTCGCTCGCCGGGGTTGTATAAAGGTTGACATATCAATATATGGTTGCGTTTTGCGCACGCAGCCAGCCGCAGGGAGAAGAGGGGGATGTTACATGCCCAAGAAGAGCTCACAGGCTAAGGGACAACCAGTTCAGTCTCGGGTTGCTACCGCGCCCCTGCTCCGTGTGGCAGGCCGCTACGTGCGCAAGGATGGCAACGAGCCACGCATCCTTGTCCTGTGCGCAGAGACGGGAATGGGAAAGTCGAGCTTCATGGACTCCGTCCTTCTGGTCGAGGCACAGCGTGGGGCTACCGTCAAGCGCATGTCTCTTGATGGCCCTGGGGCGGAGTCCCCGGCGGAGCGATTGGGTAGGATCGCGCGCGAGACCACAAGCCTCAGAAGGCGTGGTCAGCGCGTCGCCGTTGGCATAGACTGCGTGCCTGTGGCGTCCGAGGGTGACATGGTCCGCGAGCTCAGGGCGATCAGGAGGATGGCTGCGGCAGGAGCGCTTGTCATCATCTGTCTGCTGCCCGAGGCAGATGACCTGTTCAACCTGCTTGGTGAGGCGAAGCGTCTTGACAACCAAGACTTTCTCTCCCTCGTGGCACTCGAGGGAGACCAACTGATGCTTGACCCGGAATTTAGGCGTCTGACTCACGGCATTCCCATGCTCACAGAGGCCCTGATGGAGGACGAGGCTGCGCGCGTTGGGATGTACGGGACCGAGGTCTCGCCGGGCAAGTTCGCCCGTTACCTCAGAAACCTCGTCTGTAATCATCTAAGGGACTCCCTGACAAACGAGGAACTCGATCTTAGGTGCGCGATGGCACTGCTCGGTCAAGGCAGTTTCGATGACCTCGATGCTGTCATCGGGCATGTGGACGATGAGTTGCTCATGTGGCTTCAGGACCAGGCCCCGCTCTTTGGCGTGGACTTCCACCGCCTCTGCTTCGAGACCGCAGGCGTCTTCTCTGACGAACTCTTTGCCTTCTGCCTGAGCGGGATAAAGCGGTGCTGTAAGGAGCGTCCGAAGTTGCTCGCGCATGCCGCCCGTGTGCTCTGCTCGCGGGGCCAGTTCGTACGGGCCGAACTGCTCTGTGGCCTGATCACGGATGAGGAGGAACTCAGTCAGATCGGCATGCGCTGGGGCGTCGAGCTCCTCATGAGCGGCAAAGTGGTCATGGTGAGTCGCTCTTTGAGGCACGAGCGCGAGGCGGGCAACACCGACGGTGCCCTGCCGTCCATAACGCGTCAGGCTATCATGGAGCTGAACGGTCGTTACAGCGAGCTGTCTCACGGCAGAGAGCAGCTAAGGGCACTGAAGGGACTCTCTCACCATGAGGAGGGTCTGCGCCGCTACGTGCTGGCCATGGGTGGCCAGCGTGATCTCGTTGCGGGCGTCTTTGCCTCTATCCCACAGGAAGGTCTGGGCGAGTGGACGGGCGAGCGGGGCGCGCGGCTCCTCAAGCATCAACGCTGCACTCGACTGCTTATCGAGGGCGCCTTCAGCACCATCTTCGACGAGTTGCTCGATGATGGTGACGGGCACGAACCCGAGGACGTGACAGGAGCGCTGCTCTGTCTGGACTTTGCCGTGGCGGAGGCGATGGTGGGAGGAAGCCGGACGCCGCGCGAACAACAGGACGTCGAGCGCTCCATCCGCATCATCGAGGAGGCGTCCCCGGGCCGTCTTGGTCCCTATGCAAGGGCCCTGGATGGGGCCATTAATGTCATCGTCGGTGATGGGACGCAGCTTCGTGGGATCGAGTACCTCATCGCACGGGCCAACGAGTACGGAGACGTGCTCGTGGAGGCCCTGTTTCTCCTTTTGGCTGCGGTGGGAGACCTTAAGGCGGGCGCCTTCTCGCGCGTTCATGTGAGAACCATTAAGGTTTGTGAGCTTGTCCGGGAGTGGGAGTCGTCCTTCCTTCTTGACGCGGCGCTGCTCGTCGGCCTTCTCTCCCGCCTTCGCATGGGGGAGGACATCGACGAGGATAGGCTCCGGACGCATGGGAGCGGCTCTGCCCTGAGGGACCTGTGTCGTGCCGCCGTGTTGATGAGCCGAGGCAGGCGGATTGACTCGTTGCGTCTTGATGAGCTCTCGCGTTCGACCTTCCCCAGGGAGCTGGCTTGGGCGCTTATGCTCGTCCTGCACCATGGTGACCTGTCACCGAGCGACGTCAACTCCGTTGTTCCCGCCAGTTGGCTGAGGGTCGAGCGCACTACTGACTTGTCGAGCTGGCCGGCACGTGTCGAGAGGCCAGTCAGGAAGGAGCGCGACCTTCCGGAGGAGCCCAAGGCGCCGCAGAAGGTCGACAGGACTGCCAGGGTGAGGATCACGCTCATGGGGAGCTTCTTGGTGAGGGTCGACGGGCGGACCGTCAAGCAGGAGGGGCTCGTCGCCCGTCACGCGCGCGACCTTCTCGCCCTTCTGGCCATCGTCAAGGGGCATAAGGTCACGAAGCGCGACGCCCTGCTCGCGATCTGGGGTGACGATGAGTATTCGAAGGGTATGCAGCGCTTGTATGAGGCAACCTCGGTGGTTCGCAGGGTCCTTGGGGCCAAGGAGTGCGGGATCGATCCCATCCTGAGCAGCAGGACCGAGGGCACCATCGCGTTGAACCCTGAGTGTGTCTCTTGCGATGTGGACGACTTCACCGAGGAGGCCCTCCTCTCGCTGGGACATGAGGGCAGTGACCTCAAGGCGATGAGACATGCGTGCAACGCACGGCGCTGGTATGGAGGTGGCCCGTCGATTGAGCTTAACGACGTGACGGGGCTCTCGCGCAGACATGCGCGGACGCTCGAGGGGCTCTTTGTGAGCGCATTGTCATCCGGTGGCATGGCAGCGCTCAGGCAGGGGAGACCCTACCTTGCGTCTCAGCTCGCGAGAGACGCGCTCACGATCGAGCCAAAGCGCGAGGACACGACAATATGCCTCGTGGAGTCGCTCTCGCAGTTGGGTAGGTCATCTGAGATTGAGGCGCTGTGCGAGAAGTATCGTAGGCAGACCTCTCGGGGTGCGCGCAGGCGTTCTAAGGCCCTTGAGCGGGCATTCGAGGATGCCCTGGGCAGGGATCTCGTGGCATCATGAGTATTGACAAGATTTAAATCAAGTCTATATTTCCTGAATAGAAGTTGACAAATCTCGAGAATCAGCTAAAGTAGTCACAGTATATGCGTTATGGAATGTCACGCGAACCATTGGGGGATCACATGTTCAAGTCCATCCACCGGGATGTCGATAGGCAATTCAGGGGACTCGAGAGGATGGTTAAGAAGGTCAACGACCTTTCGACCCGCTTCGAGGCCATGCCTGATGACGCCCTCAGGTCCATGACCGCATGGTTCAAGGAACGTCACGAGAGGGGAGAGACGCTCGACGAGCTGCTCCCGGAGGCCTTCTCCGCCGTGAGGGAGGCATCAAGGCGGGCGCTGGGGCTTCGTCACTTCGACACGCAGGTCGTCGGTGGCATTGTCCTGCACATGGGCATGATCGCCGAGATGCGCTCCGGTGAGGGTAAGACCCTCGTCGCGACGCTCCCTGGTTACCTCAACGCTATCCCTGGTAGGGGCGTCCATGTCGTGACGATCAACGACTACCTTGCCAGGCGTGACGCCAAGATGGTGTCTTTGATCTATGATCGCCTGGGCATGGACGTCGGCCTCCTGCAGGGTGGCATGAGTCCCGAGCGCAGGAAGGCCGCCTACCGAACCGATATCACCTACGGTACCAGCAACGAGTTCGGCTTCGACTATCTGCGCGACAACATGATCACCCTCCCTGAACAGCGCGTACAGCGCGGCCATGCCGTCGCCATCGTGGACGAGGCGGACACCATCCTCATCGACGAGGCGATGACGCCACTCACCATCTCGGGTGCGGGTGGCAACGTGACGGTCGAGTACGAGCGGTTCGCTCGTGCCGTGCGGGGCCTCGTTGCCGATGTCGACTTCAAGGTTGATGAGGGGAGGCGCTCCATCGAGGCCACCAAGGTGGGCCTGCGCAAGATCGAGAAGCGGCTCGGCGCGGGCGACCTGTACTCCGACCCCTATGGTCGGCTACTCAACCATCTCAGACAGGCGCTCAGGGCCCAATATCTCTTTCACCGCGACCAGCAGTACGTGGTCGAGGGCGACGAGGTCAAGATCGCCGGAGAGCTCGCAGACCGCACCATGGAGGGCAGGCGCTATCCGGGGGGGCTTCACCAGGCCATCGAGGCGAAGGAGGGTGTGCCCGTTCGCAAGGAGAACCAGACCCTTGCCACCATCACCTTGCAGAATTACTTCCGACTCTATGACAGGCTCTCGGGCATGGCGGGCACGGCCATGACGGAGGACGGTGAGCTTCGCGAGGTCTACGGGCTACCCGTGCAGCCCATCACGCCCAACGAACCGGTCATTCGCGTCGATCACGACGATCTCGTCTACCGGAGCGTAGACGCAAAGCTCAACGCCGTCGCTGATGCCGTCGCCGAGCGTCACGCAAACGGTCAGCCGGTGCTCATCGGCACCGTCTCGGGCGAGGACTCAGAGCGGCTCTCGCGCCTGCTCGACATGCGCGGTGTCAGACACAAGGTCCTAAGCTCCACGGACCCCGAGCGCGAGGCTCACATTATGGCCCAGGCCGGCCGTAAGGGCGCTGTCACGATAGCGACTGACATGGCCGGGCGTGGCACCGACATCCTGCTTGGCGGCAACCCCACCGAGCTTGCACGCGGCATGCTGCGTAAGAAGGGCTACCTTGACGCCGACAAGGGAACGGAAGAGGCACGCGAGTCGAGCGATGAGGTGATCGCGAAGGCCGAGGGAATCTACAAGACCAAGAGGGAGCACGTCCTCAAGGCAGGAGGCCTCTGCGTGATCGGTACCGAGCGCCACGAGAGCCGTCGTCTTGACAGCCAGCTGAGGGACTGCGCGGGCCTCTGGGGAGACCCTGGCGAGACCCAGTTCTACCTCTCACTCGAGGATGATCTCATGTGCCTCTTTGGGGGCGAGCGCATGGACAGGATTGCCGCCGCGATGGAGCGCTCTAGGCTGCCTGAGAGCATGCCCGTTCAGTCGAGGAAGGTCATGAGGGCCGTCGAGGACGCCCAGCGCAAGGTCGAGGAGGTAAACTTTTCCATGCGCAAGAGCATTCTTGACTACGACGATGTCATAGACGGGCAGCGCCGGGCGATCTACGCGGAGCGCAACAAGGTCCTCACCGATGGCGTGGGCGACGTCGATGACGTCATTGGCGACGTTATCAGCGATGTTGTGGGTTATCGTATCCCGGAGTTCTTCTCAAAGGACGTGAGCTCCAGTGAATGGGACCTCGAGGGGCTGCGCGGATGGGTGGCTGGGCTCACCGGTCGCGCTAACGCCCTCTGGATAGGGGATGGGTCGAGCAGAGACAAGGTGGTCGGACGGATTGAGGGCTTCATCAGCCGCTGCTACGGGGAAAGGTCCGAGAGACTCCCAGACGGGACCATGCGAGCCCTCTCCGCCCAGGTCATGCTGCGGATCATCGATGCGCGCTGGACGGTCTACCTGCAGGAGATGGACTACCTCAGGGCGCTCGTCAGCCAGCGCGGGTACGGCTCTGGTGATCCTCTCCTTGAGTACGAGAGGGAATCGAACGTTGCCTTTGCTGAGCTCATCAACACCATGCATGAGGACTTCCTACGCATCATTCTGAGGGTGGGGTTCACTTCCAGCGCGCAGACCCGCCAGCTCGAGTCCGAAAACGACGGCGCCCTGCGCGGGGCCCGCTACTCCGGCCCGACTGACGCCGGTGGCAACCGGGGCGTTGGCAAGGCGACAGCGCGCCTCGCCCCAAAGCGGGGAAGGGCGGGCGAGACGGGCGCCTCTGGCTCGGACCTCGCCTCTGGAGCGGCCTCCGCAGCTCGCGAGGCAGGAGCTTCGGGCCCCTACGGGGGAACGGCTCGCGGAGAGGCTCGCCCCCGGGGCGGCAAGATGCCTAGGGACTACCAGGGCAGGAGGACCGCGAGAGCACCGATGGGCAAATAGGGCGCGGGACGCGGGTAGCCTGTGAGGGGAAGTCGAGAGGATCGTGGATGAGTTCGACGACTAAGGAGAGTCTGTTTATGCCTGCCATCTCGATGGGCGAGGGCATGCGTAAGAGGGAGCTCGAGAGGATAGCCCGCAAAGTCGAAGACCTCTCGGACCGCTTCGAGACCATGTCGGGCGAGGAGCTAAGGGACATGACCGCACACTTCAGGGAGCGCCACAGGCGGGGAGAGACCCTCGACGAGCTGCTCCCGGAGGCCTTCGCCGCCGTGAGGGAGGCCTCCGGGCGTGCCCTCGGGATGCGGCACTTCCCCGTGCAGCTCATGGGCGGCGTCGTCCTGCACAGGGGCATGATAGCCGAGATGAGGACCGGCGAGGGGAAGACCCTCGTCGCCCCGCTCGCGGCCTACCTGAACGCCATCGCCGGCACGGGCGTCCACGTCGTCACCGTGAACGACTACCTCGCCAAGCGCGACAGCGAGTGGATGGGCAAGGTCTACGGCTTTCTGGGCATGAGCGTGGGATGCCTGCAGAACGACATGAAGTTCGACCGCAAGAAACCGGCTTATGCTGCCGACATTACCTATGGCACCAACAGCGAGTTCGGCTTCGACTACCTGCGCGACAACATGGTCAGCAGCCGCGACCAGCGCATGCAGCGTGGACACGCCTTCGCGATCGTGGACGAGGCGGACTCCATCCTCATCGACGAGGCGAGGACGCC
>ERZ773042.385-NODE-385-length-31150-cov-65.731275_pt1 | contig 31150 bp, 31 predicted proteins | sample MGYA00511664_ERZ773042 | MGnify/ENA primary metagenome ERZ773042 (study PRJEB29015, sample SAMEA2737984) | human oral metagenome | biome: human oral; feature: human-associated habitat; material: dental | place: China | collected 2036 ... | reverse complement strand
AAGCGCAGCGGTATTGTCAATCGATGAATGTAGAATTTGACCAACGCCCCAAAGACTGGGGGCTGGCGGTAGAGGGTTGAAAAAAAGGGCTAGACATGATGTATCATGTTTAGCCCTTTTTTCTTTTTATTTAGACCATTCTTCTATACAAGATTTAATTACATTAATAGCGTTTTTATCAATTTTAATTCGTATAATAGGGTTTTGATAAAATAAATCTTGTTGTTCAATTTGTTCTATATGAACCTCTCTTTTATCAAGACTAATTAATTTAAGAATATCTTTATGTTGATTAATTAGTTCCTTTACTTCTTTCTCAAATTTAGCTCGATCTGCTTCGTTTTCTATTAAATTAATTCTTTTTTCTCTTTCAGCTTCAATTTCTTCAATAGTAGAAAATGTAGCTTTACAATCTGATGTTAAATAGTTTTTATGCCCCCAGAAGATACTACCATCCTTTCCAGTGCGTTTAACCAGTTCTTGACCACATTTAGGACAAATAATTTGATTCTGTTTTTCTTCAATCAAATTACTTTGAGTTGCTTCTACATCAATAGTATCAATTTCATCATTACATTTATAATGTTGTGGCTTAAAAGTAAATTCTAAATTAGTAATTGATCTCCCCTCTTTTATTTTTTTTATTTTAAATTCCTTAAAATAAGATACCAATTCTTTTTCAATAGGCCCTAATACTTTAACCCCAATTTTTTTCATAGTATAAGATTTTGGAACATCTAATAATCTTCTAAACTCTTCTACATTAATTCTAAAAAATCCAGTACTTCTATATTGTTTTAATAATCTAAACATATGCTTAGAATATGTAGAAGATAGTTCATTAAATTCTTGTAATTCAAACAACGTGAAATTTTTAGAAAGATTATTTAAAATATAAGAATAATCACTATTAGTATTAATTGTAACAGTTTTTTCATTTACATGAATCTTATAACTAGTAAAGAGAATAAATTTTTCAATTTTATTCTTATCTCTAGATTCTAATCTTAATTGTAATAATTTATCATAGACGGATTCTAAAATTTCTTCAAATTTAGTATTGGATTCAAAACGATCTGGAATAACATTTTTTATTTCATCATAAGAAAGAGTTATTTCACCAGTTCCCTTTTCTTTCATTAACAAACATAAAGAAAAAAATATATTTAATTCTCTCTGTGAAAAGTCTTTAAAGGCTATTAAATTCATATCATTATGATACTTAAGCATAGGTAAAAATCCTTTTTTTAATATTAACTGATTCATGATAGATACCTTTATAAGTACCCATGTTATATGTTAAAGTATACATTAGGGATACCTATATTTTCCTTTCTCATTAAAATTTGAGACATATTAATTGATTGACACTATTAATATACCTATAGGTACCCCTAATTGTCAATAGAAGGGTACCTATAGGTACCCTTCTATTTATATTCAAGGGGACATATTGCAGAAAAGGGGTACCTATATTGCAGAAAAGGGGTACCTATATTGCAGAAAAGGGGTACCTATATTGCAGAAAAAGGGTACCTATATTGCAGAAAAGGGGTACCTATATTGCAGAAAAAGGGTACCTATATTGCAGAAAAGGGGTACCTATACCACCTATAAACATATATAAAACCTAGCTTAACAGCCCATCTAAAAGAATATAAAAAATTAAAAAGATATAAAAAGAAAGAAAAAGAAAAAAAGATATACAACTGCAGAAAAAGGGTACCTATATGAATCATTTATGAAACATATATTTCTTTTTTCTTTTATTAAGTCGGAAAATATCCTCTTATTTAGATCAAATAACAAATTGCAGAAAAAGGGTACCTATACCAAACAAAAAAAATATCCTCTTATTTAGATTAAGAATCAACTACAGAAAACGGAAACATATATCAGATATACTTTTTATCGTTATAACTTGATAGGTCGGAAAATGTCCTCTTATCATTAATCAACTAATCAAAATAAAATGTATATCTGCTATTTAATTATCAATAAAATGTAAAAATTTAACCCACAAGCGATTTTTATAATTTTATAGCATTATTTATCATAAAGATTATAAAAACGCCATATAGAGCAAATAAATCAATTTTAGTCGTTAATTTATGATTAATTTTCAGATCATCCCCTACCGCCTGCCCCATTCTTTGGGGCGTTGGTCAAATTCTACATTCATCGATTGACAATACCGCTGCGCTTGTATCGGAATCGATGGATATAGAATTTCTATGATCGCCAGCGTACGGTAAACTTATTATGATAATTTACTTGTTTGATGAATTAAACTACCGTATAATATAAGTGCATAATTTTTACAAGCACATATTAACTACTATTTTTACTAGCTAGTTAATATGTGCTATTTTTTATGTCTTTTTATATTTTTAGGAGGAATCAATATGGCTGTAAAAACTGGCCGTACAAGCTGCAGAAAATAATATAAATAAATAAAAATATATATATTTATATAAAAATATTATTTACATAACACCCATTGGGTGATATAATATAGGTATAGAAAAGGTACCTATTCTATTAAGGAGTTTGTTATGGATAAAAATATATTTAAAGAAGCTCGGCTTGCAGCAGGTCTTACCAGGGCAGCTATGTCAGACTTAATGGAAATTCCATTAAGAACATTAGAAAATTGGGAATCTGGTAATCGTATTCCACCTAAATATGTGGAACGCTGGGTGTTAAAGGAGTTGAAAGAAATTGAATCAAGAAATCAATCTGAATGAAAAACTACAAAAAGAGTTACGACAAAAAGAATTACTATTCGTATTTCCTTTATTTATTGCTTTCTTTGTCATTACTACTTTTTTAAACCATCCAGTTGTTAGAATTACAGTAGCATTAGCATTTGTTATCTTATACGGAAGAAAACGTTTAGAATTAAAAAAACAAGGTTTACAAGGTGGTAAATTGATGAACCTACTTTTTGATCATTGGAAAGTGTCATTAACAATATTCATTGTATTTTGTATTGTAATAGGTATGCCAGCTTTATAATTAATATAGCGTATCTAAAATTTATTTAGATACGCTATTATTTTTATATAAAAGTATATAAAAATAATATATAGTGATTATTAGAAAAAGTTACTACGGTAACTATTTTTTTTTATCTAAAAATGTATGCTATTATAGAAGCAAAATAATAACTTGTTTATTTATTCGCAAAAGTATATTACATATACACTTTTTGAGAAATCTGAAAAAGTGTCTTGTTTTATTTTGCGAAAAGGGGAATGTATGAGTGCAAATTTTGGATATATTCGTGTATCAACAAAAGAACAGAATATAGATCGTCAAAAAGAGGAATTAATAAAGCAGGGTGCAGATGAATCACGATTGTTTATTGATTATGCTACAGGGAAAAATACAGATCGTGTAGCTCTGCAGCATTTATTACAAGCATTACAAGCTGGCGATACTCTATATATTCATGAATTAGACCGCCTGGGGCGATCTAAACGGGATATTATTTCTGTACTAAAAGAAATACACGAAAAAGGGGTTACTGTACGTATTTTAGATATTCCTACAACGTTAATAGATCTATCTTCTTTTGGTGATTTAACAAAACCAATTATGGATATGATCAATAACTTATTAATTGAAGTGTATGCTACGCTGGCGGAAGCAGAATTAAAGAAAATGCAAAAACGCCAGAAAGAAGGAATTGAAGCAGCAAAAAAAAGAGGGGTTAAGTTTGGCCGCCCTAAACATAAGATTGATAAAGGGTTTATTAAAATCTATAATCTGTGGAAACAAAAAGAAGTATCATCAACTATGGCGTGGCAATTATTAAGTTTAAAGAAAGATACATTTTATCGATTAGTTAAAGAATATGAAGCAGAATTGAAAAAAAAGCCTACTAAATAGTAGGCTTTTTTATTTTATATAAAATAATATTTTTATATAAAAAAGTATAGTTTTATATAAAAATATAATGTATAATATAGCTATAGAAATAATGTATATAGGAGGAAGAATATGGCTACTTTAATGCAAAAAGATGTTTTATTAGAAGGTGTATTTCAAGCATTAGGATATGTCATTAATAAAAATCCTAATAGTAAAGACAGAGAACTTTTATTAGATTTGAAAGAAAAAATATATTGCTCTGCTCCAGAAGAATTGGATTTTAATGAGATGAGTCAATATATCAAACAAGTTATTGAAACATATAAAGGCTAAAATAATGATTGATGGTAATATAGAGAAACAATTAAAACAATTAGAGGTTTTCTCTGATCAAGAATTTAACGCAGCTTTCAAAGAGGTTTGGACAGATTTAATTAGATTTGCAAAACCTAACCAGGAAAACCCTGTAGGGATTGTTACTGGTGGTGCCCCTGGATCTGGTAAATCATCATTTATTATGGAAGCAAAAGAGAAATTTAATAAAAACATTATTATTGTTAATGGTGATGAGTTTAGAATATATCATCCTAGATTTAACGAAATTGCTAGTTTAGCAAAAGGTGATTTTCCAACTTATACAGGTTCTTTTTCTGGAAAAATGGTTGAAAAAGTAATATCAGAAGCTATAAAGCAGCGATATAACATCATTGTAGAGGGAACCTTTAGAACTGCTGATACACCAATTAAAACTTTACAAAATCTAAAGGCTGCAGGTTATAAAACAATAGCTAAAGTAAAAGCTGTTAATGCAGATGTGGCCTGGCAATCTACAATTGATCGTTTTAATGATATGAAATTTATGGGGCTAGAGCCTAGAGCAGTAAATAAATTAGTATTTGATAAAACGGTAAACGGATTAGCAGAAAATACATATAAAGTTGCTACATCTGGTGTAGTAGATCAGGTAGAAGTTTGGAATAGACAAATAAAATTATTTGATTCTAGGCTTGGTAATATACAAAATTTACAGAATATAATACAGAAAGAATTAGGTGTTCTTAAACAAGTTAGTAAACTTATGGGCAAAGAATTTTCTAAATAAAAATATATAAATATATATATTTTTATATAAAAATATGGTATTATATAGGTATAATAATTACTATGGAGGGTAGTTAGTATGATTATAAATATTGCTCATACAAAGGGCGGTGTAGGTAAAAGTACACTAGCAACAAATTTAGCTGTAGAGTTAAATTGCCCAATTCTTGATTTAGATAAACAAGGATCATCTAAATATTTTAATGAGTTAAGAGTGGAGAATAAAAAAAATCCTTTAACTGTTATTTTGGCACAAAGTAGAAATGATTTAGCTATTTTACAAGAGTATTCAGAGAGTCCTAAAAAACACATCATTATAGACAGTGGCGGTATGGATAATGATTTAATTCGTTGTGGTATTGAATTAAGCGATATTATTATTACTCCTGTAAGACCATCTAAAATTGAAGTCAAAGGGTTACAAGAATTTGTACAGATGATTAATCAATCATCATTTAATGCAAAAGATCACTATATATTACTTAATAATGTACAATCTCGCAGTATTAAAGATGTTGAGGATATGACAGATAGCATTAAAGGTGCAAAACTTAATTTGTTACATACTAGGATTGGATTAAGAAAACTATTTATGGATGCCTACGCAGAAGGTAAAAGTGTTATTGAGTTAAATAAATCATCCCTGGCAGCGGATGAATTACGTGTGTTAGTTAAAGAATTAAAAGATATTATTAAAAGAAAGGCTTAATCATGGCTAAGAAAGAAAATAAATTTGATATTTTGAATGGTGAAAAAAATTCGTTTGTTAAAGAAGCTAGTCAAACTGTAAATACACCTAAGAAAACCGTACAAAAAACTACTATTGACTTAACACAAGAAGAATATGAATTCTTGAAACGCCAAAAAGAAGAAAATGGTATGACGGCTCGTGGTATTATTCGTATGTTATTGCGTGATTACATGGACAAAATGAATAAATAGGAGTAATTAAGTATGGCTACATTAGTGGAGAAAGAAGTTTTAATTGATATTATCGGAAGTGTTGTAGCTTCTGTTGCTTATACAGTTGATGACGATAATCAAGATGTTCTTGCACTACTTCGTTTAAGAGGTAAGTTGTATGGACTGGATCCAGAAGAAGTAGATTACAAAAAAGAATTAGCATTTATTAAAGAAAAAAAAGCTATATTAGAAAGTATTAGTAACTAATATAACTTTTGTGGATAATATTTATTTTGGTTAGTGAAAAGAGGTATTATTATGGCTACATTTATGGAAAAGGATGTATTGATCGAAGTTATTTCAAATGTTGTAGGATCAGTTGCCTACAAAGTTAAAACTGATAATCAAGATCTTCTTGAATTACTTCATTTACAAGATAAACTATACGGTATGAAGCCAGAAGCTATAAATTATGAAAAAGAATTAGCATTTATTAAAGAAAAAAAAGCCATATTAGTAGGTATTTAATATGGCTGATATTCTTAATGAAATAGAAAAATTACAAATATTTACAGAATCCGAAGCTAATAAAGCAACGGAAGAAATTTGGGACATTTTAATAGCTAAACATAAGCATTTATCACCTGTCAAAATTCCAGAAGGAATTATTACAGGCGGTACGCCTGGTGCAGGTAAATCTGTTTTTGTGGAGTTAGCAAAAACAAGATTAAATAACAATTTGCTTGTTATTGATGGAGATCAATTTAGAAGATATCATCCTAATTTTTTAAAATTGCAAAAATTAGTTGGGGCAGATATAGCTTTTGTTACAGGGCCATTTTATGGGAAAATGGTCCGTAATATTTTAACAAAGGCTATGGAACATAAATATAATGTTATTATTGAAAGTACTTTTAAATCAGTTGATTCACCTTTAGATTATTTAAAAGCATTAAAAGCAGCTGGATATACAACTACTGTAAATATTATTGCTGTAGATAAAGAAATAGCTTGGCAATCAACTATTGAAAGAAAAGAAAAAATGATAGCAGCTGGGGAACCATCAAGAAGTGTAGATAGAAGCTATTTTGATCAAACCGCCGCTAATTTAGCTGAAAATGCTGAAAAAGTTTATAAAACAGGCTTGGTTGATAAATTAGAAGTTAGAAATCGAACTACTAGATTATTTGATTCTCGATTGAATGATATAAGCCAGTTACAAAACATTATAAAAAAAGAATTAGGATTACTAAAACAAGTAAGTAAACTTATAGATAATGGTATATCTAAATAATATAAAAGTTACTGTTATTATTTATAAAAAGTAAAAAACCTAGGGCCGCCACCCTAGGTTTTTTGCGCTTTTTTGTGCTTAATAATTTTAATTTAGCAAATTCAGTTGAGTAAAAAGATTTACAACCAAGCACTATTACTAGATTATTATAACAAATTAATTTATCAAAAAACAATAAAACTTGGAAAGATGGGAACTTTTATTAACAAAAATGTAGAAATTTCTTGTTATTGAATGTATGGAAAAACTTTATTAAAATATAAATGTTATAAGATCGCTTTTCTTATAACTAATTTTTATTTTAGAAAGGAGTTGAGAATTTGGAGGATTTACATATCATCACTATTACAGTAATCGCAAATGTAATTAGCAATTATATTTGCAAACTATTAGGTCTATAATAAGCCTAATAAGAAAACCAGGCCCGCCAGCCTGGTTTTTTTATATCTACATAAATAAAAAAAAGAAACCCAAGTTGGCGAACATAGGTTTCTTTTTTTCATAAATCTTATGATAGATTTATATTTAATAATTATAACTGATTTAAGTATATCAAATTATATAAAAATAACAAAATGTTTTTTTTTAGTACTTTTTATATGATTTTGTTTTTTGATTTGAATTTTTATTCAAAAATATAATAGTTAAATCGATAAATATAAAAAAACAATATTTATAATTTCCCAAATGTCAAGATTGATAATTGAATTTGATTTATATATAATTAACATATATTGTATTAGTCAAAAAGTACAAATACAATATATTGTAGTTTTTTGCATATTTTCTGCATATTTTTCAAGTAATTGTATAAAGGAGGTGAGTTTGTATAGTAAATTTGTATTTAATAATTATAACTTTGATTGCAAATATTATTACAAATGTAACAACGAATGTTCTTACAACTGTAATTACAAAAATTGTTTGTAATCATCTAGGTTTATAATGGTTTTGATTTAATAAAGATAAATAGGCGAACATTTATCATTTATTAGAGTTATACCATTGTACTACCTAAAAAAAAGAACCTGGCTTGGAGGCACCAGGTTCTTTTTTAGTTTAGGAAATTCTTTGAATTAGCGTTAGTATTGGTAAGAATTTCTTGATAGTCAGATACCCATTGATTAATAAATGCTTGCTGCTGCGTTACATCAGATAGCGTTGTTTTGGCTATCAGATTACCAGCAGGGATAAGAACGGCATTTACATAATCAATATCGTTAGTCTGGCAAATAGAATAAATGTTAGCGTAATAAGAAAGGCGATCTGCCTTGTTGTTAGTGTTCGTATAGATAGCGCCCATCATAAATGTAAGCTGCTTAATAAGATCTGCTTGTTTAGTTATAGGAACAGCAGCATACTGTTTCATAGTTTCTAATAATAGATGGATCTTATCTAATTGGTTTGTCATACTACACACTCCTGTTATATAAAGTTAATATTTTTATATAAAGCATCATAAAAATATATATAAATAATATTTTTATATAATAATATTATTATTATTTATTTTTCTTGCCAGAACCCCATTCTTTATAATCGCATTTTGGGTAGTTAGAACAGCCTTTAAACTGCCATTTTTTACCATCTTTTTCGCCTTTGCGTGTGATTAATATACCTTCACCACATTTAGGACATTTAGGCCCTTTTGGCTGCGGTTTATTTTTACCCTCAATGTATTTACATTCTGGGTAATTAGTACAAGCCTTAAATTCAAACATTTTACCATCTTTAGTGCCTTTTCGTGTAATGATGAATCCTGTTTTACATTCTGGGCAGATGGTATAGTCTGGCGTTCCGTTCTTTTTAACATTACACATAAAGTTACATTCTGGATCGCTGCACTTGTAAAAATCACGATCTAATTTTTTAGAATGTAATTTATGTAAGTACCCTTCATGACATTTAGGGCAAGGATGATCACGATTAAATAATGCTTCTTTAGCGTACTTTCTTACATCTGTATTGTTAATAACAGATGATACAAAGTCTTTTGTATCAGAAATAATATTTTTGATAGATAATGATCCATTTTCTATGGCAGATAATTTATCTTCCATATCGGCCGTAAATGTTGGCTCTAATAAAATGATTGGAAGGGCTGTAACCAGGTTAGCCCCTGTTGATGTAACATGAATGGCTTTCCCTTTTTTATATAAAAGAGGGTTTTTAGGATCCAATAATTCAGAAATAATAGTAGCTCTAGTCGCTGGTGTTCCTATACCTTTAACGCTTTTTAGTGTTTGTAGTTGGCTTTCACTTGCATTATAAGCGTATTTATCAATGTGATTCATAGCGCTTAATAATGTACCTTCTGTAAATGGTTTAGGCGGTTTTGTTACATGATCGGTAACAAATACATCTTTTAGCGTAAACGTATCACCTTGTTCTATAGGGAAGGGGATAGGTTCTTCTGCATAGATTTCTTCTGGTGGTAGAAGATCAATATACAAAATCTTATACCCTTCATCTCGTACCTGTGTTTCAGATAGCTTCATTGTATATGCTGTATTGGCTACTTCAATAGTAGCTTCCAGTTTTTCTTTTACAAGTGGCTTGGTATAATGCGCTGCCAGGTAGCGTTTGGCCACTTCTAGGTATACAGTTTGCTCATCGGTTGAAAACGTTTCTAATACCTCTTTAGTTAGTTCTTTTACAGTTGGGATAATAGCGTGATGGGCGGTTACTTTGCCTGTATTGTATATAGGCTTTTTATCTGTTGTGAATACAGATTCATCAGTAACAGCAACGGTTACACGTTCATTAGATAACAGATTGTGAATAATACCTGCAGCCTGTTCTTTTTGGCTGTCTGGTAAATATTTACAGTCTGATCTTGGATAGGTAATATACCCTTTTTCATATAAAGATTGTGCTGCAGCTAACGTATTAGACGGGCTAATTGCATGGCGTTTATTGAGTTCTACCTGCAGTGTATCTAAAGAAAATAGAGAGGTAACAAAATGATTTGTTATTTCTCGCTCTAATTCTGATACCGTAGCTTCTTTACCTTCGATTTCAGATTTAATGCGATCGGCTAATTCTTTCTCAAAAATATCATCGTGTTCTAAGGTGATTTTTGTTTTACCGTTTATATAAGCGTCTACTGTGTAATACGTAGTAGGCACAAATTGTTCAATAGACATATCACGATCATATACTAGCTTCAATACAGGCGCTTTTACACGTCCTACAGGTAATGTACCTGCATTACCTGCGTGTTGGCCTATACGGGTAAAGAATCTGGTTAAATTGATACCGATTAACCAATCAATGGCCGCTCTGGATTCTGCAGCAGCGGTCATTGTTTGAAAATCTGAATTATCTTGTATCGATAAAAAAGCATTTTGTACGCTTGTTTCATCGAGTGCATTAAGTAAGATACGCTTTACTGTACCTGTAAAGCCTTCTTGCTTTAATATTTCATCAACAATTAAGCAGCCTTCACGGTCTGGATCGCCTAAGTGATATACAGTAGTAGCTGCTTTGATTTGTTTTTGTAAATGCTTGTACAGCGATTTAGTAGTCGCTCTTGTGCATTTCTTTAATTCTTCTGGATAGATAGGCAGTAATGCTTCATCCCAGCTTGCGTACTTTGGATCGTATTCTTTAGGATCTAGTAGTCGAAGCAAGTGGCCAGCGCACCAGGCAATACAATTACCGTTAGAATCAAAGAAAAAAGGGGAATCTGTTTCTTTGTTAGTGGCGGTTGATGTAAAGTTAGCACCAGAATTATTAAGATAATCCTTAATAATTCTAGCTACACTAGGCTTTTCGGTAATGTATAAATTCATGTATTACACCTCATTTTTTATATAAGAATACATTTGAATTTGCTTTTTTCTGTGTAGTAGATTGTGAACGTGCTTCTGGATGGTACACTACTACACGTTTTTTTACGCCTTTTTTAGGCTTATAGGGATTATTAGCAGGTGGGGTAGGTAAAGCCCCATCTGTTGCTAAATTATCTCTATAGCCGTTCATTACAGAAGATACATAATCTTGTGTTTCTGCATATGGTGGAATACCGCCATATTGATTTACAGCACCTTGTCCAGCGTTATAGGCTGCTAGTGCTAGTTTTACATTTCCGCCGTTAGAATCTAACATTTGGCGTAAATAGCGGGCAGATCCATCTATATTTTGTTCTGGATCATAAGGATCTACGCCTAATTCTGCAGCCGTATCTGGCATTAATTGACCATATCCAATAGCACCTGCAGAAGATACCGCATTTTGATTAAAGCTGCTTTCCTGTCCGATTAAGCTAGTTAATAATACAGGATCTACATTGTACTTTAACGCTGCATGGCGAATCATATTATTAAGTGGGCCGTTGGCCTGCGTACTAGCTATACCAGAAATAGCTAGTGCGCCAGTTAATACAGTAATTACAAGTTTAGATTTCAATTCCATCTTCTATAGTCCTCTCTCTCCATTTAGGTTTATCTTTAGTGAATTTGATATGTGCAGTGATAGCATGATCATTAGCAGTAACCTTATTAGTTAAATTGTGTAAACGCTTCAATAAGCCATTAATTCTTGATTGTGGGGTACCACGCTTCAAGAATTGTTTCATTATGCTAGTACCTTGTTTATTGGCGTTGCTATTACTATTTCCATAGTGATATAGCTTTTTCTTTAACGTATCCAGGTGTTTATAATCCGTTTCTAATCGATGAATCTGCTCTGATACAGATTGATTCCGTTGATTAATAGATTCGTATTCTCTCATAGCTTGCTGCTGTATGGTTGGCGTATTGAGTTTAGCATAAGTGGATTGTAACCAGGCTTCCACTTTTTGCATTTCTTTTGTATACGCTGCCGATTCTGCAGAATAACGGTTCATATCAGAAGTGTTACCTTCAAAACGGGCCTTTTCTTGCTGTTTAAAGGCAAGGGATTGTTTTTGTTTTAGACTACGTAACACTTCAATATTACGTTTATATTCACCTTTAGTTATGCGATTCATAACAGAATTGAGTGTTGATTGATACGTAACATTTTTGTTGCTGTATTTAGAGTATTCTTGGCGAAGAGGGCGTAATTCAGTTAAAATATCTGCCTTCCGCTGCTTAATAGCTTCAAATACATCATGCTTAGTAATGGTACCTACTTTATCCATAGGTATTGATATGTCGATCGTTTGAATTTTCTTAGTAATGTTAGTTTGTAATTTTTCTAAACGATCTACTTTACGGGCCGTTGCTTCAACAGATCGTACAGCTTTCATCGAATCTATTTTGTTCGTTAAAGATTCTAAACGGTTCTGCAGTTTATGTAATCTGCTTATATCGTTTGGATGTAAGCTGTAAGAGCGTAAGACAGCTTTCTTATACTTAGGTGTCTTATCGGCTCTTGTAACTTCCTTATACGCTTTATACAGCGATTTATCACTGTTAGTTAATACCTCTAAATTACGATCAATTCGTTGTACGCTGCGTTTCATAGTATCTAGTTCAACGGCAGCTTGTTTTTGAATTTTAGGTAATAGGTATGCTTTCTTTTGAGATAACCAGCGTTCAGTCTGTTTCATATCTGATAGAACAGAAGGATCTTTAAACGTATTGTATTTAGCCGTTAAGCTGCGTAAGCGCTCAATCTGTTTACGATATTCACCTTTAGTAATGCGATTCATAATTGAATTGCACGTACTATCAAAAGTAGCCTTATTAAATACATAACGCTGTTTATACAAATTATGTATTAAGGCTTCTTTACTAATATTGGTTTGTAAACGTTGTGTACGAATTGGAACTGATATTATACGGCTAGGCTTAACGGTAGTATGGCGTTTATTACGTAATAAACGTGCTTTATAAATTCGTTTCGTAACTTGTTGTTTTTTATAGCGTTTAATTAATTCAGATTGTGTAATAACTCTTGAATTAATGTTTGCTATTTCTGCTTCTATGCGTTTAGAACGTTCTTCTAATCGTTTAATACGATCATGGATAGAATCCCCATATGAAGCAGTAGTACCTACTTTACGATTAAAGGTTTTTGCTTCTTGTAACTTATTAGAAAGGGTAGATTGTAATGCTTCTGCTTTTTCTACTGTTTTTAGATCGTCTTTAGATAAAAAGCGTTCACGGGCAATACGCTTTTTTAAATCCATGTACTGATGACATAACAAATACGATTTAACAGAATCATCATTTGTTATATCAATTAAAAACTGCGCTTCATCAAATTTATTTTCAAATAAGTATTGTTTGAAAGATTTGATGGTTTGTGCGTTTTTATATACAGTGCTGGGATTCATTTTCTTTTGTGCTGGTCTGTCTAATTCGGCAGCACGTAGAAAATCCTTATTAGCTAATGCTTCTGCTCGTTGTACTTCTAATTTTTCGCAAGAAACACGTTCTGTCATTCCACGCTTACGGTATTCTTCATTAATGATAGATTCCCAATTTTTACGTAATTCAATTAATTTTTCTTTAGGTTTAAACTCTCTAGATTTTAGATAACCGCCTGTTTTAGTGCCATCTTTTTTTACAGAAGAACGTTTAAAGTAAGAAATACGATCTGGTTCTTCTCTCGTTAAATCTATTTTACGCTCAGAGAACATAATATGTGCATGGATATTACGTTCTCCATCTGTTAGCGTGGCTTCTTTATCATGAATTGCCATTGTATATGGATATCCTTCAAAATGAGTTTTCATATATTGTTGCATAATAGCAATATTTTCTTCATAAGAAAGCTCATTAGGAAGTGCCATTGTAATTTGTTTAAATGGAACTTTTTCTTTGCTCAAATCTGCTTCATTCCAAAATGTAGCAGATTTCATATCGTAGCCGCCATCCATTTTACCAGAAGCCCAGGATGGCATGTTAGAAGATTCTTTGTAAATAAGATCTTCTTTTATTTCACCACTGGCAGAGTATTGATACTTGCCAGTGCGTGTTATGTATTCAAATTTTGCTAAAGAATGGCCAGCGTTACCGATGGCCATTTCATAGTAAAATGTAGCCATGAAATGGGTACTCCTTCTTGCAACCGTAGGTTGCCCGTTTAAGCTAGATTTCATCTGGCTTAAACCTCATTCTTTTCATTTTGAAAAAACGAAAAGGGTAAATGAGCATTGGCATGATTTTAGAAGTCAGCTTCGCTGCCTTATTTTTCTGATGTATAGAATCAGTAATAGGTGTGAAGCTGACCTTTTTTTATTTTGGTTGTCTGTAAAGTTAATTTTTAATACTTAGATTCAAGTTAAAACTATTCTACCATCATTATATACAAAATTTCGCAAAAAGTCTATTTACAAAATCAGAAACTTTATATATAATTTAGCTAAAATTAACATTAAATAGGAGAACGGTATGAATGACAACAAAACAGTAAAAGAGAGATACGAAGCAGAACCGAAAACCTTTGCCTTGATTTACCTAGATATTATCAAGGAGCGTAATAGGTGGAGAGGGATTAGTGCATTTTTAGCAGCTACGTCTTTGATCTTATCAATAGGCATTGTGTACGCTGCTTTTAGTGTAAAATACATCCCTTACATTGTATCAGTATCTGACAATGGAGAATTTAAGGGTGTAGGGGTACTTAATGAGATTAAATATGAAGTAAAAGAAGGGGAAATTAAATATTTCCTCAAAAAGTTTATAACGAATTATGCTTCTTTACCGATTGATCCTGTTATCCTACAAAATAACCTAACAGAATTATCTTATTTTGTAGATGGACACGCTGGAGAAAAATTACAATCTGAAAAATTAGATAAAAAAATCGAAGAAATTGGAAAAAAAGCCATAAGTGTAGAGATTATATCAATTAACAAACAATCTGGTAGTGATAACGTATATATTGCACGTTGGCGTACAAAAATATTTGATAATGTAACAAGGAAACAAATTGAGAAAACCTATACAGGTAACTTCTCAATTACTGTGAATCCGTCTACATTAACAAATGAAAAAGACATTGTAAATAATCCATTAGGATTATTTGTTACTGATTTTTCTGTCAGTGAAGAAAATAAATAATTTGTTGTATTAGGAAATTTAGAAAGGGTTTTACGAAAATGAAAATGAAATCTAAAGCATTAGCGTTAGCGGCTGTAATTTCAATTATGACAACAGGATTTGCCTTCGCAGAAGAGGGTACTGTTTGGGATCCAGATAACATTACAGGGATAAGACATAGCTATATGTATAATGATAACCAACAAATCGAATTAGTATTAAAACCATTAGTAATAACTGACATAAAATTACGTGAAGGTGAATCTGTAGAAAGTATATCTGCAGGTGATACTAGTCGTTGGCAAGTTGAAGTAGTGGATGTAGCGGGTACTCCTCATGTATACGTAAAACCAATTACAACAAATATTAGAACAAATATGATCATCACTACGAATGAGCGCAGCTATCGTTACTTATTAACTACTGGGGAACATCCAGAATATTATGTAGATTATATCTATCCAGATACTACACCAGATAGCGTAAAAGGCGTTAAAGCAGGATGGGAACGTGAAGAACAACGTATAAACGCCATCATGAAAGCCGAAGAAAATGCTAGAACAGCATTAACTGGTTATAAGATTAAACAAAATAAAAACGTATATGAGTTTGAACAACCGCAATTTATGTTTGATGATGGAACGAAAACATACATCAAAATAAATAAGGAAAATAAAAATAATTTACCTACGATTTATTACTATGATGAACGGATTCCAAAGGATAAATTACAACTTGTTAACTACCGTATCAAAGGTAATTACTTTGAAATTGACCGTGTAGCACAAGCCTGGAAGATTGTATATCAACAGGATGCCTATTTAGTAGTTGAACGCCCTGTAAAAGCTAAAAAATCCAAAAATAAAGTATTAAATCAAGGTAATTTACATCAAGAAATGGCTGCTGCATATGATAGCAAAATCAATACACCTCGAAAAATTAAGTTATCTGAAGAACGCCCTAATTTCACAACGGCAGAAATGCAAAAATTAAACGCTATTGATAAGGCTGTAGATCAAGCTGTTAGCGCTAAATTAGAAGATAAAGAAGTTGTTGTAGAAACTACAGGATCTAATAATACTCAACCACACGAAGTAGATTTACAATCTGCTTTAAATGATATTCGTAACCAACGTGCGCAAGCTACTTTTTGATAGGGGGCCAGTATGAACGAAGATCAACGTAACCAAGAACAGCATAACGACTTTACAGAGAAAAAATCGTTAGGATCTAGAAAAGGAATGATTGCATTACTCTTTATATTAATCGTATTAATGCTATATGGTTTTTTACATTCTGCATTAAAAAGCGATAAGAAAGAGGATCCAAACGAACCACAAACTAAAGTAGTTAGAGATATTAAATCGGAAACGAATAAATCAGATTATGGCGAACAAAACAAACGCCTACAAAAAGAACAAGAAGAACATAAAGAATTGCAGTATCAAAAAGTAGAAACGCCTACAGTTGATCCTGTAGCAGCAGAAGAAGCAAAAGCAGCAGCGGCAGCAGCTGCTAACGCTGCAAAAGAAGCACAAGCTGCCGCTGCTAAAGCAGCTGCAGCAGAAGAAGCAGCTGCTTCCTCTGCTATCAAATTTAATATTAATAGCAGCAACAACGATAAACCAGCTAATCAAGGTAAAAGCGGTTATATTCAAGTGATTCAATAGGGGGTAGCACCGTGTATAAACAATTAAAACGTACTGCAGTAGCAGCTTTTGTAGCAACAGCGATTATAGCGCCTAGCACAGTACCTTTTACAGTAGCTAATGCAGCTTCTGCTCGATATATTCAATCTGATACTGTGTTGCAAGCTGGATCCGTGATTCCAGCAACGCTACTTACACAAGTAACTAGCGATAACTTAAATGCCGATGTAGTAGCGATTGTCCGTCAAAATGTCTATGATTCTGTAACTGGCAATAACATTTTAATTCCTGCAGGAACTAAATTAATCGGTCATCCAGAAGGGTATTCTGGTACACGAATTAACCTTAGTTTTTACCGTATGATTTTGCCAGATGGTACATCGATTGCGCTGCCAGATCAAAGCGCTGTAACTGGTACGGGCTTTGCAGGTGTTAAAGACAAACATTCTGGCCACAGCTGGCAAAAGTTCAAAGGTGCATTGTCTGGCGCTCTCTTATCTGGTGCATTAATTGGTGTAACTAGCAAAAATACAGATAAGTCTGGCGATCGTTCTTACGGTCAAGAAGCTATGACGGGCGCTGCTACAGATTTAATCCAAAATATCACAAGTACAACTAAAAATCGTGATGAAATCAAAGCTACCACAAGTATTAGAATTGGCTATCAATTCAATATCTTGTTAAATGCGGACGTAGCAATTCAACCCTGGGAAGAATAATCTATGAAAAATAAACTGCTATTCTATGGTATAGGCCTATGTATAGGCCTATACATAGCTGCTGCTATGTTCCCTAGTCGATTAGCAGATATTAATGTAGCCATCCCCGATGGCTACATTATTTCTATATTCGGCTCTAAGTTGTATAACGTGTCAATGTACTTATCAATCATGCTGGATTTAATAAATGATCCTGGTACAAAAACTACAAAATTATTTTTCTTGAAAAGTATAGCTCCGCTAATAGTAACAATCATATTACTAGCCGTTATTATGTTCTGGGAATATATCAATCCTAAACCTAATACGCATGGTACGGCTGAATGGGCCGATACAAATTATTTAGAGCAGCTATATTTATTTAGAGATTCTCCTATATCTCCGATTATCGGTGTATCAGAACCAGAATATCTAACGACCATCTATAAATGGATTTGTGATTTTGATGAGTATAAAGCATTAGGGCAAAAACCACCTAAAGAAAAAGTAGAACGATTACATAAATTTGTAACCTTAATGCGCCAGCTTAACATTAGACGGTTAATGCGTGGCAAAACAGATACACATTATGCTGTGATAGCTCCTACTGGCGCTGGTAAAGGTGTAGGTATTGTTAATGCTACATTATTGGGTGGCTGGCGTGAATCCTGCCTTGTAACCGACTTAAAAGGTGAATTATGGGATATTACCTCTAAATACAGGCAAGATGTATTAGGCCAGATGGTAATGAAATTTAATCCTACAGTACTACATCGTCAAAATGTGCGCTGGAACCCTATTTCAGAAATTAGATGGGGTACAGAACATGAAATGAAAGATGTATCGAATTTAGCAGAAGTATTAGTGCCTAGAGGTAAAGGTGATCCGTTTTGGGTAAACTCTGCTAAACGCCTATTATCTGCCGTTATTATTTACTTAAAATACCATGATATGAAACATCCTCGTCCTGTAGAGAAAGAAGGGGATTCACCATATCATGAAACAAGCCTAAAAGATGTATTAACCTTCTTTGCGGGTATGGTAGTAGAAGATCCTAATAATATAAAGGAAAGTGAGAAAAAACGAATTAAATCATTCCAAGAATCACTATCCTATATTATTGAACATGAAAAAATGCTGCCTATATCAATACCGATAAAAAATAGTGATGGTACGTATGAAATGCACAATATCGGGCCAGATGAAATAGATTTTATTTCGCCTAGAGTCAGTGCTAATAGCATATATCCTAATATTCATCCAACCGTATTAACTACATTCTTAGAATATAAGGATCTGGCATATAATACCTTTTCTGGTATTGTAACCTCTATTACAACGCCATTAGCACCGTATGCAGAACCAATTTTAGCGCATAATACATCTACTTGTGATTTTCACGTAACCGATTTAATTCGATCAGACAAAGCGGCCACATTATATATTGTCTTACCGCTAGAAGATCAAACACGGGTAGCCCCGTTATTTAATCTTCTAGTAGATATGATGATGAAAAAGGCCACAGCAGATGGCAATAATGCTAACAAGCATAAAATTTTATTACTCCTTGATGAGTGCGCCAATTTCGGTAAGATTGAATCCTTACAAACCATGATTACCGCTGTACGGTCTTATGGGATTCAATTAATGATGATATTCCAGGGGAGAAGCGATATAGAACGGGTATATGGTAAAGAAAATTCTATTTTAAATAACTGTTCGTATCACATTTATTTAAAACCACAAGAAATTGCAGATCTCAAGTTTTTATCAGAAAGAATCGGTAAAACTACGGTAGAAAATATCCAAGATACAAAACGGGGATTATCTTTATTTACCGATTCTAGAACAGCCATTAATACAGGCCGTGATTTAGTAACGCCTACAGAAGTAGGCTTACTTAATAGGCAGATTACCCTTATTAATGGTAAGAAGCCAATAAAAACGCCATATCATCTATATTTCTATGATCCTATGTTCTTAGAAAGAGAAGGCGCTGCAGATACATCTTCTAAAATTCCAGATCCATTTACGCTATGTATTCAACAATATATGGAAGAATACGGGGATATATTGATAGAAGAAGCAAAGCCAGAACCGATTTCAATTCATACCCTATTAAATGATGAAGCATTAGCTAAAGTTAAATCGTATGCATTAACGGTAAGAGAAGAAGGGGAGCCTATGAATGAAGAAGGCGCAGCCCTCGTATATAAGGTATATGGCATTTCTAAAGTAGATGTAGCTACCTTTGCAAGCCTTCTATTACCACTCATAGAACAGTGGTATAGTGATGAAGATTCAGCCCAAACAGAAGATGATGAAACATCGGATTCAGAGGCTAGTATTGATATTCCAGAAGATTTAATTTTGGAAAATCCAGATTTCTTAGAAGCAGAATTTAATGATCCTACATCTAATGATATGGAATATTCAGATTTAGGTAGATAGGATATAAGGAGGTAACATGGCAAGACCACAAACAATAGCTAGTTTAGAAGCAAAAGAGGAGTTAACCCTCAAACAAATTCAAGAATTAGAAGATAAGTTACGTGCTAAAAAAGCACAACTTAAAAAAGTACAAACACAAACATTAACAGCTTCTAATAAAAAGTTCAAAGAGTATGGACTAGATTTAAAGAATGCAGCGCTGGCTGTAGGTATTGCAGAAACCATCGCAAAATTAGTTAAAGAAGGTACTACTTCCATAGAAGAAATAGAAGCTATGGGATCTGCTGTTATACGAAAAGAAAGAGAAGCAGCTGCAATAGATACAGCTACTTCTGCAGAAGAACATGAGTAGAAGCTATGTAAAAACCTTTTTAGGCCAAGACATTTTACCTTACTTTGAAGATGATGATACGGTAGAAATTTACACTAATAAAAATAGCCTATGGATTGATTCCTTTAGTCAAGGTCGATTAGATACAGGTATTAAAATCGATGATCAAACCATAGAAGGGGTTATTACAGCGGTTGCTGGTGAAATTAATATAACGATTAAAAATCGGATTGCCGCTAACTATGAACCCCTAAATTGCCGTTTTCAAGGGCAATTTAGTAAACGCATAACCGATCATCCTTCATTTACATTTCGTAAACGGGCTAAAAAATTAATTACTCTAGATATGTATTTACAGCAAGATAGAATCACGCAACAACAATATGATTTTCTGATACAAGCGATGGCAGAACGAAGAAATATTGTAATTGCAGGCGGTACATCTAGCGGCAAAACAACCTTTGCACAAGCGATTTTGCAAGAGATAGCGATTCGCCATCCTAAAGATCGTATCGGACTATTAGAAGATACCCCAGAAATTAAAGTACAATTTAATGATTTCTTTGACTTCCATACATCAGAAGGTGATCATAACAATCCACCATATACAATGGAGGACGCCTTATTCGATTCCCTTCGGATGACTCCCGATCGGTTAGTAGTCGGGGAAGTACGGGATTCAGCGGCGTATACAGTAATGGATGCCTGGAACACAGGACATAATGGCGGTATTTTAACTATTCATGCGAATAGCCCTAAATTAGCCTTACGAAGAATCCACGATCTTATTCGTATGAAATACGAAAAAGGCGAATTTAAATCCATGATAGGTGATTCTGTAGATATAGTTGTTCATATGGCTAAAGTGGGCGATATATCTAGGAAAGTTCATTCCATCATATCTGTTAAAGGATATGACGAAGAAAAACAAGATTACATTATAGTTAATGAGTGCGTAGAAGTAGAAGGGTAACAACCCCCCTACCGCCAGCCCCCAGTCTTGGGGGCGTTGGTCAAATTCACCATGCACCGATTAGCGATACCGCTATGCTTGTATCGAAATCGTTACATAGTAAATTTAGAGAGTATTCAGCGTACAAAGAGAGGTACATACGATGAAAAATATTGAAAATTATTTAGTAAATAAAACTACAGCTGCATTTGTTGCATTAACAGCTATGTCTAACACAGCACTTGCTGCTGGTGGTGGATTAAGTAACTGGACACTAGCAACAAAATTACAAGAACTAGGGGATTGGTTTATTTCTGATGTAGCTTTACCGATTGGTGTATTAGTTGTTATCGGTCTTGGTATTGCCATCATGAAAGGTAATGCAGGTCAATTTACAGGGCAAGCCATCAAAGTAGTAGCAGGTCTTACATTGATTGTAGCGGCTGCTTCTATTGCAGCATGGATCATCGGTAAGTAATATGCGTAACGAAAATTTAGAAGCTAGAATGCACCGCTCATTAACTAAGCCTATGACTTGGGGCGGCCTTCCACGGAACGTATTTTTATTATTTGTTGTCATAGCCATTCTAATTTTTATCTTATTACGTCATACAATCGGTGTTGCCATCATTATTAATGGTATTGCCTGGTTTGGCTGTAAGTATGCAACAACAAAAGATCCACAATTTTTTGACATCATCTGGAATCACATTAAAAACGATAAAGGGATGTATAAAGCAGAATAAACTGAGAGAGGAGTTTGTACTATATGGAACTACATAAACAAAAAAAGGAATCAAACGTATGGATTAAGGATTATGTACCCTGGTTCCATATAGATAAAAACAATATAGTGTTTAATACAAACGGTAGCTTTCAGGTTACCTTTTCCTTCTCTGGAATGGATTTTACAAATGCAACCGTCAATGATATGGATATGTTCATAGGTGGCCTTAATAACGCTATTAAAGGCCTTCCAGAAGGCTATACAGTATACTTTGAATTACAACGTAACGTAGTCCATAAATTCCATCCGTCTAAATTCAAATCTAGTTTATTATCGTTTATTGAGTCTAAACGGGAAGAATACTTTAACAAACAGAACTTTTACGAATCTAAAACGTATTTAACCCTTTTGTATAAGCCGTCAACTGATATGTTTGAACAAATGTTAAAAACGCTTGATCAGTTTGATACTAAAGGCCTTAAAGATATTAAATCTATGTTTGGTAAAGGGGATACTGAATTTGACGAAAAGCGTACTAAAGCGCTGCAGCAACAGCTATATATGTACGCTTCAGATCTTCAAAAAACAGCTTCTTTATTTATGCAAATGCTATCCATGTTTATGGATGATATTAAGCTATTAAATAAAGAAGAAACACTTACATATCTACATTCACAAGTAAGCCCGTATACGCAAAAAATCTCTGGTAATTACGATGATTTTTTAAGTTATTACTTATGTGATAGTAGCTTTATCGGTGGTGCAGTTCCAACTCTTGGCGATTATTACTTAGGTATTGTATCGATTATTGATTTCCCTAAATTCACATCTCCATTTATTATGGCTTCATTACACAACTTGAAAAGTGAATTTAGATATGTAACACGATACATTACATTAACTCGGGAAGAGTCCATTAAGCATTTAAAATCACAAGAAAAGAAATTCGTGCAACAGGCCAAAGGTCTAGGAACGATGGTTCTTGATAAATTAAGAGGTACAGAAAGCTACGATATTGATACACAAAGTATCAAAGACGCTACCGATACTATCGCTTTTTATGAAAATGTCGCTTCTGATAATGTATCAGCTGGCTATTTCACAGGCTCTGTAGTGTTATATAACAAGAACAAACAAACACTAGAAGAAGATATAGAAAAAGTACTGACACTCATTCATAAACCAGGGTTTATCGCTCGAAAAGAGTATACAAACATTGAAAATGCGTTCTATTCCTCTATTACTGGCTGTTATCAGTACAATATTAGATCCTATCTGATGAAAAGTAGTAACTTTATCCATTGTAGCCCTTTATACACTAAATGGATGGGCGATAAAGAAAACGCCTTTTTCAAAGAAAAAGGCTATCAATGTACTAACGCCTTGTATCAAGGGGTTAGCGCTGGTAATGTTCCGTTTTACCTAAATTTACATCAAAAAGATATAGGCCATACCTTAATTATTGGGCCTAATGGTTCTGGTAAATCCGTACTCCTTAACACGATTGAAGCAAACTATTTCAAATACGATAATGCTAAAATCTTTGTATTTGATAAGGCTGCTTCTTGTAAAGTGTTATGTAAAGCCATCGGCGGTAACTTCTATAATCTGTTAGTTGATACAGATTCCTTAAACTTCCAGCCACTCGCTAATATTGGTTTTGATAGTAATAACCGTTGGAACACGGAAATGCAGTGGACTTATAACTGGCTCTGTGATTTCTTCCAAAAAGATGGAGATAAAATTTCAGAAACACAGAAAACGATCATCAGTGATGCCTTAGAACGTGTAGCCTTATTACCTAAAGATCAACGTACTATGTCAGCCTTACAAGTCTTAATGAACGATTATACCTTAAAAGAACGTATAAACATCATGACAGAAAAAGGCGTATACGGTAACTTGTTTGATAATACGGAAGATAAATTTGGTACAGGCAACTTCCAGGTATTTGAAATGGAAGAATTAATGGCCAATAAGCAGATTATGGCTACTACGTTAAGCTATATGTTTCATAAGATCACAATGCAGCTTACAGGTGAATATCCAGCTCTAATCGTACTTGATGAATCCTGGTTGTTCTTAGATAATCCTATCTTTAAAGAACAAATTAGATCGTTCCTTAAAGATTTGCGTAAAAAAAATGCAGCCGTTGTAATGGCCACACAAAACTTAACAGATTTAAAAGAAGATATGATAAATGTTATCGTAGAAAATGTGCATACCCGTATCTTCTTACCTAATAATGCTGCTACAGCAAAAACAGTAAAACCACTATACGAAAACTTTGGTTTAAATGATGTAGAAATTGATACAATTAGAAGCCTACAGCCTAAACGGGATTATTTCTATTCCTGTCCAACAGGTCGGGCGATTTTCCGCTTAGATCTACAGCCCATAGAAATTGCCTTCTATGGGGCTACTTCTAAAGATGATCAACTAAAAGTAGAGCAGCTTAAACATTTATCTACATCAGATTTCATTGAAACCTGGATTGATCACAAAGAACGGATTTTCAACAAGCCATTAATGTAAGAAAGGAATTAGCCACCTATGAAAACACAAGATGGTATAGCGTTAATGAATCGCCTAAAAACCCTATTACAAACATCTAAAAAGGCAAAAATTACAGCCGCAGCGGTTACTTTAATGATGGTTACTACCTCTGCTAGTGCCTTATATTCTGTCCGTGATGTGGCGGTATATAGAAAGCTAGTACAACAAATTCAACAATATAAACAAATGATTCAACAGAATCAAGAGTTATTAATGATGAAAGGCCTAGAAATTCTAGGCCTAGATAAAAAAATCATCAAACCAATCAATGATGAAGTGAATAAAACGAATGAAAAACTAAATCAGAAATTCGATAAACTAAACTCCTTATTGAACGGTAAAAAAGATGGTAAAGAAGTAACGGCAGAAGAAGCGATTAAAACTGAATTTATTGATTTATCTAAAACAAATACAGATAAAATTACGCCAGATCTAGTAGCTAATGCGATTGTATCTAATAATCACAAATTAGAAGTACTAAATAAAGAAATCATTGATCAAATGACAGCCATTCAAGAAGCACAAGTACTGCAACAAGAACGCATGAAAAAATTAATGCAATTAGCAGAACAAAATAAAGGCTTAAAAGGTAGTATTGATATTAACAATGAAATCAAACAAGAACAGCTATTAGCGCAGCAATATAGTAACCAAATTGAGGCCTTAACGGCTAAAAAACAATCCTTAAATCAAACAGTAGAGAGAATTAATGAACGTAACTCTGCAGCCTTATCTGTCCGATCATGGAAAGAATTAAATTCTACACAAGCTAAAGCAAAAGAATTTATAGAATCCAAAGAACGATAAAAGGAGTACACATTATGAATATGTCTAGTCAAGGATTCCTCGATGATTTTGCAAAACTAATACTTGCACATTGTAGTACGGCTGTAGATAATTTACTACCCTATGTGTTAGGGTTAATGTCTGTCATGCTCATGTGGAACATCATCACAAATTGGGATCTATATTGGGGTAAACAAGATTACAGTAAATTAATTCCCTTATTAGTTACAGCTACCTTTTTTGTAGCCCTATCTTATTCTTGGGGTTTTGTACTCGATACTGTCTATCAATTTGGTAGTGAAGTAGCCATTACTGCTAGTAACAATAAAGGAACTATAGATGATAATAAGTTCTTAACCACAATTACTCCTTCGATGATAGTTAATGAAGGTGTGGATAATGCTATTACTGTTTTTAATGGTCATGTATTAGGTATATCTCCTAGTGAAGTAGAAAAAGATGGTGACCAAGAAGATGATAATACTCAAAAAATTGTAAAAATAATGAAAGCTGGTATTAGTGGTAATGTGATGAGTGGTTTAATATATGCATTTATCACTTTATTATTATTTGGTTTTGTAGCTGTTTCTTATTTATATACTGTCCTTGAATTTTTTATTATAGGATCATTATCAATGGTTTTATTGCCATTTGGATTACTTGATCGAACGAAAGCGATTGTTGATAAAATATTAAATTACTTTTTTGTATCTGCTATCAGAATTGCTATTTTCTTATTTTTAATTTTATTAATCAATCCAACTATTAAAAATGCCTTTAAAAATGCTACTTTTACAGAAAGTGTTTTAGGAATCGATACATTGTCTGCAATGATTTCTTTATTTGCACTAGCCTTTTTAGCATTTAAAACACCATCCTTTGCAGCAGCACTATTTAATGGGGCTATTAATAGCCCACCTAGCCTAACAGGAATTGGTGTACAAGCTGTACAAACAGCTATTATGTTAAAAACATTAGGCGCTAGTAAAGCCGCTGCAGCTACTAAAGAAGGCGGTAAAAAAGTAGTTGAAGAAGGTGTAGAAAATAGTGTAAAAACAGGTTCACAAGCTGGAACAGCTGCGATTGATACATCCAGAAAAGATGTAATGGCAGATTCTAGTACTTCTTCTTCAAACAAAGGAGATACTACAAATAAAAAAGGTACTACACAAACAACAGATACTTCTACAAGTGATACAACTTCACAAGAAGATACTACAAGTAGTAACACAGATAGAACTAAAAAAGATACCGTTAGTGATTCTGGAAGCATGGCGGATACAAGTAGTAAAGATTACGATGTAGATACCTCTACAGAATCTACTACAGAGGCTAATACAGATTCTCCACGTCAATTAGTAGATAATTACTATGATACAAGTAATGGATCTGCTAAAGATGATTACGCTTCATCATCTATGCGTAGTAGCAATAATGGTAGTAATGATGGTTCTAGAATAAACGATATGATTCAATCTGAAAGCCAATCTATGGCACAACAAGATTCTAGTCGATCAGTACAAAAAACTACAGATCATGTGAAATCTACCATTCAAGAATTCAAAATACATGAATTAAAATCACAGGAAGAAAAAGAGTAGTAAAGGAGATGGAACTATGAAAAAAATGATTACCTTTATATTAGTTGCTATATCAATACTATCTATCTCTATATTATTTACTGGATGTGGTAAACAAACTGTAGAGGATATAACAGGTGAATATGTAAAAATCAAAGATGGTCAAGAAGTAAAACAAGACAATAAACAGTATTACCTTTTAGTTTTACAAAAAGATACTACCTATCAAAATAAACCTGCTATAAAAGTGAGATTTACAATTCAACGGTATAACCCTGATCTAAATAAAAAATACTATGTAAATCGTGATTTTTATATAGATCCTAAAACATTACAAGCCTTTGACACAGAAACAAATACAATTACAGTGAAAGAGGACAATCAAATTATTTTAAATAGTGCTCAATATAAAAAAGTATCATCTAAGACAGTAACAATAGATGATACAAACTATACTGCAAAAAAATTAATTGAAGAATTAGTTAAAATACCTAAATTCTATGAAATGGATGATACTCATATTTCCGATCCAATTAGAGGATTTACTACAGAATTAAGACAATATGTTAACTATTAATTAAAATGAAAGGGCAAAAAATGAAACAACTACATAGAATTTTGTCCATTCTAATCTTAATAGTGTCATTCTGTACTTGCATTGTATATGCTGATAGTATTCCACATAGTAGCAGTGGTTGGTTCGGTGGCCCCGTTACCTCTCAATATGGGCCACGTATTCACCCTGTCACAGGAAATGTTTATAGTTTTCATTCTGGTATTGATTTAGGTATACCAGAAGGCGTAAAAGCACCTGCCGCTGCTGATGGTACAGTTACCTTTGCTGGGTGGGCTGGTGGTTATGGTAATTATGTTGTAGTAGAAATGGCCGATGGAACCAGTTTTGCATATGGTCATTTAGACGATATATGGGTTAATATAGGCGATAGGGTAAAAAAAGGTGATATTGTAGGTCTTGTTGGTAATACAGGTGTATCAACTGGCCCACATATGCATATTGAACATATTGTAAATGGTGAAAGAGTCGATCCCTATGACTTTTATATTAAAGCAGGATGGACGTTAGATGGTGCTGTACCATATGAAATGGGCAATAGAAAAGGTATTTTCAGAGATAAAGTCATTGACTTCCAAGCCTATTTTAATATGACATTTGAAGCTGCTAATATTTTTGCTAATATATTAATCGCTGTAACAAAAGCCATTAATCTTGTTCAAAAATATGCACTCAGCTTACTGTTAGCATTAATCATGCTAGATATTATCATCCGCTACACTTATGCATTATTCACGAAAAATAAACAAGGATTTATCCAAAGTTTTACCACTCGTTTAATTCACTATAGCCTGATTACTATCTTAATTTTATCTTGGTCTACTATTGCAGAATTAATTAAGAATTTTTCCTTTGACGTAGCCGATACAACCTATACAGGAATTTATAATAACGAATACTTAATCGCTGATCCATCAATATTATTTTTACAGGTAGGACATTTATATCAAGAATATATTAACCAAAGTACAATCGGTATTATCACTATGGCTTCCTCTAGCGTACAATCGGTTTTATTATCATTACCGATTGTAAGTGATATTTTCTACTACTACTATGCCTTAATTATGGGTATCTTTACGCTCACAATACTATTTGCAGCGTATATAGTTTGTTATATTTCTTGGAATTTTGTATATTTCTATTTAACTACCTTATTCTGTTTAGTAGGCTTACCATTTTCTGCATTTAAAATCACAAAAAAACAGCCTGCCATGATGTATAAATCATTAGGCTTACAGGCCCTACATTTAGCCGTCATAGCCGTAACATTTAATATGATGTATACCTATATGACAACGCTTTCACAAAATGAAGTAAGTATTGGCAGTCTTTTATATTGTATGGTACATATGGGCTGCTTAGCGGTATTCTTCCCAGTAATTACAAATAAGCTAAATAGTGCCTTTTCTGGTTAAGGGGGTATATGATGAAGTCAAAAACAAAACAAATAATTAAACTATCAATCTGTACCGCCCTTACCGTATGTATTCTAGTTATTCCAGCAAATACAGAAGCCCGTTTTAGAGGCGGTAGCGTAAAGGATAATAGCGTTATACAAGCCCTTGAAAACGAACTAGAATACATTAAAAGCCTAGTTAATATCAAAGAAGATATAACAGCTATGCAGCGTGAATTATCACAAGTTCTAGATGTAAGATCGTTTATTAATGATTTAAAGCAGGATTTTGTATCTAAAATCAATTCTACGTATCGTCAAGGTATATTTGCTTATGATAACCCTGTTAAGGTTATAGAAGAGAAAATAGGAGATTATACAGCTGTATTTACACGTGAAGCATTGAATAAAAGTGAGGAATACAATCAAAAGTTAGCCGATAAAACTGATTTATCTGCTTTAGATCGTATTACACAACTACTCAATCATAGTACAACGATTCTAAACAATGCTATAAAAATCACGGGTACCGTAGAGGATAAAGGCAGCATGGGTGCTTCGCAAAAAGAAACAGTATTAGAAGCTACAGAAGCAGAACAAAAAATCGATAATACCTCTATTAAGATTAATAAAACTATGTCTGATTTAATCAATGAAAATACAAAAAGAGAAAGTCAGCGTGAAACACAAAAAGCAGTGCCCTATTTCTCTAATCCAGAAGATCCAGATTATAAGAAAAAACGAAATGAAGAATTAGAGAAAATGGGGATTCATAATCATAGGTTACCATCCTTTACTAATGACTAAAACGGTATTTTATGATATAATGAAAAAGTATTAAAGGTGATGTTCCTTTCGGAGCGGCATTGGGCTTCGGGCAGGAAACGCAAAGCTGAAAGCAGGGCTAAACGGCTTCCACCCCTTAACCCTGTTTTGGTTTACTTGCGTGTCAATAACAAGATTAGCATTAACAAGACAATTAATTCTGTTGTAGTCATTTTCATCACCACCTTTCCATTGAAAAGCACTCTCCAATGCAACAAAAAATAGGTACCTTGTCAATCCTTTATGGGTTGTACAGGGTACCTATTTTTTGTTATACTTTTTACTTTTTTAAAGGTGGTGATGAAAATGGCTGAACAACTAAGCAAGTAAACGAAAACAAAGAATATCCTCATGGTCATATAGCCATGTTTTTAGTTTTGCGTTGGGGGTAGATCCGAAAGGAACATCTTTCATATAATAATGTGGCCACCTGGCGTGGCCTTTGCCCTCTTTTTCAAATACACAAAAGGTTATCTAATTCTATTAACCTATCGGCCCCCTGCCTTGTTTCTTTTATCTATATTAAATAATACAAAAATATATAAAAAGATTATTTTTATATATTTTTGTATATTTTTATATAAATGAAAAAGAAGCCTTGCGGCTTCTCTTTTTTAGAACTCCTCAATCAAAACGCCCTTTTCTGTTTCTGTATAACCAGAAGTAGAAAAATCATGTGCATAACCTTCCCAATCAATATATGGTGCTAATTCATCTGGGATTGTATAACATTCTTTTGCTAACATTTCACAATATTCAGCCATTGTGTAATTTTGCATTAAGGTATATCGTTCTTTTTCTACAGCTTCTTTAGCTTCTTCAAAATTACTAGTTACTGAATTATATACCGCTATAAATAGATCTTCTTTATATTGATCATCTTGTAAATACTCTATATATTCGGCTAACTCTTGAATGTCGCTATAGCTGCTATATTCATTAATTGGTAAAGATTCTAAATCTGTATGATTTTCTGTATCTGTAATAATAATCTCTTCTGGGTTTCCGATTTTAGCTAGAACTTTTTTCCACTCATCATAATCACAAGGAAAATCAACCCAACAACCTACCATGTTACCTTCGTTTAATTCGCTTAAATTTTCAACGAATACAGAGAAAATAGTGTTTGTTTGCATAATTTTTACCTCTTTCTTTAAATCCATAAGGCCCTTTGCCTTATCTCTATACTTATTATACCACTCATTGGGTGGTATTGCAATATATTTTTATGGTTTTTTATATATTTTTATATAAATTTATTTACGCAGATCATGCTTTCCCCTGTCGATAAAAAACTTGTACTCACGGCAGTATATCTATAAAAATCAAAGGATCCAACGTAACAACAAGAAAGAAAATTTTAATAAGCCACATCTTCAAAACACACGTACCCTGGTTATCTAGGAAATTCTATATTCATCGATTCCGATACAAGCGCAGCGGTATTGTCAATCGATGAATGTAGAATTTGA
>ERZ773042.382-NODE-382-length-31357-cov-48.685483_pt1 | contig 31357 bp, 27 predicted proteins | sample MGYA00511664_ERZ773042 | MGnify/ENA primary metagenome ERZ773042 (study PRJEB29015, sample SAMEA2737984) | human oral metagenome | biome: human oral; feature: human-associated habitat; material: dental | place: China | collected 2036 ... | reverse complement strand
GAGGAAAAGCGCACTCTACGGAAAAGCGCATTTTGGACGGGCGACGTCACGGAAAGGCGCACTCTGCGCGCGAACCCTCACGGAAAGGCGCACTCTGCGCGACCGCCCACATGCAGAACGTGCCTTTTGGTGAGGCCCACACGCAAAGTGCGCTTTTCCGTGAGAGTGACACCCCCAGAGTGCGTCTTTCCATGAGCCGCCGGTTGCAGAGTGGGGCACTTGTGCACGCTGTTGCGACACGATTCGCCGAGGCGTCAACCCACACGAACCCCCGAAGAGCCAAATAAAAGGTATTTTTGCACCACTCGGTGACGCCGAGTGGCAATCAGGCGCATGCCCGCCACACTGGGGCTGCAGCTCCCATACGTCGGGGCTGCAGCTCCCATCGCGCCGGGTCCGCCTCCTCGTTGCTCTGGCGTTTGTATGGGTGAGCGGGTGACCCTGACGGCCTGTGCTAGGATTGCACTGTTTATGCATGAAACCCCTTGGCGACATAATCCTCGGAGGCGCAGTGGAATCATCGAAGCAGATATCGGGTAAGAATGCCTGGTATCCGGCGGGGCAGAAGGACTGGTTCATCCTCAGGCAGCTCGTGGCAAAGGACTTCAAGCTCAAGTACCGCAGAAGCGCCCTCGGTGTTCTTTGGAGCGTCTTGAACCCGCTTCTCATGATGCTCGTCCTCGCGGCGGTCTTCGGCTCCTTCATGCCCAACTCCGACCCTTCCATCATCAACTTTCCCGTCTACCTCATCTTGGGTAACACCGCCTGGCAGCTCATGGCGGACGCGACCTCACAGGGCATGGGCTCCATCATCGCTGCCGCCCCGCTCCTCAAGAAGGTCAAGGTGAACCGCTACGTGTTCCCCATCCAGAAGGCCATCTTCGCGGGTGTCAACTACGCCTTCTCCATCATTGCCATCGCGCTCGTCATACTCTTTGAGCAGGTTCCGCTCGGTCTCACGGCCCTGCTCTGGCCCCTCTGGCTCCTGCTGCTCATCGTGTTCAGCTCGGGACTCTCGCTTCTGCTCTCGGCGCTCTCGGTCTTCTTCCGTGACGTCATACACCTCTGGGGCGTCATCCTCACGGCCTGGATGTACCTCACGCCCATCTTCTACTCCATCGAGCTGCTGCCATGGTGGCTACGCTCCATCGAGAAGTTCAACCCCATGTACTGCTATGTGACCTACATTCGTCAGGTCGTTCTCTACCAGATGGTGCCAACCGCCGAGATGCATGCCGCCTGCATCGGCTACGCCCTCATATCGCTTGCGCTCGGTTACGCCGTGTTCCACAGGTACGAGCATAAGTTCATTCTCTTCATCTAACGCCTGGTGCCAGCAAGGAGCCTCGAGTGTCAGCGAACACGGACGCAGCAAGGAACTTTCGCCTCAAGAGAGGGGGCATTCCGGGTGCGGATGCCCCCACCATCATCGACGTCGATGACGTCTCGATGGTCTTCAACATAGCCTCGGAGCAGTTCAACTCCCTCAAAGAGTACCTCATCGCCCTCACCCGCCACGAGCTTCGCTTCAAGGAGTTCCGTGCACTTGACCACATCAGCTTCCAGGTCAAGCGGGGAGAGGCCTTTGGCTTGGTCGGCACGAACGGCTCGGGCAAGTCCACGATGCTCAAGATCATTGCCGGCGTGCTTGAGGCGTCTGAGGGCAGCTGCAAGGTCGAGGGGACTATCGCACCTTTGATAGAGCTTGGTGCGGGTTTTGACATGGAGCTTACGGCAAAGGAGAACATCTACCTCAACGGTGCCCTTTTGGGCTACCGCAAGGAGTTCATCGATGACCACTTTGGGCGCATCGTCGACTTCGCGGAGCTGGGGGACTTCATGGACATGCCACTCAAGAACTACTCTTCTGGCATGGTCGCCCGCATCGCCTTTGCCATCGCCACCATCACCGAGCCTGACATCCTTATCGTCGATGAGACACTCTCTGTGGGGGACTTCCTCTTTCAGCAGAAGTGCGAGGACAGGATTCAGGAGCTCGTGCAGTCCGACAACACGACGGTGCTGCTTGTGAGTCATAGCATCAAGCTCGTCGAGCGTATGTGCGATCGCGTCTGCTGGATCGAGAAGGGCCAGCAACGTATGTTGGGAGCCACCGACGAGGTGTGTGCGGCCTACAAGGGCCTCGGGGAGTAAGCGTATGGCCGCCTGCGCCGGGCCTGGCGTCGACGTCACCGTCGTGGTGCCCTGCTACAACGTCGAGCGCTACCTTGTCCAGGCGCTCGAGTCCCTACGTGCCAACACGCGCTGTGCGCTTGAGTTTCTTGTGGTCAACGACGGCTCGACAGACGGCTCGGTGGGCATCATGCGTGACTTCGAGCGCGCCGATAGGCGCTTTCGCGTCATAGACAAGAAGAACGAGGGGTATGGGGCCTCCGTCAACAGGGGGTTCTCTGAGGCGCGGGGCACCTACCTCGCCATACTCGAGCCGGATGACTGGGTTGACGCACACATGTACGACGAGCTCTTCGAGCTCGCGACATCATGGAGAGAGCCTGACATCGTCAAGTCATCCTTCTGGAGGGTCCTCGAGCCTGACACCCCATCTGAGCGCAGCGAGCACTGCACCTACCACCATCGCCTCTTCATAGGCGCCCAGCCGTTCATCTTGCATGAGGTACCTGGTCTTCTGGGTCACCACCCCTCCATCTGGACCTGCCTCTACAAGCGGTCGTTCTTGGCTGACCTGGGCATCCGACTTCCCGAGTTTCCCGGGGCGGGCTGGGCCGACACGCCCTTCTGCATGGAGACGCTCTGTCGGGCACGCTCCATCTTGTACACCGAGACTCCGTACTACCACTACCGAGAGGAGCTCCCCGGCTCGTCGAGTGCAACGAGAGGCCCCCTCTTGCCCTTTGAGCGCTATGAGGACCAGAGGGCCATAGTCGAGCGCTACTGTCCCGACGACGTGGGCATACTGAGGGGACTCTATGAGATAGGCTTTAACTACGTCATGGACGCGCTGGACTCGGGCACAGCGGTCACAGGCGAGGTCAGCGCACGCATAGATCGCATCCTCAGGTCGATGAACCCCGACATCGTGTCGAGCATGCCCTACCTACGGGCCGACGTGAGGACGCTCTATGAGGAGCGTACCGGACACGCCGACAACGCCTGCCCAAGGGTCCGCCACCTCGGCGCCCTTGTATATGACAGCCTGCGGATGCTTCGCTACCACGGCCTTGGGCCCGCCGCCTCGCGCGCGGGGCGCTACATTGGGAGGCGTCTGGCGAGGAGGGAGAGCGTGAGCGCACAGGGTCGTGCCGCAGCCTCGCGGGTGCCTGCGGGTGTCATGGGCCTACCCGAGGGCGCACCGACCCTCTCGGTCCTCATCCCCATCTACAACGTCGAGGGTTACCTCAAGGAGTGCCTCTCGTCCCTGGCTCGCCAGACGTTCTCCGACTTCGAGGCGCTCTGTCTCGACGACGGGTCAACCGACGGATCATCCGACGTGGCTCGTGACTTTTGCGCCAAAGACGACCGCTTCGTCTATGTCCGCAAGGACAACTCCGGCTACGGGGCGACACTCAACTATGGCCTCACCCGTGCAAGGGGCCGCTACGTCGCTATTCTCGAGTCAGACGACGCCCTCTACCCTGACGCGTACCGCCAGCTCATCGGGAGGGCGGAGTCTGACGGGCGCCTCCGCCTCGTGAAGGGGACCTACTCGCTCTGGTGGCCAGGGAAGGGCGTCGATAGCGTGCAGCACGAGCTTTCGACAGCGCTCTGCAACCGTTTGCTTGACCCCCGCCGCGAGCAGGCGGTCTTCCTCCTCAAGCCAGCGATCTGGAGCGCCGTGTACCGGAGGGACTTCCTCCTGCACGCAGGTATCGACTTTCTTGAGACTCCGGGTGCCGCCTTCCAAGACACCTCCTTTGTGTTCAAGGTGCTGGCAAGCGCCCCGTGCGCCGAGTTCTGCGACGTTCCCATCGTTCATTACCGCCAGGACCGAGCGGGATCGTCCGTAAACTCAGCTGAGAGGGCCAGCTTGGTCTGCGAAGAGTTCCTAGAGATAGGGCGTTGGCTCGACGAGCGATCCGAAGACTCCCTCACAGCGAGGCTTTGCCATGACTTCCAGGTTGCCAAGCTCAACGCGTACCTCTGGAACCTCGATCGCCTGGCCCCAGGGCTTAAGGTCGACTTCGCGCGGCGCGCGGCGCATGAGTTCTCTGAGGCGGATTGTGCGGGCAGGCTAGAGTGGAGTCGCTGGGCGGCATGGAAGGCGAGAAACCTGAGAAGCCTCATGAAAGATCCCGTTACCTACGCGAAAAGACGTTCCTCCCTCGTCGGTAACAAACCCCTCTTTGCCCTGGCGCTCGGTGGCCCTGTGGCTCTGGCGGAGGCGGTGCGTGAGCGGGCGAATAGGATTCGGCCATGCCGCGCATCTCGATAGTGGTGCCACTTTACAACGCAAAGAGATACATCGGAGCCTGCCTTGAGTCCATTCTCTCGCAGACCCTTGCCGACCTCGAGGTGATCGTGGTGGATGACGGCTCTGCCGATTCCTCGGCGTCCATCGTGGAGCGCTATCAGTCCGAAGACGGTCGCGTGAGCTTGGTGTCGCAAAGACGGGCGGGGGCGGGGGCTGCGCGCAACCGTGGCATCGAGGCGTCTAGGGGCTCTGTGATCATGAGCGTTGATGCCGATGACATGCTCGAGCCGAACGCGTGCGAGATTGTGGCAGCTCGCTTCGACCAGTACACGCCAGAGCTGCTGTGCTTTGGCTTCTCCTGCGAGCCCCACTCGGCTACCCCACCCGCGCTTGTTGGCGAGCTGCGCCCGCGCGCCAGGGTCTATGAGGGCTTCGATCCTGCCGTCCTCTATGAGGACCACGCCCGTCCCTTTGCCTGGCGCCTTGCGCTCTCTAGGGAGTTCGTCCGTCGGGAGCGGGTGCGCTACGATCCGTCACTCTCGCTCGGTGATGACCAGTACCTCTGCTTCTATGTCTATCCTCGATCCCGCCGCACGGTCCTGATCCCAGACCAACTCTATCGGTATCGCATGCACGGGGCCTCGATGATGCACTCCGCGAGCGACGCGTCCTCAGACCTCGCCGACAAGATTGACAAGCACCGCTCTGCCATCATCGCGATTCTTAACGACTGGCAGGCGCAGGGGTGGCAGGACGTCCGCCCGTCAGACCTCTTGGGCTGGGTCCTTGACCTCTTGGCGCTTGACGTGTCGCGCCTGCCGCCCGCCAGCCAGGGTCCCGTCCTCCTTCCGCTCCTTAGGCGCATGGACGACTACTTTGTGGGCGGTGTGGATGCGGTCGCCGACCTAGCGACGCGCCCCCTCGTTCGTTCTGTCAGAAGGGCGGCGGCTGAAGGAGGCCCCGCCTTCTCGAGATGCGAGCTTGCCCTGTTCTATCTGCGAAGGCGCGGGCTTGCCAATTGCGTTCGACGTGTCGTACGTTCGCGCTTCTAGCGCAGCTGCCCCGTACGAGCGCAGGCGTGCCGCAGACCCTTGGGGCACGAGGCGCCGCGGTGATGGCCATCAGCAGCGCCTGGGCGCGGCTGTAAGCGCGTGTTTATGCGGAAGACCGTACGTTCGAAAACACGTTCATGTATAGTGTTATGGTCCATATGCCAAGGCAGTCGCCTTGTATCACATGCAAAAGGGGAAATTTCATGAGGGTTGATTTCAGGCTTGCGAACGTTCTCATGAAGGACTCGTCACGAAGCGTCGCATATCCCAATCTCTACCACCGCTGCTCGAAGGTGCCCGTTAGCGACGGGGAGGATGCCATGGTCTTCTCGAAGCCCTCGTGCGACCGTTGGGACTTTGCCACGTACTTCAACGCGTTCTCGAACATGAAGTGGCGAAGGTACACGAACATTGACAACGTTTGGCTGCGCGTGCGCGCGACGGGCAACTTCACCATCACCTATGTCGGCTACGAGGTCACGCCGGATTACCCTAAGCGTGTCGTGTACGCAGAGCGCACAGTGAGCGCACGGGAGAGGACGGACATCGACTTTTCCTACCCCGAAACGGATGCCGTTCTCCTCTCCTTTGAGCTTACGACCTCATCTCCCGTGAGGATAGAGGAGGCCTACTACTTCTCTCAGGTGGATGACTCCATGATTCGCCCCGTGGAGCTTGCCGTGGCCACGACGACCTTCAAGAAGGAGGAGTTCGTCATCCCCAACATAGAGCTCCTGAGGCGCGAGCTTGGCCACAGCCATGAGGCCATCGGCGGACACTTCACCATGCATGTCATCGACAACGGCAGGACCCTCGATGCGAAGGGACTGACGGGTGACTGCGTGGTCGTGCATCCTAACCCAAACGTGGGGGGTGCGGGGGGCTTCGCGCGTGGCATGATCGAGGCACGCGAGCAGGAACCCAAGGCTACCCACGTCATCCTCATGGATGATGATGTGCAGGTTTCCCCTGAGAGCGTGAAGCGCAGCTTCAACCTTCTCTCCCTCGTCAGGGATGATTACAAAGAGGCCTTCCTCTCTGGTGCCATGCTCTCCTTCGAACAACAGGATCGCTTCTATGAGGACGTCGGCTGCGTGCGCGCAGGCGATGGCCTGTATGGGCCCACAAAGAAGGCCCGCAATCTCTCCAAGCTCAAATCCATCGTGCTCCAAGAGACGCTCGAAGCGCACGTCAGCAACAGGTACGCGGGGTGGTGGTACTGCTGCATCCCGATGAGCGTGATTGAGAGGAAGGGCTTGCCCCTCCCGTTGTTCATTCGCTGCGATGATGCGGAGTATGGTGCACGCTGCACCAAAAGGTTCATGTCCATGAACGGCATCTGCATCTGGCACCTTACCCTAGCCTACAAGTTTCGTGCGCACCTTGAGCGCTATCAGGTCCTCCGAAACTCCCTCATCGACCAGTCAACGACAGGGGTCTTCTCTAACGTCAACTTCAGAAGGACGTGCAAAATCAACTTCGAGCACGACCTCAAGACCTTCTACTACAGCGGTGCCGAGGTCACGATCCGTGCCATCGAAGACTATCTCAAGGGTCCCGAGTACCTGAAGCATGTGGATGGCTCAAAGCTCATAGCTGAGTTGGCTGAGGCCAACGAGAGGCTCCTGCCCATCGAGGAGATTGACGACCCAGAGGTCGCGACGTTGGACTATAGGCCAGACCTCGTGTACAAGAGCCGTCCCAATCTGCGAGACACGCTCAAGCGTGCATATGACTATCTGACGATGAACGGACAGAGGATGCCGGGGTTCGTCACGACGGACTCGATAGCCGTGATTCCCTATGACGGGTGGTCATACGCTCCTGACGTCATGCGCAACCACACTCGTTTTCTTGCAATCACTCCCGATGGCACGCAAGGCATTTTGCGCAGGTTCGACCGTAAGCGAGCGCGTGACCTCTCTCGTAGGTTCGATAGGGTCATGAGGGAGTTTGACCGTCGCAGGAAGGAGGTTCGCGCTGCGTGGGCAGCGGCGAGAGACGAGCTCACCTCTGTCGCATTCTGGAAGGACTACCTCAAGCGAATGGGGGGATAGGCTCCTGTGCCCGCCATATCTTGGACTTTTTCGCCCCCATTGATTCGCTGCTTCGCTTTGCTATAGTGTATCTGTCCTTTAAGCGCGGCACGGGATGCCCGTAAGGCAGGGTGAGGGTGGAGCAGCCCCTCTGGGAGTCCTTGTTCAGGTGGGCGTCCTGTGCCGACTTCGTTCGGCCGAGGTGTCTTATGTTGGGAAGGAGTCCCATGGAGGAAACATGCAAGGCCACCATCATGGATGGACCTGCGATGTCGAGGGCGCTCGTGCGCATCGCCCACGAGATCATCGAGCGCAACGAGGGGTCAAAGAACCTCGCCCTTGTCGGCATCATCAGGCGAGGGGAGACCTTGGCAAACAGGCTCGCCGACGCCATTGCAAAGATCGAGGGGGAGCGCCCCGAGCTCGGCTCGCTCGACATCAGCTTCTATCGCGATGACATCACTCGCAACATCGCCCCGGTGGTTCATTCCACCAACCTTCCCTTCTCGGTCGACGAGCGTGACATCGTACTCGTCGATGACGTGCTCTACACCGGCCGCACGGTCCGCTCGGCTCTCAACGCCCTTATGGACTACGGGCGTCCCCACACGGTGCAGCTCGCCGTCATGATAGACCGCGGACATCGTGAGCTTCCCATCCGTGCCGACTTCGTGGGCAAGAATGTCCCGTCGTCTCACGAGGAGGACGTGCGCGTGTGCGTAAGACCCCTCGACGATCGCGACTCCGTGGAGATCTGGGACGTGTCGGCTGCCATGGGTGAGGGGGGCGAGAAGTAGATGCTCTCCGTCAAGCACCTCATCGACACGTACAGCCTGACTGCCGATGACATCACGCAGATCCTCGACACGGCCCGGGCCCTCGAGGCGGTGAATAATGCCCGCACCATCAAGAAGGTGCCCGCACTGCGAGGCCGTACCATCGTGAACCTCTTTCTGGAGCCGTCGACGCGCACCAAGAGTTCCTTCGAGCTCGCGGAGAAGCGCCTCTCGGCTGACAGCATCTCCATGGGTGGCTCGACCTCCTCGGTCGTGAAGGGCGAGAGCCTCGCCGACACCATCCAGACCATTGACGCCATGAACGTCGACATGTTCGTCTGCCGAGCGCGCCTCGCGGGGACGCCCCAGAAGATCACCGAGAACACGGATGCCATCGTCATCAACGCCGGTGACGGTAAGCACCAGCACCCCACCCAGGCTATGCTCGACCTCTACACCATCCGCAAGCACTTTGGCCACCTCGAGGGCCTCAAGGTGGCCATCGTGGGCGATCTCGCGCACAGCCGCGTATGCGGCTCGCTGACCCCGGCTCTTAGAACCATGGGTGCCGAGGTCACACTCGTGGGGCCTCCGACCTTCCAGGTGGATGACCCCCACTGGTTCGGCTGCCCGCAGACCGCGAGCCTCGATGAGGTCATCGAGGAAGTTGATGTCGTCTACATGCTGCGCGTGCAGCTCGAGCGCATGGAGGGTGCGGCCATTCCGTCGCGTCGCGAGTACAACCGCCTCTACGGGCTTGACATGGTTCGCGTCAACAGGATGAAAGATGACGCCATCATCTGTCACCCCGGCCCCATAAACCGTGGCATGGAGATAAACGCCGACGTGGCAGACTGTGGTCGCTCAAGGATCCTCGACCAAGTCAACGCGGGTGTCCTCACGCGTATGGCCGAGATGTACCTGCTTCTGGGAGGAGAGAGTCATGGCATTTCTGCTTAGGGGGGTACATGCGGTCGACCCGCAGGTTGGCCTCGACGAGGTGGTCGACGTTCTCATCGACAAGACGGACATCGCTGCGGTGGGGACCGATCTCGATGCGCCAGGGGAGTGCGAGGAGATCGATGCCGACGGCAGGTACCTCGTACCCGGTCTCGTCGACATGCACGTCCACTTTCGCGACCCGGGCTTCGAGTACAAGGAGACCATCGAGACGGGTAGCCGCGCCGCCGTCCACGGTGGCTTCACGGATGTGGCCACCATGCCCAACACGGACCCCGTCACGGACACCGGGGCGGAGATCCGCTACCAGATCGATCGCGGCCGGGTGGCCGGTCACGTGCACATTCGCCCCATTGGTGCTTTGACCCGAGGGGAGGGCGGCGAGGCCCTTGCCGAGATAGGCGACATGGTCCTAGAGGGTGCCTGCGCCTTCTCAGACGACGGGCACGGCGTGCAGAGTGCCGGCATGATGCGGACCTGCATGGACTACGTCTCTCAGTTCGACCGCGCCGTGCTCGCGCACTGCGAGATCGAGTCGCTCACCACCAACGGTGTCATCAACGAGGGCAGGGCGTCAACCCGCCTCGGCATGTTTGGCTGGCCAGCGCTTGGCGAGGAGCTCGAGATCTATCGCGACCTCGAGCTCACGAAGCTCACGGGCTGCGACTACCACGTATGCCACATCACCACGAGAAGGGGCCTTGAGCTCGTCCGCGCCGCCAAGGCGGAGGGTCTGCCCGTGACCTGCGAGGTCACGCCGCACCACCTCTTCCTCGACGAGGAGGCCATCACGCCCTCCTATGACACCAACCTCAAGATGAACCCCCCGCTGCGTACCCCCGATGACGCCGCAGCCCTGCGCGAGGGCATCCTAGACGGCTCAATAGACTGTCTTGTCACCGACCACGCCCCCCACGCCCCACACGAGAAGGACTGCGAATGGGAGATCGCGTTCTTTGGCACCATAGGTCTCGAGACCTCCCTTCCCCTCATGCTCACGAACCTGGTGAGGACGGGGAGGATGGGCTGGGGCAGGCTGGTGGAGGTCATGGCCGTACATCCCCGGAAGATTCTGAGGCTCGACCCCGTGAGGATAGAGGCGGGATCGCGTGCCGACCTCACGTTGATCGACCCCGGCAGGGAGGTCAAGGTCAGTGAGGACTACTTTGAGAGCAAGTCCAAGAACTGCGCATTTCTGGGCCAGACGCTCATGGGCGCCGCCACGGACGTCTTCGTGGACGGCAGGCGCACGCTTGCGGCGGGCTCTGTCGTCGGATAGCCGTCGGTGGGGTCCGGCGTGACGGCGCCTGGGTGCTTACCTGCGGCATGGGAAGGGAAAGGGTCAGAGTTGGCTTTAAGGTCAAGGGTCTTTCTCCATGGCTTTACAGTCGTCTCCAACCGGGAGGTCGCGAGGGACGTCGTTCGCATGGAGTTGCGCTCACCCGAGCTTGCGGCCACCATCAGGCCAGGTCAGTTCATAAACATCGAGGTTCCGGGCGATGCGCGCCACCTCCTCAGGATACCGCTCTCATTTGCCTCGGCGAGCGCCGAGGCCGGGACGGTAGAGCTCATCTATGCCGTCGTGGGCGAGGGTACCAGGAGGCTCTCGCACATGGGACAGGGTCAGACGTCTACGGCCTTAGGGCCTGGCGGTAACGGCTGGGCCTGTCCCGATGCCGGATATACCCTGCTCGTCGCCGGTGGCGCGGGTGCGCCTCCTATTATCGCGGCGGCGGGCATGCTCGCCGAGCGGGGCCTTCGCTTCGACGTCATCCTGGGTGCGCGAAGCGCGGACAGGCTCTGGGGTCAGAAGGAGGCGCGCTGCTATGGTGCTGGGCAGGTGAGCGTCACGACGGATGACGGCAGCTATGGTCTGAGGGGGACCACGACAGACGCCATGGCACGTCTTCTTAAGGGACGAGGCTATGACCTCGTGATGTCCTGTGGGCCCGCTCCCATGATGGCGGGTGTCGCTCGGCTTGCAGCTGAGCGGAACATCCCCTGTCAGGTTTCTGTAGAGCGTCTCATGGCCTGTGGCTTCGGCGTCTGCTCCTGTTGCAACGTGGCCCTCGCGATAGGCGGCAACAGGTCCTGCTGCATGGACGGTCCCGTTTTCGATGCGGATGAGGTGGCGTGGTGAGTGCCGTGAGCATGGCCGTCGACCTCGGTGGCATCAAGATGAGAAATCCCATCAACACGGCCTCGGGGACCTTCGGCTTTGGCTGGCAGTTCGAGAACCTCATGAATGTCTCAAGCTTGGGTGCCATCACCTGCAAGGGCTGCGCCGCTGAGGCGTGGCTCGGAAACCCTGCGCCGCGGATGGCAGAGGTCACGAGCGGGATGCTGAACTCCGTCGGCCTCGCCAACCCAGGCATCGTCACGTTCGTCGAGGAGAACGGCGAGTACCTTCGGAGCCTTCGCGAGCGCGGTGTCGCCGTTATCTGCCAGGTGGTGGGACATAGCATCGACGAGTGCGTGCGTGCGTGCGAACTGTACGGTGAGCTCGCACCCTTCGCCTCAGGACTTGAGCTCAACATCAGTTGTCCCAACGTGTCAAGGGGAGGTGCCGCTATGGGGGCGACGCCACAGGCGGCGTCCGAGGTGATGAGGGCCGTGAGGCCCTACGTCAAGCTACCTCTCGTCGTCAAGATGGCACCGCACGACGTGGGCGAGATAGCCCGCGCCCTGGAGGCCGAAGGGGCAGACGCCCTCTCGCTCATCAACACCATCCCGGCCATGGCGATCGACGTCCGTACAAGAAGAAGCAGGCTCTCGCGTCCGACCGCCGGCCTCTCGGGACCCGCCATCCATCCCATTGCCGTTCGCATGGTGTGGGAGGCGGCCCGTGCCGTCACGATCCCCATCTGCGGCATAGGGGGCGTCACGGACGGCGAGTCGGCGGCAGAGCTCATCCTTGCCGGTGCCACGGCGGTGTCCGTGGGCACGGCCAACCTCTATGATCCCGCTGCCTCCGAGAGGGTCCTGGGAGAGCTTGTCGCCTGGGCAAAGGGACAGGGCGTATCCGACATCAACGAGCTGATTGGAGCATTCGAATGCTGAGCGAGTCTGAGGCGCGCGACGCCATCGTCGTCGCGCTTGACTGCGACCAAAGAAGGGCGCTCTCGCTCGCCGAGGCGCTCGAGGGTAGGGCCCGCTGGGTCAAGGTGGGCATGACGCTCTTCTACGGCGAGGGTCCGGCCATCGTGGGCGCCCTGCGCGACAGGGGCCTCAAGGTCTTCCTTGACCTCAAGCTTCACGACATCCCCTTCCAGGTGAGAGGTGCCGCACGCTCGGCGTCTCTCTCGGGAGCGGATCTCCTCTCGATACACGCCCTTGGGGGCTCTGACATGGTCAGGGAGGCGCGGGCCGGTGTCGAGGAGGCCGCCGCCGAGGGCGGCGTGCGCGACCGTACCCGCCTCGTCGCCATCTCGCTGCTCACAAGCATGGGTCAGGACTCCCTCACGGAAGTGGGCATCGATGCCCCCGTTGGCGAGGAGGTCGCGCGCCTTGCGGGGCTTGCTGTGGGCGCCGGCTCAGACGGTGTCGTCTGCTCGCCGTGGGAGGCGGCCGAACTGCGGACGCTTCTCGGGCCTGCGACCCTCATCGTCACGCCCGGTGTGAGACCGCAGGGCGCAAACGCAGGTGACCAGAGGCGCGTCTCCACGCCTGCGGCTGCCATAGCCGCCGGGGCGAGCAAGCTCGTGATCGGCCGTCCCATCACCCAGGCTCCCGATCCGGCGGCCTCCCTTGAGTCTGTTGTGGCAGAGCTAGCGGGAGTCTGAACGCTTACGGTCATGCTCCGTGGGGCTTGCGGCACATGCTCATCAACGGAGTGCGTGCGACAGCAGGCTCATGAACGGGTTCTTTTGTGAAGTATGCAACACTCGAGGAATCAAATGTGCACAGAGGCTTGTAAATCAGCTGCATGTCCGTCAGACTACTTGTTTGCTTGTGCCTGACCTGTTAGTGTAGGGGACGGTACCGCGTTCGTTGTGTATCAACCTGACGTTTGGAGGAACAATGGCCCTACCCCAGCTTACTGACGAGCAACGCAAGGCAGCTCTTGAGAAGGCCGCTGCCGCTCGCCATGCTCGTGCAGAGCTTCGTGAGAAGATCAAGAAGGGCGAGACCACCCTCAAGGACGTCCTTGAGTCCGATGATCCCATCGCGAGCCGCATGAAGGTCTCGGCCCTCATAGAGTCTCTGCCTGGCTATGGTAAGGCAAAGGCCACGAAGATCATGGATGAGCTGGGTATCTCCTCCACACGTCGCGTTAAGGGCCTGGGTGCCCGTCAACGTGAGCAGCTGCTTGGGGTGTTCTCTAAGTAGGTGGGTGGGACAGCACGCCTCTTTGTCATTTCTGGCCCGTCAGGTGTGGGGAAGGGAACGCTTGTCTCTCTCGTGAGGCAGATACGTCCTGATCTTGGACTGACAGTTTCGGCCACTACAAGACCCCCACGGCCCGGAGAGGTGAGTGACGTCTCGTATCACTTCCTGAGCGAGGAGGAGTTCAGTCGTCGTGTGAGCGCCGGCGAGTTCCTTGAGTGGGCCGAGGTTCACGGCCATCGCTATGGTACGCTTAAAGATGACGTGGACGCGATGCTTGCCTCTGGCAGATCGGTGGTTCTCGAGATCGATGTTCAGGGTGCTCTCAAGGTGAGGAAAGTCCTGCCAACTGCAGTTCTCGTCTTTATCGAGCCTCCCTCCCTCGGGGAGCTTGAGAGGCGCCTGAGAGGGCGTGGTACCGAGAGCGAGGCCCAAATCGACCTTCGGCTCGCGAATGCCAGGCGCGAGCTTGAGTTATCCGCACGCTATGACGTGCGTCTCGTCAATGACGACCGCGACGCTGCCGCGCACAGGCTCGTCGAGGTCATGAAAGCTTTTGAGACGGATGGAGGCAACCCCCACAATGGCAGTCACTAAGCCCGAGATCGACGACCTTCTTGCCAAGACTGACGAGAATCCCTTCCTGCTCTGTTCCATTGCCTCGAAGCGTGCCTGCGACCTCAATAACATGATTCGCGGGATGCACCTGCGCGTTGCCGAGGTTCAGGACTTCGATGACATCACGACCATTATCTCCGGCGAGGACACCGTATCGGTGGCCATGCAGGAGGTCGTGGACGGTACCTTGAGTTTTGCCAAGGAGGATTTCGAGGCGGAGATCAAGGGATCCAACGAGCTCGTCGAGCACAATCGCTAGCATGGGCGAGAGGGTCTGTCTCGTCCACTACCATGAGATCGGCCTCAAGGGCAAGAACCGTCCCGCCTTCGAACGGCAGCTTGTGACCAATCTGGGGAGGGCGCTTCGGACGTTTCCCATATCTGGCGTCAGGCGCGCCTTTGGCCGTCTCGTCGTGAGCGCAGAGGATGGGCGTGCTAGCTCAGAGCTTGCGCATGCCATCGTCCAGGTGCCGGGGGTCGCTCGCGTCTCGTTAGCCTACGTCTGCTCGCTCGATGAGGACGAGTACTGTGCGGCCGCCGTGAGGGCGCTTGGCGAGGCGGGTGAGTTCAAGACCTTCAAGGTCCACGCGCGGCGCTCCGCAACCACCTATGAACGTCACTCCATTGACATAAATCGCCTGGTGGGAGATGCGCTCTGTCAGGCGTTTCCCGACAGGGAGGTCCGGATGCACCAGCCTGACGTCACGGTTTACGTGAACGTCGTGGCCTCACGCGTGTACGTCTACGCCAGCTCTGCGGTCGGTGTCGGGGGGCTTCCTGTGGGGACTGCCGGAAAGGTCGTTACGCTGCTCTCGAGTGGCTTCGACTCACCGGTCGCCACGTGGATGGTGGGCAGACGGGGTGCTGTTTGCGTGCCCGTGCACTTCTCGGGGAGGCCCATGACGGCGGACACGAGCGAATACCTCTGTCAGGACATCGTGCGTGCCTTCGAGCCCGCAGGCATCGTGGGTCGCCTCTACGTGGTTCCCTTTGGCGAGCGACAGCGCGAGATCTCGCTCGTCGTCCCGCAGGGCCTGCGCATCATCATCTACCGGCGCGTGATGTTTGCCGTGAGCGAGCGGATAGCGCGCATCGAGGGGGCGAAGGCGCTCGTGACGGGGGAGTCCTTGGGGCAAGTCGCCTCGCAGACCCTCGATAACATCGCTGCCGTCAACGAGGTGGTCTCGATGCCGGTCCTGAGGCCGCTCATCGGCTCCGACAAGCAGGAGATCATGCGCCGCGCGCAGCGGATCGGGACCTATGACATCAGCTCACAGGCTGCAGACGACTGCTGCACGCTCTTCATGCCACGTCGCCCCGAGACCCATGCGCGGCTTTCCAAGGTCCTTGAGGCTTGGGATCTTTTTGATCATGATGCGATGATTGATGACTTGGTGCGGGATGCGGAGTACCTTGACTTCGACCAGTGCCCATCCTACCGACCACCTCGGGATCTGTCCGAGATGCACGACGAACTTCTGTCCCGAAAGCGCTAGGGAAGACGAGGTTCGGCCTGGTAGATGCTACCGCTCGGCATGCCAGTCGCATGTCTGCCGCCAGAGAGCTGCAGACTCTCACCACGATTTTCGCGCGTCCTGCCAGCTTTGCCCCCACAATTGGAGGCGGAGGTGGTTTCTCATGGCACAGAGGTCACTATGGGCACGCATGGGACGAAAGGCGGCGGGACGTAGGCTCCTGATTACGTCGGGCTGTACGGTCGCGGCGATCTTGTTCGTGCTCCTCACGCTTCTTGGCCAATGCGACTCACAGGTTCTCATCGAGCGCGCGCCCGCAGGTCGGGTTGAGACGTCTTCCCAGGGCGAAGCCGCATCTGTCGTCGACGCAGGGGCAGCCAAGACGGGTTCGGGCAAGCAGGACGATGCGGCCAGGGCTGTGCAGGAGGCGACAGGCGTCACGGTCGTGCATGTGGACGGCGCGGTCGTAAGCCCTGGCGTCTTCGAGCTCTCGGTGAGCTCCCCGCGCGTGCGTGATGCCGTGGCCGCCGCTGGGGGTCTTACCGACGAGGCAGACACCAGCTCGATCAATCTTGCAGCGGCCGTCGCAGATGGTCAGAAGGTGTACGTTCCCATCGAAGGCGAGGCCAGCTCGCCTGTGGTCAGTGATGCGGGACAGCGTTCGGGACAGGCCACGTCGCCAACATCAGCCTCCACATCCTCCCCAGGTCCCGTGAACATCAATGTGGCTGACGCCGAGGCGCTGAAGACGTTGCCTGGGGTAGGCGAGGCCACGGCCCTAGCGATCATAGAGGATCGAAAAGCAAACGGCCCTTTCAGATCTCCCGAGGACCTTATGCGCGTCTCGGGCATAGGTGAGAAGAAGTTCGCCAGGCTCAAGGATGGCATCTGTGTCTAGGTCCAGGGTCATCGAGAGGCCGATCAGACCCCACGTTCCCGTGACGCTCGTCGCCCTCGTGTGCCTCATCGGATGCGAGCGCACAGTGCTGTGCCTCTCCCTTGCCCCCACCTGGTCCCTTTTGCTCGTTGTGGGCCTTGGGGCGGTGGTCGCAGCCGTCCTGCCCGTCCTCGCGAGGCGACGGCTGGGCGCGGCGGCTGCGCGTAGGGCGGCGAGCTACCGCGCGGTCCTCGGCACCTGTCTTGTGGGGATCCTCGTCGCGTCCGTCCGGGTGGGTATGGACGTGCGCGCCGCACAGCGGCTCGGCGAAGGCTCGCTCATGGACTGGCGCGTCGAGATTGTGAGCGACCCCATTCCCGGCGACTATGGCCTGAGCTGTCACGGCCATGTTGTGGCAGCAGACGGGCTTGCCTCAGACGTATGGCTGAGCGTGCCAAAGGGAGTCTCGCTTCGTGACAGCCTGCGCGTCGTGGGCCGCTTCACGCCAAACGGTGACGATGGACGAGGACGTGCGAGCGCCGCCCAGGGTATCTGCGGGAGGGTCAGGATCGTGCACATCGATGAGCAGCGTCCTGCGAAGGGCCCGATCGGCTTTGTCCTGAAGCTGAGGCGCTTATGTCTCTCGCACATCGACCCGACGTCGAGCGACGAGCGGGCGCTCGTGGCGGGGGGCGTCCTGGGCTATCCGTCTGCCATGGCGTCACGTGGTCTCAGGGGGCTGTTCTCGCGCTGTGGGGTCTCGCACCTCGTCGCGGTCTCTGGAGGTCACCTCGTCATCCTCTCGTGGCTGGTCTCACGCCTGCTCCTGCGAAGTCGGCTCAATCCGAAAGCCCGCATATCCATTCTCCAGCTCATCCTCGTGACCTTCGTTGTGGCCTGCGGCGTGCCTGTGTCCGCGCTTCGCGCCTGGGCGATGGCGGGCATCGCGGGTGGTGCGCAGCTCGCGAGGAGGCGCTCGCATGGCCTCTCGTCCGTCGCGGTCGTGGGCTGCCTTATGCTGCTGGTCGATCCCGCCCTCTCGGGACGGCTCGGCTTTTTGCTGTCGCTCTCGTCGGTCGTCGCGCTCTGCCTCTTCTCGGCGTATGCCTCCTACCTACTCTCGTCTTTCGCGAGCAGCCTGGCGTGCCTGCTTCATCTTCCCGCCTTGACCTCAAGGCGGGCCCGTAGCATCGCGAAAGGGCTCAGGGACACCCTCGCGGCCACGCTCGTGGCGCAGCTTGCCTGCGCGCCGCTCACGATAGGGGCGTTCTCGGAACTCTCGCTCGTGTCTGCGCCTGCAAACCTGCTCATGGTCCCCGCGTTTTCGGCACTCATCGGACTGGGGCTCGTGTCCTGCCTGCTGTGCTGGGTGCCCCTCGTGTCCGGTGCGGCCCTCTTTGCGACGGATGCCTGCGCGGCTGCTGTCATGGTACCCTTGAGGGCGCTTTCCTCCCTGCCGTTCGCAAGCGTGGTCGTGAGCTGGGACGCCGCTGTGGTCGCGCTCACGATGGCGTCACTTGCCATCCTCCTCTTGTGGCTCTGGCCCCACGTCTCGCCGCGCAAGCTGCTCCGAGGCTCAGCGGTGGCGCTTTTGCTTGGCTGTGTGCTCGTTGTCCGCTGCGTGTTCTTCTCTCCTGCGGGGCTATACGTGCTCGACGTGGGGCAGGGAGACGCCATCTTGGTCCGTGACGGCTCCCGTGCCGTGCTGGTCGACACCGGGCCCGATGGGGCCTGTGCCCGCGAGCTTGCCCGCCTGGGCGTCCTGCGCCTCGACGCCATCGTGCTCACCCACCTCCACGATGACCATGTGGGCGGTCTGGATGAGCTCTCGCTCCCTTTGGGCTGCGAGAGGGTCATCGTCGCGAGGGGTGTCGCAGCCTCGATGTCACGAAGGCTCGTCGACGAGGCGAGGCGGCTCACGGGGCGCGACCCCGACGAGATGTCTCTCGGTGACGCGATCAGGGCGGGATCCTTCTCGCTCAGGATGCTCTGGCCAGAGGGTGAGGTGAGCGGCAAGACGAACGCGGATTCTATAGAGCTGCTCCTGAGCCTCGGTGAGGGAGAGCACAGCATGTCGGCCTTGCTCACGGGAGACGCCGAGCGCGACGAGACAGAACGGGCCACGCGAGACGCCGACGTCCGTGACATCGATGTGCTCAAGGTTGGTCACCACGGCTCGAAGGTCTCGATCTTTCCCGGGACGGCTCGGCGACTCTCGCCCGTGCTCTCGATCGCCTCGGCGGGGGAGGGCAATGACTATGGCCATCCATCGGCGGAGTGCGTCCAGATACTTGAGGATGCGGGATCAACCTTCATGTGCACAAAAGACGTTGGTACAATCACGGTCAGGCCGGGAGTCTTTGGCATCCTCGTAAGTACGTCTGGCACAGCACGTGTCCTGGCCGATGTGGCATAGCGCTCAGTCAAGACAAGGGGAGGGACGATGCCTGTCAGGCCTGCTATAATCAGCCGACAGCGGGTATGTTTGAGGCCTGCTGTTTATTCAGATCCTTAACATGCCGTGCGAGCCAGAGCGAGCCCCGCACGGGAAGGGTGCGTAGGATGAGGTGTCCCAACTGCGGTTGTGAGGTCGAGATAGACAGGCTCTACTGCCCCTCATGTGGTGCGATCCTGATAGATGACTCCCTTGGTGACCTGGTAAACATTCTTGGTTCGCAGAGAGGCGCGTCGCAGTCGTCTTTCAGTCCTGCCATCATGTCACCGCAGCCGAGCTCGTGGAGTGAGGGCGTCGGACACAGGCCGCACGCCCTTGACGTGTCATCTGAGGAGCGTTCTGGATCGGAGGATTCGTCTGAGGGTCTGAGCTTGAACTCTCGGGACACATCACGTGGTCAAAAGGCTCAAAAGGCGAGCGCGATGCGGGCCGTGAGTGTCGGTGAGCAGGCTGCGGGCGACCGGGCCGCGAGGGATGCCCAGGCTCCCAAGGGGCTGGTCCGCCAAGGTGACCTGATCGTCCCCGGCATCGTAGGGGCCGTAGTGTTCCTGCTTATCGGTGTCCTGCTTGGGAGTGCCTATGCCAACGGGCATATTAGGGGCCTCAGTGACGAGGACCTCAGGTCTCAGTACGGGATGGCCAGGATCGACGTTCCCGCTGCCGGTGACTCACCTTCCAAGGCCACAGGCGAGTCGCCGTCGGACGCGCCCTCGGGAGCTGTTGGGTCCCCTGCGGATGTGGGTGCTCCGGCCCAGTCGGCAGACGACATTTCCCCTGACTGGAGAGACCAGGAGTTTGTGATGAATGGCCATAGGTTCAGGCTTGGTACCTTCACCGTCGGCGAGTTCATGGACCAGACAGGTTGGACGGTCGACGGATCTGGTACGCCTGCCGATGCCCAGTTCGGACCTGGTCAGGGTCCGACGTCCATTGCCCTGCAAAATCCCGCGTACAGCTACGAGGATGTGCTTGTGGCGATAAGTGCCACCAACGCGGGATTATCTTCGGCAAGCCTCCGTGACTGCGTCGTCACCAACCTCTCCGTGGGCGTCTTGCCCCATGAGGCTTCCGACTACCCCGACTTCGAGATCGCTGGGGGCATCAAGCTGTGCGCTACCTTGGCCGACCAGGCAACGGGCCTCGTACACACTGAGCCCACACAGGATTCGGTCAGCGAGGTGGACCTCTCCAAATATAGTCTCAAACGCAGGGTCATCACCTGGAGAGACGACAACATGCAGCGAGGCCTTGCCCTCAGCTTTGATGAGGGCGCCGATGGCAAGCTCTACATGATAGAGCTTGCCATGAGGTCAAGTCTCGTGACCCCAAACTGATACCTGCGCCCTCACTCGCGAGGGCGCGCCTGTGACTGCCGCTTCCCGTTGGACCCGATCCTGCTATAATCGGCAAAGCGTCCTACAGGATCGGGCAGAGGGCCGCAAGTCCCCATGCGGGCTTTCGGTGCACCCAAGCGACCAATACGGTTCCTGTGCGAGAGGGGTGGTTGGGATGAGGTGTCCTCACTGCGGAGTGGAGGTTGGGGTGGGCAGGTCCCGCTGTCCCTCCTGCGGTGCGAGTGTGCTTGATGACTCATTGGGAGGTCTGGAGGACATCCTGAGCGCGGGAGCACCTGTGAGACGGGGAGCTCACCCAGCATCGGCCGGCCAAGGCCCGAACGCGGCATGGTACCCGAATCCATCACCAAGCCCGACGTCCTTGGGTGTCGTCGGCCAGGGTCCGAACGCGGCATGGTCCCCGAATGCCTACGCGTGGGATGCGCGGGGTGCCGGGGCCTACGGAAGGCCGGGCAATCGCAACTCGTCCTCCGCCATCGCCATCGTGTGCGTCGTCATGTTCGTGGCATGCGTCCTGATCGGTCGTGCATACGCCACGGTGCGTGCCGGCGATGTCGGCAGTGAGGGCCTCGGCGCCCAGTATGGGGAGACTGGGGTCGGCGCCTCCGACGCTGATCGCTCGGGGCAGGGTGCGGACAGTGCGGCCAACGTCCCGCCTGCGGGTGGCAGCCCGAAGGCTGAGGACGGGAGGGGAGGCACAGAGGCAGGAGCTGCAGATGCTCCCGGCCAGTCGACAGATGATGACGGCATATCTCCTAACTGGAGGGACAGAGAGTTCTCGATAGACGGCCAGAAGTTCACGTTGGGATCTTTCACCGTTGGGGAGTTTATGGATCGGACGGGTTGGACGATTGACGAGTCCGCGTCAGCGATAGTAGACAGCCAAATCAGCCTAGGTCAGGGTCAGATGCCCATCTACCTGCACCATCCCTCGTATGGCGATCGTGGGGACGTGCTTCTGATGATGGGTACTACCAATCAGACGTCAACTACGTCAGACGTCCAAGATGGCACCGTCACCAGCTTACTAATTTACGTTGCGCCCCATCATGATGTCCGCTTCCCCGACTTCGAGATCGCCGGTGGTATCAGGCTGCGTGGAACGTCACCCGACCAGGCAAAGAGCGCTATAGCTGCAAGACCAGTGCAGGACTCGACCACCACGACGCCTTACGAAGACCATACCTACACGCAAAGGACCATCGGGTGGTATGGTGGCAACGCAGAGTATGGCCTCATCCTCGCTTTTGACGGGGATGAGGATGAACTCGATGGGATCGGCATGATCGTGAGGGCTCGGTAGGGTCTCATACCACGTGCGTGTGCGTGACACTATGTCTCCACGAAAGTGCCCCGCAGTCTGCGGGGCACGCGGCACCAAAGCTCAACTGAGAAAGCGTCTCAACATCGGTGTCCCACAAGCCTGTGGGACACGTGGTAGGACAGCGCTGCCGCGCCGTCTGTCAGCTCAGCGTGTTAACGAGCCTCTGTGCGCCGCTCTTGCGCTGAGCGGCCTGGTTCTTGTGGATGATGCCCTTCGAGGCGGCCTTGTCCAAGAGGCGACCGGCCTTGTCGGCAAGCTCCTGGGCTGCCTGGACATCCTCTTCCTCGACGGCCTTGCGAACCTTCTTGATGGCGGTCTTGAGCTCGGAGCGGACCGCCTTGTTGCGGACGCGTGCCTTCTCGGCGGTGATGATGCGCTTCTTCTGCGACTTGATGTTTGCCACGTGCGAATCCTTTCAAACACTGTCTCTGCCTCTGTGGGCTCTTGGCTTGCGAGGGCGCGGATGTGGGGTATCCGTGCCCGACACGGCGAGACCAACCATTGGAGTGTAGCACGCAAGGGAAGACTTGCGCTATCATCATCGCCATGAACACACACGACAGCTCACATATCCGTAACTTCTCTATCGTCGCCCACATCGACCACGGCAAGTCCACGATCTCGGACCGTATCCTCGAGCTTACCCATACGGTGGAGGAGCGGGACCTCTCCTCCCAGATGCTCGACTCCATGGACATCGAGCGGGAGCGCGGCATCACCATCAAGTCGAACGCCGTACGCGTAAGCTACGACGCCGACGATGGTGAGCGCTACCAGTTCAACCTCATCGACACGCCGGGACACGTTGACTTCACGTATGAGGTCTCGCGCTCGCTTGCCGCCTGCGAGGGTGCCGTGCTCGTGGTGGACGCCACCCAGGGGGTCGAGGCGCAGACCGTCTCGAACGCTACCCTCGCGATGGGCGCTAACCTGGACATTGTGCCTGCCATCAACAAGATCGACCTGCCCTCGGCCCATCCCGATGAGGTCAAGGAAGAGATAGAGGAGGAGCTTGCGATCCCGGCAGATGACGCGGTGCTCGTCTCGGGTAAGACCGGCGAGGGCATCCACGACCTCTTGGAGGCCATCGTCTACCTCATCTCTCCTCCCCAGGGCGATGCCGAGGCACCTCTGAGGGCCCTCATCCTCGACTCGTACTTCGATGAGTACAGGGGCGTCATCGCGACGGTGCGCGTCTTTGACGGTCGCATCAGGAAGGGGGACCGGCTCAGGCTGATGGCACTCGGCAACACCTTCCTCTGTGATGGCGTGGGCTGCAAGCGCCCCCTTGAGGTGTCCCTCGAGGAGCTCAGCGTGGGTGAGGTCGGCTTTGTGGTGACGGGCCTCAAGGACACGGCCCTCGTCAAGACGGGCGACACCATCACCTACGAGGAGCGTCCCTGTCCTGAGGCCTGCTTGGGCTATCAGGATGCTAAACCCATGGTCTACACGGGTCTCTTTCCCATTGACAACAAGCAGTACGAGAACCTTCGTGATGCCCTGGAGAAGCTCCGCGTGAACGACCCCTCGCTCGTCTGGACGCCCGAGACCTCGGTGGCGCTCGGCTTTGGCTTTCGGGCGGGCTTTCTGGGACTCCTCCACATGGAGGTCGTCAAGGAGCGGCTCGAGCGCGAGTTTGGCCTCGATCTCATCGCGACCTCCCCCTCGGTGAACTACCACGTCTACCTCACAGACGGCAGCATGCGTGAGATCACGAGCCCGCAGGATCTGCCCGATGCCACGCACATCGACCGCATCGAGGAACCCTACCTCAAGGCCAAGGTCATAGTCCCGCCTGAGTACATGGGTGCTGCCATGCAGCTCTGCATAGACCATCGCGGCATCACCACAGACATGGTCTACCTCACGGAAAAGTCGGTGGAGGTGCGCTTCGACATACCGCTTGCCGAGCTCATCCTCGACTTCTTCGATCAGCTCAAGAGCCGTACGAAGGGCTACGCCTCGCTCGACTACGAGATGGGGGACTACCGTCCGAGCGAGCTCGTGAGGCTCGACATCCTGCTCGCGGGAGACGAGGTGGATGCGCTCTCGTTCATCGTGCACAAGGACAAGGCCTACACGCTTGCTCGCGGCCTCTGTGACAGGCTCAAGGAGATCATCCCGCGCCAACAGTTCGAGGTTCCCATACAGGGGGCCATCGGCACCAAGATCATCAGTCGCTCGACGGTGCGTGCCGTGCGCAAGGACGTGCTCGCCAAGTGCTACGGTGGCGACATCTCGCGCAAGCGCAAGCTGCTCGAGAAGCAGAAGGAGGGTAAGAGGCGCATGAAGGCCATCGGTTCGGTCGAGGTGCCGCAGGAAGCCTTCCTGGCAGTGCTCAAGGTGGGCGACGGGTGAGGTCTCAGACGGGCCCCAGGCCAGATGAGCTGCTCTGCGCCTACGCACCCGCCGCAGGGCTCTTGCCTGTGATCGAGGGCTTTCCCGCCTCGGGGACGTTGGCGGAGCGCCTTGCGCACAACCCCTTCCTCATGGCACCCATGGCGGGCGTCACGGACGGTGCCTGGCGCCTCGTGGCTCGCGCGGGCGGGGCAGCACTCGCCTATAGCGAGATGGTCTCCGTGGCGGGCATCCACTACGGCGGTGCCAAGACTTGGGAGCTTGCGCTTCCCGCCAGGGGCGAGACGGAGCTGGCGGTACAGCTCTTCGGGAGCAAGCCCGAGCAGTTTCGCGAGGCGACCGCCGCCGTTGTCGAGCGTCTGGGGGAGCGTCTGGCGCTCATCGACATCAACATGGCCTGTCCCGTGCGCAAGGTCACAAGCAGGGGAGAGGGGTCTGCCCTGCTCGACGAGCCCGAACGTGCCGCCTCGATCGTCCGGGCGTGTTTGGCCGAGGCTCAGGTGCCCGTGACCTGCAAGATCCGCTGTGGACGACGAGCTGGGGAGGAGGTCGCGCCTGCGTTCGCGCGGCGGATGGAACAGGCGGGTGTCTCTGCGATCGCCGTCCACGGCCGCACGGCGTCCCAGCTCTACCATGGGAAGGCCGACTGGGGTGCCATCTCGCGGGTCGCCTCGGCCGTGGGGATCCCCACCATCGGATCGGGAGACGTCCTGGACTGCAGGGCGGCGGTCCGCATGCTGCGCAAGACGGGAGCCTGCGCCGTTATGGTCGCGCGGGGCTCCTATGGAAATCCGTGGATCTTCTCGCATGCCCGAGAGCTTCTTGCGGGGGGCGAGCCGACGTGTCCCACGTTCGAGCAGCGCATTGCCGCACTGGAGCTGCAACTTAGCCTCCTCGAGGCGACGGGTGCGCACCTGGCGAGGGGTCGGAGCATCGCAGGCTGGTACTTGAGGGGACTGCCGCGTGCGGCGATGTGGAGAAACCGTGCTATGTCCTGCACGACGTTGGATGAGTTCCTTTCCCTGTGCGCGGACGTACGCTCCGACGGCGAACGTGTGGGATGAGGTGCAAGGTGCCTAGTGAGGCGATCGGTACGGCCTGGGAGGATCGCTACCGGCCACCGAGTGTCTCGGCGCTCTACCTGCATGTTCCCTTCTGCTCGAGCAAGTGCGCATACTGCGACTTCGCCTCGTGGGTGACGCGGGCCGATGACGCCATCATGGGACGCTATGTGTGCTCGCTCATGGCCCAACTCGACGAGGTGGCCGCCCTCGGACTCCTTGGCGGCGTGCGCACGGCCTACGTGGGTGGTGGAACGCCGAGCTTGCTTGGGCCGACGCTCCTGGGGCGACTCGTCTCACGCGTCAGGGAGCTCTGCCCTGAGCTTGTAGAGCTGAGCTGTGAGGCCAACCCTGAGTCGCTCAGCGACGAGCTGCTCTGCGCTCTTGTCCAGTCCGGCGCGACTCGTGTCTCGATGGGAGTTCAGAGCCTGGACGACGCCGAGCTGGCGGCGCTGGGCCGTGCCCACACGGCGGACGTTGCGCTCAAGCGCCTCGAGGCTGCCGTGGCAAGTGGGCTCGACGTCTCCTGTGACCTCATGTGCGCCATTCCGCTGCAGACGAGGCAGAGCTGGCTGCGCTCGCTTGAGGGAGTGGCCTCCCTGGGTGTGGCCCACGTGAGCGTCTACCCACTGTCGATAGAGGAGGGGACGGCCCTTGCCCGTCGCGTCGGTGACGCTGTGCCGACATGGAACGACGGTGACGCCCAGGCCGCTCGCATGCGAGAGGCTCAAGACTTCTTGGGTAGTCGGGGTCTCTCTCGCTACGAGGTCGCGAGCTACGCCAGGCCGGGTAGGGAATGTAGGCACAATCTGTGCTACTGGACGGGACGGGCGTACCTCGGCCTGGGCACGGGCGCCTCGAGCATGCTCACGTGCGCCGGCTACGGGCTGCTGAGGAGCGCCTGTCCCCAACTGCCGCCAGCGCCCGACGGCTGCCGTCGCGTGCGGCTGCGCGTGAGGAGCGGGCGAAGGGAGGTCTGTGAGGGACAGGGCATCTCTGTCCTCTCGTTTGACCTTGAGTTTTTGACCCTGCGCCAGGTGGTGGCCGAGGACCTCATGCTGGGTGCCCGACTCATGTCGGGCGTCTCTCCCAGGCTTCTCGCCCTTGCCCGTGAGGTCATGGGTCCGGCTGCCGTGGACGGCTGCGTTCGTGAGGTCACGGACATGGACCTCGCCCGCAGCGATGCCACAGGGGCACTCGTTCCAACCGAGCAAGGCTGGCTTTTGGGCAACGAGCTCTACGGGGCCCTCTGGGGGCTTTCTGAGGGCGACGTCCTTGTGACGAGTAGCCTTGCGTAAGGAGGGAGGGTCCCCTCTTGTGGCAAAGGCCCTTGACAGCGTCCGCGATCCCCTGGCGGTCGGATGAAGACTTGGCTCTTGCGTGATCTACCTTCGGTCCCTCGCGGAGCGCTACCTCATGTTGCCTACCCCTTCGGGAAGGCCTGTGCTCCGTTCAGTAGAGAGGATGCTGCCGCCTTTCTCCCCGATCGTTACTGAGACGAGCGACGAGCAGCCTTCGAACATGCCACGCATGTTTCGGACCCTCGACGTGTCGAAGCCGGAGAGATCGAGGGAGGTAAGAGACGAGCAACCCTCAAACATGTCGTTCATGTACGTGACCTGCGAGGTGTCGAGGCGCGAGAGGTTGAGAGAGGAGAGCGTGGAGCAGCCCTTGAACATGCCGTTCATGTATGCGACTCGCGAGGTATCGAGGCGCGAGAGGTCGAGGGAAGCGAGAGACGAGCAACCGGAGAACATGTGGCCCATGTCCTGGACCCTTGATGTGTCGATGCCGGAGAGGTTGAGGGAGGCGAGCGTGGAGCAGCCCTCGAACATGCCCCACATGTTCTCAACCTTCGACGTGTCGAGCCCCGAGAGGTCAAGGGCGGTGAGCGCAAGACAGTCGATAAACATGCCGTTCATGTCCGTGACCTGCGACGTGTCGAGTCCCGAGAGGTCCAGGGACGAGAGCGACGAGCAGCCCGAGAACATGGACCCCATGTCCGTGACCTGTGACGTGTGGAGGCCCGAGAGGTCCAGGGACGAGAGTGAGGAGCAGCTTCCGAACATGGACTTCATGTTCGTCACCCGCGAGGTGTCGAGGCGCGACAGGTCGAGGGACGAGAGCGATATGCAGCCCGAGAACATCTCCCCCATGGTCGTGACCTGCGACGTGTCGAGCCCCAAGAGGTCGAGGGAGGTGAGCGATGAGCAGCCGGAGAACATGCCCCACATGCGCGTGACCTGCGACGTGTCGAGGCGCGAGAGGTCGAGGGAGGGGAGCGCGGTACAGCCGGAGAACATCTCCCCCATGTCCGTGACCTTTGAAGTGTTGAGCCCCGAGAGGTCGAGGGACGAGAGCGTGGAGCAGCGGAAGAACATGGACCCCATGTCCGACACCTGCGAGGTGTCGAAGCCCGAGAGGTCGAGGGACGAGAGCGCAGAGCAGCCGGAGAACATGGACCCCATGTCCGTCACCTTTGAGGTGTCGAAGCCCGAGAGGTCGAGGGAGGGGAGCGACGAGCAGCGGGAGAACATGGACCCCATGTCCGTCACCTTTGAGGTGTCGAAGCCCGAGAGGTCGAGGGAGGGGAGCGACGAGCAGCGGGAGAACATGGACCCCATGTCCGACACCTGTGAGGTGTCGAGTCCCGAGAGGTCGAGGGAGGAGAGCGAGGAGCAGTCCCAGAACAGGTCGCTCATGTCCGTCACCTGTGAGGTGTCGAGTCCCGAGAGGTCGAGGGAGGAGAGCGAGGAGCAGCCAAGGAACATGAACTTCATGTCCGTCACCTGTGAGGTGTCGAGGCCGGAGAGGTCGATGGTCTCTGCGGGCAAGTCCCTGAAGAGGCTGCTGGAGTCCGCAGGCGCCATGACGTGCCCCTCGACGGCCACCGACCTGACGTCGTTCCAGTAGGCGTTGTCTTTGGGCCATATGTCGCAGATGCGGGCCATCTCTCCCGACCTGCCGTCTGTGGGGTAGATGGTGAGCCTGCCGGACCTGTCGAGCGTGTAGGAGCAGCCGGTACCCAGGGAGCCGGTCGTCACCTCCGTCCGTCTCGGTGTCGCGGTCAGTGTTGCGATCGCCAGGCACACGAACGCCAAGCAGGCGACGGCCGTCACCGCGCGCAGGATTGTGGGGACGTATCTTTTGGGGGTCGTCCCCGGGCCTCCCCCTGCCCGGGAGTCGCTGTGTGCGTCCATGGTCATCCCTCCGTCTCCGTGCGGGGCCAGTCCCGGGGCCGTGTGCGCGACGTCGCGGGCGTGTCCCGGTCCATGCCAAGTATACGCCAGGTGAACCCGTGGGTCAGCGAGGCCCTCGTTTGACCTCGAGTTCCTGATCCAGCACCAGGTGGTGGCCGAGGACCTCATGCTGGGCTCCCGGCTCTCGCCGGGTATCCCCTCGAGCTGCGTGGTGGCAAACGAGTTCTACGCCTTCGGGATGGCCAAGCTGGCAGGGCAGGTGGGGCATCCCGTGGACCGGGCGTGGGTGGCCCTGCGCCTTGCCCACTTCGCCGCGGCGTCGGCCGTCTCCCTGCTCGTCGGCCTCGAGCGCCCGGGGTCGGGTGGGGAGGCGGGGTGCACGGCCCCGGAGGGGGAGGCCGGGTAGGCGGAGCTTGCGTCCCGGCCGGGCTTACGGTACTCCCTCGCGCCCCTACGGCGACGCTTGGGCCGCCTGCGGCGACACCAGCGACCTCCAGGCCCCGGGGGCCGTGTAGGTGTCCGCCACCCCCTGGCGAAAGGACGAGAGCTCGCTCAGTGTGAGCCACCTCTTGCCCCTCTCGGAGTGCCACCCCCAGCCGTCCACGCCCGCGGGGAGCGCCGTGTGCCTGTCGGCCGAGAGGACGCCCCCGCACCCCTCCCCGACCGCCAGGGAGGAGAGCGACGAGCAGCCCAGGAACATCCCCCACATGCCCCCGGACTGCGAGGTGTCCCATCCGGAGAGGTCGAGGGACGCGAGCGAGGAGCAGCCGTCGAACACCCCGCTCATGTCGGTGACCCGCGAGGTGCTGAAGTGGGAGAGGTCGAGGGAGGAGAGCGAGGGACAGTCGGCGAACATGAAATCCATACGTATGACCTGCGAGGTGTCCCAATCGGAGAGGTCAAGGTGTGCGAGCGAGGAACAACCCTGGAACATGCTACTCATGTACGTGACCTGCGAGGTGTTGAGGTCAAAGATATCGAGGTGCGCGAGCGAGGAGCAGCCGTAGAACATACCCCCATGTACTGGGCCTGCGAGGTGTCCCAGCCCGAGAGGTCGAGGGACGCGAGCGAGGAGCAGCTCCAGAACATGTCACTCATGCTCGTGACCCTTGCGGTATCGAAGCCCGAGAGGCCGAGGGAGGAAAGCGACGAGCAGCCGGCGAACATGCCTCCCATGTCCGTGACCTCTGAGGTGTCGAAGCGGGAGAGGTCGAGGGACGCGAGCGACGAGCAGCCGGAGAACATCCCGCTCATGTCGGTGACCTCTGAGGTGTCGAGCGGCGAGAGGTCGAGTGAGGAGAGCGAGGAGCACCCGTAGAACATGCATCCCATCCGCGTGACCCGCGAGGTGTCGAAGCGGGAGAGGTCGAGGGACGCGAGCGACGAGCAGTCGGCGAACATGCCGCTCATGTTCGTTGCCCGCGAGGTGTCGAGCGGCGAGATGTCGAGGGACGCGAGCGAGGAGCAGCCGGAGAACATGTGCCCCATGTCCTCGACGCGCGAGGTGTCCCAGCCGGAGAGGTCGAGGGACGCGAGCGACGAGCAGCCGGAGAACATCCCGCCCACGTACACGCTTCCCATGCGCGTGACCCGCGAGGTGTCGAAGTGGGAGATGTCGAGGGACGCGAGCGAGGAGCAATTGCAGAACATCCACCCCATGTCGGTGACCTGCGAGGTGTCCCAGCCCGAGAGGTCGAGGGACGCGAGCGAGGGGCAGCCCCAGAACGTGCCGCTCATGTCCGTGACCCTTGCGGTGTCCCAGCCCGAAAGGTCGAGGGACGCGAGCGAGGAGCAGCCGGAGAACATGCGCCCCATGTCCGTGACCTGTGAGGTGTCAAGGTGGGAGAGGCCGAGGGAGGAAAGCGATGGGCAGCCGGAGAACATCCCGCTCATGTCGGTGACCTGCGAGGTGTCGAGCGGCGAGATGTCGAGGGACGCGAGCGAGGAGCAGTCGGAGAACATGCCCCCCATGTTCGTGACCCGTGAGGTGTCCCAGCCCGAGAGGTCGAGGGACACGAGCGAGGAGCAGTCGGAGAACATGTACCCCATGTCCGCGACCCGCGAGGTGTCGAGATCGGAGAGGTCGAGGGAGGTGAGCGCGGAGCAGCCGTGGAACACCAACTCCATGTCCGCGACCCTCGATGTGTCAAGACCCGAGAGGTCGAGGGACGCGAGCGAGGAGCAGTTCTCGAACATGCCCCCCATGTTCGTGACCCGCGAGGTTTCCCATCCGGAGAGGTCGAGGGACGCGAGCGAGGAGCAGCTCTCGAACATGCCCCCCATGTCCTCGACGCGCGAGGTGTCGAGGCCCGAGAGGTCGAGGGACGCGAGCGAGGAGCAGCTGTGGAACATGTCGATCATGTCCGTGACCCGCGAGGTGTCGAGGCCCGAGAGGTCGATGGCCTCCACCGCGTCCAGGCCCCAGAAGAGGTAGCTGGAGTCCGCAGGCGCCAGGACGCCCCTCTCGACGCTCACCGACCTGACGGCGTGCCGGAGGTCGTCGGGCAGCGCGTCGCGGACGCGTGCCATCTCACCTGACGAGCCGTCCGTGGGGCGGATGGTGAGCGTGCCGGTCCACGTATCGAGCTCGTAGGAGCAGCCGGAGCCGATGGCGCCGACCCTCTGGGCCTCGCGGGGCGCCGCCGTGGCCAGCATGAGCGCGAACGCCAGGCAGGCAGCGAGGGTCACCAGGCGAAGCGCCGTGAGGCCTCGGTGCTTTGGGGTGTCCTTCCGGCCCCTTCGTGCGCCGGGGTCTCGGGGCGCCTGTGCGTCCATGGTCCCTCCTCCATCTTCGCGGGGTGCAGGTCGCGGCCCGCGCAAGACGCTGCGCTAGCCCGCCACGTGTCCAGTATATGCTAGGTGGTCCCTGCGGGCCACCGACGCCCCGCTCCGCGCGTTGGCCCGGGGTGTGGCGTATGATGGCCGCTCTTTACGGGTGACCAGATGCCCATGGCCGTCCTGCCGTCCGACGCTCCCTGAGCTGCGCTGTGCGCGCGTGCCATTTGGCGCCACCGAGCGGTACGGCCGAGCCTGCGGGCCCGGCGCCCGGCCGACGCCGCGACGAGACGCCCGGGCGGGAGGGGGCGTGCGGGCC